>Ga0209777_10001512_pt1 | contig 33273 bp, 22 predicted proteins | sample FrelakmetHBP12HB_FD_187147 | JGI IMG/M metagenome (GOLD analysis project Ga0209777, IMG submission 187147) | Freshwater lake sediment microbial communities from the University of Notre Dame, USA, for methane emissions studies -HBP12 HB (SPAdes)... | ecosystem: Environmental > Aquatic >... | reverse complement strand
TGGCGGTATTGGAGCATTTCATCTGCTGGCGCGCAACAGCGGTCTGATTGATGCTATTAACGATAACCTGAAGCTTTTCAAGATCCATTTGCCGTACCACGAGTCGGATCATGTTTTGAACATAGCGTATAATACGCTGGCAGGCGGCACCTGTCTGGATGATATTGAGCTGCTTCGCAATGATGAGACCTAGGATAAATCCGGGGACACCATACTAGTTTTTCTGCTTCTTTGGTCTCCCGCCTTTTTGTGGTTTCAATACTCTACCCAGTTTTACTTCCAACTGTCCAACAAATCTTTTACTCCCCAGTGGTCGCCCGGTTCGTTCGTGTTTGCGCAGCGCACTATATTCCTCTTCGGATACACCACCGGCAAGTAACTCCTGCCAGTTATCTACAAGTCTCAGCAATGGTTTCACTGCAACAACTCCATCGTTGTTACCCTTTAAATGTGCCGCTGCACTGCTCCAGGGGTAAACTCCGGGGTGCTTTGTGAGTTTTGCTCTCACCGGATTAAGTTCTATATACCGGGCTGCTGCCAGCACATACTGCCCATCCAGCACATAGGATGCAAAACGGCCCTGCCACAAGTGACCCCTCCAGTTTTCGCGAAAGTTTATATGTCTGGTGTAAGCGGCGATGTGCCTCCCCTATCGCCCGGCGAAGCCCATCTTCAGAGTCTGGAACCATAATGAAATGAACATGGTTTGGCATCAGACAGTAGGCCCAGATTGCAACTCCACACCGGCCACTCCATTCAGCCATAAGCTCTAGGTAGACTTGATAATCATTATCGCAGAAAAAAGTCTCCTAGCGTCGGTTGCCGCGCTGCGTTATATGATGTGGGTATCCGGGTATCACCACCCGTGCCATTCGTGCCATAGTACCCTTCTACGATTCTGCTGTTTCCTTGTCATCAAAAACTAGTATGGTGTCCCCGGATTTCAGGATTTCACCTTAGAATCCCCTTATTTTATTAACCCATATAAGAAATTGCCGTTTTACTTTCCCCCAACCACCCAGGCCCCTCTGCCTATCTCAGCTATAATCTTGTAAGGTCCCACGTATTTACCTAGTTCCATAACCGTCAGTCACCCAATTTTTCTAGAAATGTTTCAGCCTCTATTAAAGCTTGATTTTTAATCTTTCTATTATCTTATTCACTTCTTCGATCATACCGGGTTTAAGTCTGAGGGCTTCCTTAAAATCTTTAATAGCATGATCATTTTGACCAAAATTAGCGTAACAAATACCACGACTATAATAAGCATCAGCATCATTGGGGCTGAGTTTGATAGCTATGTCACAATCTTTGATGGCCCGCTCATATTGACCAAGGTCATTGTATACAGATGCCCTTGTATAGAAACCTTGTGCAGCCGTGGGGTTGAGTCTGATGGCCTCGTCATAGTCTTTTATGGCCCGCTCAGATTGACCAATGGATAAGTAGGCAGATCCCCTGTTAAGAAAAGCGTGATAAGATATGGGGTTGAGCCTAATCACCTCGTCAAAATCCTTGATAGCTCGATTATGCTGACCGAGGTAGCAATAAACAATTCCCCTATCGCAATAAGCATCAGCATACCCAGGGTTGAGCCTAATCACCTCGTCTAAATCTTTAATACCTCGATCATGTTGACCGAGGGCCTTATACGCTATTCCTCTAGAATAATAAGCATCAGCATACCCGGGGTTGAGCCTAATCGCTTCGTCAAAATCCTTGATACCTCGATCATGTTGACCGAGGAAATGATACGCCATTCCTCTACCCAAATAAGCTTCAGCATACCCGGGATTGAGTCTGATTGCTTCGTTAAGGATCTTGATATTACTCAGCTGAGCGTCGTCATCATTATCAGGTACTATTTCCCTAACAACAACATTATCAATTGCTGTTTTCTTAGGAGTCTTTGGCTTCTCCCCTTTTTTTGTCTTATTCCACAAACTGTCAAAGAGACCCAATTTAATGCCCTCCATCAATAATAGTTTTTAAAAATTCCTTTCTAAAACGTATGTCGTTCCGATAAATCGTGAGCTTAAATAAATCATATTCTCCCCCAACAGCATCTTCAAATATATTGTAGCCTTTGTATCCCCCCGGGTTGAGCCTTTTAATGGTTTTTTCTACTTTTTCCTGAGGAATTATTTATCACACGCTTTTAAGATCGCTCCCCACTTACTCTCCAACTGTCTATATATGAATGTTGCGGACCACACGTAATAAAAAGAAAGTGCACCGATAATAACTACTACCAAAGTACTACAATAAATAACTAATATTTTTCTGCCCCGGTTTTTCGTCATATTGATAGTTTCTCTGGCTTGATTATCCATACATGGCTGGGCTGATCTGTAATCCATAAATTGCTACCGAACGCTAAGGCTATACGGAGGGCCACACTGTCCATTTCAATCACTTGCTCGGCAGGCGGCCTTTGAATATCTCATCGCGGAAGGAGATCCTCAATCCGCCAGAAGCGCAACGTGCCCTCGGCTCCCGAAATACGTTCATCCTTACCAGGGTACTGACCGGTAACTATGTAGTTTTGCTGCGGCGCAAACGCAAATCTCTGCGCGCGATGCTGGTCCCAAGAACCACAAGTAGTAACTTCAGGTCGACTGCCGTCGAGCTTCCATGTCCAAAGGAGACTTTCATTAATAGGCACCTCATACTCTAACACCTTCATGGTCTTCGAAGTAGGGGAACTTGTCAGGACCAAAAGGATATTATAGTGGCTTGACCATTCAATCTGCTTGACCTGTCCGACTTCTTTAACAGTGTGTATTAATTGGCCACTTGGTATTCGCCAGAATCTCAGAGTTTGGTCTTGTCCACCTGTTACTAGAAGATGATACTCCGGTACAAACGAACAGGCGTCCACCCACAACTCGTGCCCTATGAGAGTCTGGACTAACCTGGAGGTTGCCAGATCCATCAAGACAACCTCTCGACCGGACTCGCCGTAAATGCAAGCGACAAGCTCACTCCCATTTAGAACTGCTAATCCACTGTCGCTTGGTTTGTAGCGGAACTGTAAGGACAGTACTTTACTGAAGTGCACACCATCCCGCGAGAGCATCAAGTCCGTTGGTCTCTGGTCTGGGTACGTAACTATAGTTAGAAGTCCCGCAGAGCAGACAGTGCAGGCGGCTATTTGCCCTCCTGCCAATTCCTCCATTCTGCAAATACGCATGACGTTCCTACTGTCGGGATTGAACACCGTCCAGTGTCTGTATAAGCCGATCATCTCGATGATTGTCCCAATGTCAGATGAGTGGTGAACAGACATGTACCGGCAGAAGGGGCAGACCTGCTCCGCGATAGCGTCAATGGTGCCGTCCTGGGGTTCCACCAAAAGGAGGTCACCGTAATCGTTCATGGCGTATCTGAGATCACCCTCAACCGAAAATCCCACCGGTAGGCAACCGGATAACTCCTTGAACCATTTCATTGCATGTTTCTCATTTAATAGAAAAGCCTAACATTAGGTATCAGGAGCGGCTAATGTCCTTTAAGCAACCTTGATGCCACCTTGGTCGCCAGTTCTTCAAGTTCCGCATACAGAAGAAGTTTCTCGTTGTCGCTGTGGCCCCCAGCATCTTCGATGTGTGCCTCGGCTGTTGACAGCGGATCGTTCTCAGGTAAAAACCCTGTGAAAACCCGCGGACGGTCATAACCTTTCCTCGCAGTTCTGGATGTTGCGCCAGCAGCTCATTCTTCATTGGCAGTTCTGCCACCAAAATGAGATCTGCATAGCAATGCTTTGGGCCGAACACCGTTGAATGATGAGCATCTATTTCTTCGTATGGAATCCCAAGTTTTCGGAGATATTCCCTACGCAAAGCATTCACAGTCCCGCCTTGACAAAATCCGGCTGAACAGACTTGGATGCGGCAATCTGCGGATCTGAGTTTGTTCCTTACACTCAATTCAAGATGCACACTACGACCTTCATTCCATTTACAGATAAAGCAGACGGAGCGGATACACATATCACGTTGAGGATTGACTGGTTTTGATATATTAATGTGTCGACAGTATTCCTGGATCTTTTCTGAAATCTCCCTCAAGAGGCTGGGATCAAGTTCGGTAAAATTCCTACTGATGCCTGTGGCCACAAGGAAGCAATCGGCTATAGATAGATAGTCGTTGATGTTCCCTGGAGTAATTCCACTTGCAATGGCCAGGGGGAAATCGCCCAGCGCCTGCTTCATAGAAAGAATTTTCTGACGGGGCGCAGCCTGCCCGGTCCCCGGACCGCTTGTTGTCACGACATCCATGTAGTTCTTTGCCATCCGTGCCGCCATCTGAAGGTCTTGCACGGGGCGCTGATACTTGAATGCTACACCACCGAAATAGAGTCCCTGCCAGCCACTTTTTATACGTGCCGCCTGAATCGTCTCTGCCTCAAATTGCTTTTCGCTACATTCATCAATCATTGCATTATCTACCCACACGCCTGCAACTTCATTGTTAATTTTATCAAAAACATCTTTAGGTGAAAGATCCAGACAGTTAACGCCTATCCACCATCCGGGAAACTCCTTATAAACTATGTGATGTATCGTCAACAACATGCTGAAAGGGATGCCGTGGTTTATTAGAAAAATACCGTCGCAACCAGCTTCCCGTGCTATGCGTGCGTTACGCAGTGCTTGCGCTGTGGATGCAACATGGATAACTGGAAGCACAACATGTCGCTTAGTAAATATTTTCTTATGTTGGCTCATTTTTCATCTTTTCTATAATATGGTTTGTTTGTCTTGCTGCTATTAAGTAAATTTATTTATAATTTTTGTTTTTGGATGCAAGCTCAAAGTTGTTCTTAACCCAGTAATTATTTTATAGGGTGCCCCCTACTCTCGCTTTTAAGTAGAAATCCTTTTACGCTTAACACATCGATAATAACTTCATAAAAACTGAAATGACAAAATAAACAGACAAGAAGATGAATACTCCCTTCACAACCCCATCAAAAAACGTTTTTGAAATCTTAGGATTGATATTTTTTTGTTTCCCTCTTTTATTTGTTTTATCTCTGCCCAGTACTTTTCAGCCCATGCTCCCATCGTGCTGATATATTTTGGCTTATATCTTATTCACCTGGTGTTCATTGGTCACTCCCGATCGCAAATCAGCCGTAGATAAGTCCCTAGTGCTTATGTACATTGATGGTGGCTACGGTAAACCTCGGGATGTGTGAAATAATATGTCAACCCATCAACAGCACATTCTGTCTCTTTTATTTCCCTGAAGATATAATTACATCCATAATCCACAGCGCGCGCTAACCCACAAAGCATTAAAATCACAAAAGTTCTCTTTAAACAGATATGTGCAAACTTAAAATGTATGCTGCTTGATTTTCTTTTTGATGTTTTTTCTTATAAAGATTAATCTCTCTATTACTTCCAAAATACAAAAGCTGATCAGCAGGGATAAAACCACACTGGCTTCTATTGTTCGATTGAGCAGCCGAAAATGATATGACCAGCTAATAAATCCCAGCATAAAAAGCAGCGATAGAGGGATGAATTTGATAATTCTCAGTGCTTTTACCATTTAAGTTCAATACTGTTATTTTACTGTAGATTTCACTTCCTGCAGCTTATTCACCGGCTTGAACAACTTTCAGTAAGCGGCAGCAGGGGTTCCACAGGTATCTGATTGAAAATAATTTCATTTCTGGGCAGGCCGATTACCGCAAAATTTCTATCCTTGACAATGTCACCCGGGTTAAGAATAACCATTTGCTGTCCCTCTTCATAAAAACCGTTGTGGGAAAAACCAAAAACAAGAAACTTAACTTCAGGGTGCTCTTTTTGCACCTGCAGGGAGAGTCTATGCAAATCCATTTCTGATTTATCGAGCATGGTGGCGCCCAGATTGTACTGCACTAAGAAATAGTAGCCCTCAATATTAATAACCGGATCGTTGTAGGGGATGCGGTGCCAGTTTTCCGGCCCTCCCGGATCCTGCTGGTTTAAAAGAAGGTTGTAGTGAACCTGAAATTTCTCAAATTCTGCCATCCCAATGTCTGCTGCAGCTATGTTGCCACAGTGAATTATATGGGTCACCTGCTGGCGATCAAATTCTTTGGCTATCTTTTCCCAAAATTCAGTGTCTGTTTCTGCAATGTCTTTACTGTCCGAGATGATCCCTATATTCAAAAACCTCTTAATGCCTTTTGTTGCGGGTATTCTCCTGAAGGTTATTTCATTGGTCTCTGTGTTGACCACTGCGTACTCATACCCACCCAGTATTCCCGTGGGATCTTCAACCGCCCCGGGATTTATAAAATTAATCAGCGGGTTCTGCATGAAAATCTGATGATGGGTGTGCCCGGAAAAGACGTATCTGACCCGGTCATGATCGCGTCTGATCGTATGCAAAGTCTCTAACAGTGCAACTTCGGAACCATATAAAATTTCAAATGATCGTTTATGCCCGACATAGATGCGCACGCCACCAAGATCAACAATGCGGTTATTTGGCAGGGTGAAAATCCAGCTCGGTTGCGGTTCATTAAAGTCAAGCCTGTGTTCTGCTGCCTGCTCATCTGTAAGCGCACATACGACCGGCATATTGCCATACAGCTCCGGTTTCAAATGTTTTGGGTCGATGTCACCACAGTGAATGATAGCCTGGACGTCAGATTTTTTGAATGCAGCAATAATGTGGGGCAGGGCATTCATCCGGTCATCATGCGTGTCGGAAAGCACACCTAAAATCATGCTATACTCCCGTTTTTATATTATAGTATTCTAATCTTTATAATTACCCATCCCGGCAAAAATCTGTGTATAGTGTTTTAATACTAATATTATTTCTATTGCTAATACCATATGAAAATTGTCGATTTAAGATTTCCTGAATAATAATTATTTTCTGGGTGTGTGGTATTGTTTTTTTTGTTCAGTGTTTAAGAAATGTTTTTTTAAATACTGCCACTCGGTCTCGTCCATTTTCCATTCACAATAGAGTGCCACCCCCTGGTAGTTTTTGGGCAGTAATTTAAAACTCCGTAACCCTGCATGAATGCCGAGCAGTGCGTTGCTAATATTTTCAACCTTAGGCGTATGATAGCCAACGCCCTCATCATCATAGGCGGGAACTCCGAGGAGGACACTTTTCCCCCCCGACCATGTGAGCGCTTTTCTTGACCAGTCTGCCATAACGTGCTGATAGATTTTCTCCAGGTGAATGGCGGTGTCATACGACATCACAACTACCTGGTCAGCGTACAGTGTCACCTGTCGATAATAATCTTCGTCCCAGTGCACCTCCGGGAATGGATGCCAGATGGTTGGAGGAGGATAGGCAGCAACAGATAATATTTTGTCCTCGGGCAGGGCTGTCCGTAGCTGCTGCAACAGGTTTATAAAATCTGCATTTCCGGAACGGCACGGTTCTATGTTTATGTGGATGCCTTTGAACTGGGGAAATTGCTGGAGCAACTGGCAGATTGACTGAGTAAATGTTTTCCGCCAATCCGGGTTTGCGGGAAATGCCTGAACCCCTGAAACCCCACCGACCCAGGGCATTACACGGAAATCAACAAATTCTTTCAAAAATAGTTTAGTCTGTTTTTCATCAACCGCAGGGATTACACCATCAGGCAATGCAGGGCACAGGTGAGGATACAAATCAGTAATATGATGGTCTTTAAGAATAGATGCAAGTTGCCTAGTGTTATTGACGTTTCTGAAGTAAGAGATAAGCTTTTGCCGGTTATTGCGTTCAAACCATTCATCATCTCCCAGCCATCCGTGCTGAAGCCAGATGCCATTGTGCTTGCGATCATGAGAACCATCAATGACGTCTTTCCCGGGTGTCCACAGGCTATATACCACTAAAAGTGATAAAGTTAAGGTAATAATAACAATGCCCAATATCAGGCAGCGCTTCCATTTAAAATTTGAAATGTGCATATTTGTTTTTAAATTTATTTTTGTTTCCCATATATTTTAGAGTTATTCCTGTTAGCATTATTACAAAAGAAATGCTTCCCCAGCAGAACATGCCAAGTACATATCCTAGGCGCACTGTTCTCATACTCAAGCACACATAGCCACCTGTTTTACTCATCTGTTCTATGTATGCATCATAAGAGCGCAGATCTAGCCAGCATAGCACTGCAAGAGCAACATGAAGTGCTGTAAAAACAGCACCCCATTTGAATAAAAAATGTCCTAACTTGTTCATGGAAATTACTTAGATGTTAAAGATAAAACCCCTGTTAATATCTGCTACAAGTGCTATCTTTTCTACCCTTTGAACGGCATAGACAATACTCAACTGAGTCAGATGATATCACCTCACACGCGATATTCCCGTTAGCCCAATTCCCAAACCGCCCAGTATATTGCCAGGCTCCAGTCCTCCACCCACTGCTGCTGCCCTTCTTCGTACAATTCTTCCCTGCCAATTTCATAAAGTTCGCAAGCCCACTGCACAATTTTCTCAAGACCTGAACCCCCGGCGCTCAAATATTCCATTAGAACTTCTTAGCTGGTCTCTTTTCTGGAATCTAATCACCCCAGTCTAACCCTCTATGAAAATCACCCCATTTTTCTCTCTCAAATGAGCAATAGACTCGGTGTACAAAGTCTGTCGTTAGATAGCTGCAAATCGAACATTTAAAGGGAACATATATAAGCTCTGACTCTCTGTTATATGGTGGCGGATAAGTTGGTAGAGTATATTCTACTGGTTGAGTATTACCGGGCAGTCCACATGGACCATAATCCAGATGCATATACAGGTCTTTCTTGAGCGCATTCTCTCTAATGCACTCTCCCTCAAAAAGATATTGGCAAAGAGAACATTTCATTGGGATAAAACCCTTAGCACCCATATGCGTGAAAAAAACTGGCGGATTAATTGGGCCATTAAATTTGCACGCCGGAAAATATTTATTAATCGGAAACACTTTTAACCCTGGATTTGTATACGGTGGCGGACATTGCCAGGTGTGTGCCATTCCCCTTAATTCCGCATATACCCGTTCAGGTCTAAGCCCCCCAAAGCCAGCAAATGAAAGCTTCAGTAGCAGTTGTTGAAAATCTTCATTAGTCCATGAAGGTTTCCCCCGGCGTGTAAGCGCTAAGATAATTTCGTCTTCTGCAGGATCACCATCATTGGGGAGCGCAGCAGCGTACGTTGTGTGGAGAGTAAGAAAATGTTCCAGATAGGGGCGTGCATTTTCATCCCAATCAGCACAACGAGGAAATTCATAATCCCATATGATCCACCAAAGACAAAGAGTCTTGTCTGCACTGCCTGATAACAGATATTTCCCATCAGCTGTTAAGGAAACAGACGACACCCAGTCAGTATGACCGTTGAGGACTTTAAGACATTTGCCGCTTGACACCTCCCATATCCTGATAGTGTTGTCCGCATTCCCCGAAATAACAAACTTTCCGTCCGGAGATATGCATACACAGGTTGACCATAGTCCATTACATTCAAAGGTTCTTACACATTCACCGCTGGTCAAATCCCACAGCTTAAGAACCCCTCCAGATACTGCAAATCTGCCGTCCGGTGATATGCAGACAGAAGATACCGTCGGTATTACACCATCTGGCGCTGTGTGAATATTTGATGAGTCAGGTAGCGCTAAAAAGGTTCTAAGACATCTTCCGCTTGACAGCTCCCAGAGATCGAGCGAGTTACCCCAATTTCCCGACAGCGCAAACCTCCCGTCAGGTGACATACACACAGCTACCACACCTTTGTAATGGCCCTTAATGGTTCTGACGCATTTCCCTGTAGAGATATCCCACAACTTGATCGTGCCATCACTGCTGCTGGAAAGAGCAAATTTCCCGTCTGGTGAAATGCACAATGCATTTACATATGAACGGTGCCATCCTAATATTTTGTAATCTTCGCCGGATGGAAATTTCCACATCCTGATCTTATTGCCCAGACCACCCGAGAGTAATGTCCTGCCATCTGGCGATATACAGAGGCACAATACGGAGGTTGACCCAAACTCAAATGGCAGAGGAGAAATTTCAGGATTGTCAGAAAGCCAATCTTTATTAAGATTTTTTTTAAAGGTCCCTCCTGTGATATCCCACAGTTTGACTTTTTTGTCATCACCTCCGGAGACTGCATGTTGCCCATCGGCAGACACACTCACAGATTGTATACGATCAGTGTGCCCTTGAATTGTTTTCAATGCCCATGCGGAATTAAGGCTGATTCTTGTGCCCTTCATACAAGCTTGAATCTTATTTTTCTTAGAGTAAAGTCAACGCTTTGTAAATTTGTCATTTTTTTCTCCTCTACTGAATTGGAGCAAACCTTAGGTTTCGCGGCGAGAAGTCAATATCGAAACTTTTTACATGGAAATTTGCCCAATAGAAGCTTTTATGGCTTCTCTTATGTGCGAGTCATCCCATTCAAAAGAATGCAGTATTCGGTATGGATACATCCTGCAGCAGTGACTGTTTTTTTGTATAATTCCAATCTCTAAAACTGTTTCTACTTCTTGCTTCAAAAACTCTGCCGCCGCTGTTTTTGATTTCTGCTCGAGCCGTTTGACTTTTCGAGCGATTTCTGAAAGATTTTTTTTTGAGTCTTTACAAATTGTCTTGAAGCAACAGCCAACATCATGTTCAGACGTTATCTGTAAACAGATGTAGTCTCTTTCTGTCTGTGCAAAGCGATATGCTTTTTCTTGTTTACCAAATAGGCGCTCCCATAGCAATGCGGGCTTATCTTCGATTGGATGCCGAAACACCAACCTCATTTTTGATAGAGTGCGTGGCTCCCAGTCTATTTCAAGCGCAAATTCTCTACGGTATTTGCCGTCTAAACCTTCGAGGAAATGAAGCCTGAGTTGAGGTTCTCCTGTTTCCAGTTGTTTTAGACACGGAATAATAGTGCCTTCGATAGCAGAGAGTATAGCAGGGAGTCCATAGTAGTTTAACTTTGCCATTCTGAATTCTATTCTAAATTCTTCCCAAAGCAGCGTGTCAACAAATTGCAGGGTCGGCCCAACCATAGCTCCTTCCCTTTGAAGATCCTGATAATCACGCCATTCTTCTTTATAGACTATTGAAGCACAGCTACCAATAATTACTTTGTTTCCCGCACGTAGCAGCCTGCATATCTCTAGAGTAATATCGTTATTGAGGTGGCTGACAGCCACAAAAAGAACTGGCCGCTCAATGTCTTGACGATTTGATTGTTTTTTAATATTTTTTTTCTGCTGTGGTGCCACTTTTACAATTGGTATTTGTAGCAAATCAGCAACCTCTCGAAGTTGTAAGATGCTCTCAGATACTACTTCATCTCGCTGATAGGAGTTGCCCATGAAAGATACTGATGCAAAGTCATCCTCCAGATGGTCGAAAAAAACGATAGCGAGTTTGTCTCTATCTATGGTTTTGTGGGGGGGGAAATGGTGAACCAAGCTTTCGTATTCGTTTCGTTCGGGGTAAAAGATGCTAGACAAATCGTTCATTATTCTCGCACTTGAACGTGGGATGATTAATTATCTCTAAGCAATTCTTCCGGCCGATATTCCCATTCCTTAGTTTGTTGGTATAAACAGTCCCTATTTCACAAACACCCTGATCTGTTTCGATTGCTTCCCACTTCCTAATATGTTGTGGTGTCACCTTACTGTTGAAAGTGCGCGCCTGCTGCTATCTATACGTAACAATTCTCACTGCTTAAACAATTCAATACTTCATTAAGAAGTCACTATATGGTCAGATTAAATTCTAACTACACATAGCAATTCCCCAATGACAATCCTGCAGTCGTTTTTCTGAGTTGCGAGTGCGAGTAACCACATTGTACCGCGCGGGCATTGAGAGCCGCTCCAATCACAAAAGGAACCAACTCTAAAGTAATACAACGAAATGCATAGGCGACCCAGCGCACATGCGCCAATATTAAACCCATCGCGCAGCCCTGCTCAACATCCGGACTCCCCACGTCTATCTGTGACATTGTAAAACTATTTGATACACATCGAGCTGCTTAAAATACCATCCCTGAGGGAGAATTGAGAATCTACCTTCATTCTTATGTTAAATCAAAATAAAATTTATAAATCGTTAAACCGTTTTCAGCTAAAACCCTTTTATCAAAATTTAATAATAACACCATGTCCAATAATGACTGGGAAATGATTCCGTTATCCCCCTTCAATATTTTGTTTTTATACTTTTGATAATACCATCTATCCCATATTGACAGTTGGTCAATATTTTGATCAATAAAATTAATTTTCTTATTAGTTTCGTCAATAAATCTTCTTAAAAATTCCTTGCGAATGCGTATTGCATTCCGAAAAATTGTAAGTTCAAATAAATCATATTCACATACTACTGCATCTTCAAATGCACCGTAGCCTCGGTATCCCTTTGGGTTAAGTCCTTTGATAGCTTCTTCTGCTTTTGCTGGAGGGATTACTTTATTGTGGGCTTCTAATATCTCACCCCACCTATTTTCTACACGCCGATATAGCAATGTTGCTGACCATACGTAATAAATAAAAAGCGTACCGATAGTGCCTATTACTATAAGACTACAATAAATAATTAGTGTTGCTCTGCCCGGGTTTTTCGATATGTTCACGTTTTTCGTATTATGCTTTTTTATGAATGACCAGACAAAACACCCTTGTATCCATCCCCATCATTAAAGCAGTGAATTTGTACGCTACTGGAGTCGTGCCGGATGTTCTTTTCACCAGCATAACGTAATCAACAATGCCGCCAGGAAAGATCATTAGCAATGTCTGCTTGCATATCGGCAAATAGGGTTCCTATGCAATTGGCAGCAGTTTTTACTGCAATGTTGTGATGGTCAATAACCTGCTGTAGATACCCAGATTCATTTGATGGTCGAGGTCCACGACGAACTACAAGCCAGGCTACCTCATTTGGATCGTGTTTCAGTGAGAAGGAAAGTTCCTTCGGTTCTGCAAAATGTGTTGGGCTATCTCTGTCGACTTTAGTTGGTGTACCAAGTACTTCTGCTCTTGCGTCACCTATACCTCTTACTGCCCATAACCAGACCCCGAGGGAAGTGGAGATGAAGACATCTTAGAGATTGCCTGCGTAATTACAATTTTTTTTATGGCAGTTTCCTTTGCATCTTTGGCGCTATACCACTCATATTGGATATTATAAGATGACCCATCAGGAAGGTTTATGGTTCTAATTCTATTTTGACCGTCGTATGAATAATTGCCCGTTGCACCTGTTGGATCTGTAACTTGTTCAATTAATCCGTTTGTATTGTATTTATATTTCGTTGATCCACCATTATTATCTTTAACTTCGACTGGCAGATTATCTTTAAAAATAATATCTTTTTGGTAATCACCTTTTTTAGTTGTGATTTGTGTTAGCTTGCTTCCCACATAATCATACCTCTGTGATTCACCCCATGTTGTATTTATTTGCGATATCCTGCCGGTCTGAGCTTCATAAAGGTAATCAACCTTACCGCGTGATGTTACGACAGTCCTAATGCTTCCATCAGAATATGCGAGTTTTATATGTTCAGTATCGGGGGTGTAAATTTCGGTTGGATAGCCGTCCTTGTCATAGTTTATATTCAGGACTTGAGGTTTTCCCGATGGCACGCCATCGCGCAATGAACCTATCTCGTATCGTTCAATACGACTTGTACTGTTATATTTTATCTGTTCTAAATAGTTGCCATAATCAATGGTTACATCCTTGCCATCATAATTTATTATCGCATACCTTTGCCCATTGATGATGACTTCGTTAAGATACCCGGTAGGGGCATAACGGTATAAGAAATTATTTTGCAGGGGATTTATTGCAGTTATTTCAGAACAATTATTTTTCTTTTTTCCAGAAATCAGCCAGCCATCATTTGCAATAATCTTGAATTCATCGAGTTTATAATTTGCAGCCCAGGTATATTTAGTTACATTTCCATTGGTATCGGTGCTGTTTGCGACATCGCCTCGCTTATTAAATTGATACCTCGTTCCGTTTATTGTTATGGTGGGCGAATTCTTCCAGACCGCCTGTCCCTGAGAGGTTACAGGCAAAATCACTGCCCGATACACTTTACCGTTATGATTAACATCAAAGGTTGGCACTACAACTTTTTCCCTAAGCTTTGCCATGACTGCATTTTTCAATTTTTGAGCATTTCCATCATCTGAAATAAATTTAGGCTTAACAGTTAAATCCACCCCACCGAAAAGATGAATCTTATGAATTTGTGTCAATACTCCCGATTGATTGCCACGCTGAAACGGGGTTTGATTTCTCTTCTCCCACTGAGTAGACAATGCGGTGACTCGTCTTACTACGGTATCTACTCGTTTGTTTGCGTATTCATTGACCCAGCCGGTATCAAATGGAATACCTTCCTGTTTCATCCACTTGGCGATAGCAACTGCCTTAGCAAGCTGTCTCACCCGTTCAAATTCTGGAGACTCTTTGGCAATCTCGTCATAACGATCAGTAAAACCTTTCGCAAACTTCGTTGCAACAGGGTCATCTTCTGAATCAACATCTTTTAATCCGGTTGGACTTCTTGGATCAGGGACCTGCTTCTTTGCTTTGACACGCATTTTAGCAGAATCAAAATAAATACTTCTGCCTGACTGCTTCAATTTCATATCGTCTGAAACTATCCAGAAGCGGTTCCAGCTTTCTTTCCCATTCTTGCTATCTTTCCGTTCATAAGACAAATCAGCAACGCTTTTAAAACCAGTAACAGATGATTTCCTTTCCTGTATCTTCCCTTCTGAATTAAGAGTCACACCGAAGGAATACTGCTTAAGTAGCCAGTCAGCTTCATAAAGGGTATTACCGAACTCCGTGCCGCCAATAATTTGTTCTGGCATATAAACAGCCTTGAGCCATTTACCTCTTGGATTGAGAGGATCATCAGGGTCAAGGGTGAATTGAGCGTCTTGTGGGGTAGGTCCATAAACCAACATTACTGCAACAGCCAAGTCTTCTGCCTTGATTAAGGGTAAAGACGCATTTTCATCTCCAACCAAAACCAAAAGCTGCTTTTCCGGATCGTATACAGCGCCAGTAATATTTAACAAACTGCCTGTAAATTGTGCGGTGGCATCGAGTTTAATACCGCCCAGCTTTGCTTCCATAGATTTGAATGGGTCATAAAATCCACCCCTGAAAGGTCCACCAAGGCCACCTGGCCCGCCACCCCCTCCTCCGCCGCCATCAGGCCAATCTGGACCCTTGAAATATTGTTTACCATAATTATATTTTCTTTGGTTTTCATCTGCTACTGTATAACTTGCTTTTTTGCTTTCACCTCCAATTAAATCCTCCATTTTCATAGTGACTCTATCCTGAACAAATAATTGAATGCTATTTTTAAAAAACTTGCCAACATTAAAACTGTTTTCCGCCACTAACCTGTCCATCCGAAACTGACCAGCAGTATCTACCCATGTTATCGGACTTAATTGAAGTTTAAATATTTGATCCATACTATCTATAAATGCGCCACTCAAACCCCTTATGTAACTCCAGCGATTACTATATTCTTTAGCTACATTTTCCCCTTGCTGTAACCCAGCAAGTTGTCCCGTAATTAGCTCCCCCCCATTATGAGAATTTATAAAGTTGTTGAAATAATCTTCAGCTCTCTTTGCTAAGACACCAATTACCCCTGAAACGGGTGTTTGATCAAAAAAACTTGCTGCAATAGCAGTTTCGCGGATGAAATGACTCATAATAAGCCCGGGAGTTCCAAAATACATAAGCCGAATCAATGAAGGGGTATCCGTTATGTCCGGTGCATTTTTTAGATCATCTATCATTGCATAGTATTCCGGCTCACGCTGCATGAGTTCTTTTTCAGTCAACCCTTGAGAGAGAGAAATCCGTCCCTTTTCAATAAGACACATGGCCCGATCGAATGACCTCTCCCCAAAGTGTTGGGTTCCATATCCGAATCCGATAGTTGAATGGTACTGATTTAAAGTGCCGATTTGAGGATTATATAGACTACCGCCCAAGGCATATGACTTTATCTCGGGCAAATATCGCGTTCCTCGCATATAAAAATCAAGATCCATATTGCCTTTGGCCACGATAGGTTCAGAAAGTGGTGTGTAATTTATTCCCTGTATGATCTTTCCATTAACATCAGAAATATGCCTTATGGAATTAAAGCCATCTTCAAGAAAATATTTCATCCTCCCGTTTGCATCCCTTTGTCCAAGGAGGGAATCACCATAAAGGTAAGAACTCTTCAGCTTTCCTGTGCCGTCGAATTCTGCCATAGAAAAACCTGGGGAAGCCAGAGGATTTGGCATGTAATAATTGATATCCTTCCCCGCGCTTCTTGAAATCATATTTCCATCGCCATCCCACTGGTAACGAAGTGTTTCATTTGGCGTCTTCACCAATTTGGGCAAATTGCTCGCATCGTATCTAAATCTGGTTTTGTCATTGTTGTCAATCAGGGTCCTGAGGTTACCATTACCGTCCCACTCGTATTTAGTACCACCAGCCTTAATAAGTCTCCCAAAACCGTCATACTTGAGCGAAATTGTTCCCTTCGAATCTTTCATTGAAATACGATTACCCATTGCATCGTATTCATAATGCACGCTTTTGCCATCTGGGAGTATAAGATTCTTAAGATAGCCGCGGGTATCCCATTCGAATCTTGTGATAGTTGAACCTTCTGAAGTTTCTTCAAATACTCGTGAGATTTTTCCTGGCGGGCTATATTCATAGCGATAAGACGCTAAAAGGCTATTTTGTGAGTTGGAATGTTTAATGGAAGTTAATTCACCTGCTGGTGAATAGGAAAAGACTGTCCTTATGCCGTTGGGTAATTGCCGAACAATCTCGCCATTAGCAGGGGAATAATTGTATTCAATCCTGCCACCCCCATCATCAATACTAACGAGATCGCCAAGAATATTATATTCATATTTGACTTGGTAATTATTGTTATGGGCATCGGATATCTTTATAGAAGAAATCCTGTTCCATGGGTCATATTCATACTGCAACTCTTTTGCAGGATTATGATTATAATTATAAACAACTTTAATGAGACGGTCGAAGGCATCATATTTGTAAGAAGTTTTCCCTGCATTACTTTGCATCCATATCCGATTGCCGTTTGCAGTATACCCATATTTTACGGTATCATCTTGATTTTTAATCTCTATTGGTAACTCTTGTTTATTGTACTTATATTTTATTTTACTACCATCGGGATTTATCCTGCATAGCAACCTCCCCTTACTATCATATTCGTATTGCTCTGATGTAGTCACCATGTCATGTTGGCTGGAGCAGCATATCATAATAGCAACGATACCCAGTAAGGTAACGGCAACTATGGATTGTCTTAGAGGTGACATGCGCATCATTTTATATTGTTACTTTTTTAATTTTATGTCTGGTAATATAACCATATTATGGTCAACCCTAAAATGCTTGTTCCAACAATGACGAACGCTGCCCATTGCAAGGATGTATTTATCTTTTTGATCTTTTTTAGTTTTTTTTTATTCATTATCATTCTCCTTCTCATCTTCTTTAGGAAAGCATATTTCTATTAACCTGTCAGGATTGTCTTTCTTGAGAAATTCATCTCGTTTTCTATTACCGACCTCAATCGCGTCTGGGTCGCCTTTTCTCTCTGCATCTTTCTCAAACCAATCCGCAAGTATATTTACACGCTCAATAAAGCCTATCCTGCCCACTTCTTTCGCCTTTTCTTTTACCAGATTCTCAAAATACTCAAAAGAATCCTTGTTTTGGGCTAATCGCTCTATACCTTTGGTTGTACCTTCAATAACTTCATTACATCCATCCGGGAGTTTAAACTTCAGATTAAGCGACTTATTTGCTATTACAAAAATCTCGGAATCCTTCCAGTTACTCTTTTCATCTCTGGTGGAAAATATCTCCTTAGCAATTTGCACCAATTTTGTGGCTTCTTCTCTTCGTATTACAATCCAGACATCAAAATAGGCCCTACCCAGTCTATGTGTGTGAACCGTTCGGCAAGGTGAATCTCGTTGTGTTTTCAAGAAATTCTCATAATCATGGTATCTTTTTGTAAACAATTCTGAAGTTGAAAGATTCTCATCCATATAAATAAGGGATTCCTCCTTGTAGAAAAACAGGAGGTGGTCTAATTCATCCAGGTGCGTTATAAACTGTTCATCAAACTCCACTGGATTTGGACATTTCTTGAGTTCTTTGTATAGATTCTTCATTTGCGTTGCATTGACATCCTCATCTTTACTGCCAATAAATTCGGGCGGGTTACCTGTGGTTATACTAGCTAGATCTCCTTTTAATTGGAGATGCGGGAGAGAATTCTCCACGAATTGACATAGGTTGACCCCCAAAGCATTGGATCGTCTTAGCACTTCGGCGGCAATGGTGAATCGTTCTCTTTGCTGCAAAGCCTCTTCTCTGACAGCGTCAAGAATAGACCTTGTTAAATCGTCTATATCTCTTCTTGGTTCTCTATAACCAAGCCACTTATGGAAATCAATTTCCACCTCTTGACCACCAATCTCCTTTGTCTTTGCTTTTCTCAGCATGGTGGCGTTATCACCCCGTATGTTCAAAGTAGAATACAGGTTCTGGAGGTCTTCAGATATATCTTTACCTTTGGTTATTATTACCACCTCTTGTGTCTTTCCCGGCACTGTGCTCATTTCCTGGAATTTCTTTTGAAAATTTTCGGTGCATGTATCAAGAATGCGTTCAAGATTATCCAACTCCTGTTTGATACTTCTTTTTCCAGATCTTAACCAATCCTCAGGTGGTTGCTTTCCAACACCAATCTCCTGCCGCACTTCCTCCAGAACAGACTTGATGCGATAATCCCTTATCTTTTCTATATGGGATATAAATTCTTCTTTCATTTCCTCTAAATAATCTTGCTTTTTTTCTTTAGAGATGTCCTTGGCTTTTCCTACACTCTTCGCCCAGAAATCTGGCATTAGGTCTTCGGCAGCCTTACTTAAATCGGGTGCAGGATACTTTTTAGGTTCCTCTTTCCTAATTGTGTCTTCTATCGCTGAATCAATTTTGGCAACAAACTCTTTAACATAATTTATATTCTTCTTTTCATTCAGCTTTTTGATAATTTCATCATTGAGCAAACCCAAGATACCCTTTACTATTTTGTCCCCTTCCTTCAATCCATCTTTAAGCTCTTTTTGGCGAGCACAAATATGCTGATCATATAGCCTACCTTCACCAAATTGTTCGAATTCCCTACGAATCATTTTTGTGATCTCCTCGGGAGACATTCCGATTAATTCATCTCTCTTGCGATCAAACCATTCCTTTACCTGATCTTTTAATACTCCTTTTGGTGAATGAATGAGAATGTCTCTGGAGTCTTTTTCAATCATATTCCATATAGAGTTAGCTTCGCCAGAAATAGCCGTCGCTTGATTAGATGGAAGCTTTGTACCGATCCACCCCTGGCATAAATCAATGGCATATTTACAAGCTGCGCCTTCAACAACTCGGTATTTTGGATAACGAAAGGTAGCAAAACCACACGTGGCAAGCGAAGCCATATGTTGATTTTTATTAGCGGTAAGTGCTCTTGGTTTACCGAGTCTATCGATACGAATCCTTTCCTTTTGACCTAATAAACCCTCGACTGTTTCAGAAAAAAGCACTGTAGCCGCCATATTAGCAAGTGAGTCTTTATCTGGAGCGCCATTTTCTGTGCGTAGATTCGTTCTATTACCGGAGCAGGATAGGAGATAAAGATAATCTAAGGGCTTTTCGTTGGTATCTATTATAGTGCCATCTGGAAAGATTGATTGATATCGTGAAATCCTATGACAATAATAGTCATATTCGAGCAGTGAAGCCCAACAGTTGGCAGAATGATTTTTTGCGGTATCGGATGTTGCAGCATTCAAGTCGTTAGCATCATAAACAGTAAAAACCCCAATAACTTTAGCTCGTTGTCCCCCTATATCTTTCTGCCATAAGCCGAAGAGATGCTTGACATAATAGGCGATATCAATAAACATACCCCCACAGGTTCCGCCACAAAAAGTTCCCACAATATATACATTGGTGTTAGGGTCAATTTCAATTCCACTAGCAGGAATAGATTTGCTCCACTCGGAGTAGATTTTCCCCAGCATTTGTGTGGTTTTCGTTTTATTTTCACTGGCTATTATCGTATCGTGCGCCGATTGCAGAACGGCCGCGCAACCAGGCTTCGTTCTATCTGAAGCCAAACTCTGCCAGTTCTCCCAGAGGCAAAGCCGGCCAGCCGTCCGGATATTTCCTGCTCCAGATACAAACATGCCATCAGGGATATTTAGGACAGAAGCATCCAGCCAGTCATAGTTTCTTTCACCTCGTTTAATTGCGGCCTTGACTGCATCTGTACTGGTAATAATAGGATGAATCAAAACAATCCGGCTGTCCTGAATAGTATTTACCGATTGGTCTGTTTCAAATGCCACATACCGGAATATCGGAAGAGACGAGACGCCATATTCTTCAAGAACCAAACCCTGAAGTTTTTCTAAAATCTTCAGACCAGTTGAGCCTAAACCTACAAAAAGTGCTGGATTTATCATTCTTTTACACTCCTTTCTAATTTCCTGACGCGCTCATTCACCTTGCTAGTTAAGGTGTAAACCCAATTTCCGCTTAGCAAGGTAAGCAATAAGTATGGTATGGAGTATCCCAATGAGATATCAACTTGTTTGAAATGGATTGCTGTAAATATTATAACGACTCCGCTAAGAATTAGATGGAGTATAAAAGGAATCATCCAGGCAAAGTATACTCTTAGTTGATTATCGTCGGCATCTATCCACCTGACCCGACAAAAAATAAATGCTAAAAGCCATACAGCAAGGTAACTACCAACGGAGATAATAATAAACTTACCCAACCATATATTAAATCCATTTGTGGGCTCGAAAAATTCCATAATAGTGTCCAATTTGCTGTCCTCCTCTATTCGTCTTTACCTTCTATTCTATTAAAAATATCCGACCCATTCTCATGCAATTCTTCATTGCCTGCTGGACTTCTTTTCATGGGTTCCTCTTCGTAAAACCGCAGAGTGCTCTCATCTCCATCAACGTCTTTACACTGTACATCTTGACCAGGGATTATCGCTCTCTTTCCACCCCCTTCTTCTATTAGAAAAATAGTGTTTTGCAAACGTGCCCGTCTAATATAGTGCTTTGATAATCCGAAGGTAATATATTTCTCCACAAGTTTTTCTCCCAAATAAACCTTCTTCCAGCCTCTAAGTTGAACATCTTTTGTCTTGTCGTCACCTATCTTTTCTATCCAAATGGTCTTTGTTTTAATAAGGGCATCATACAAAATGAAGAGGAGGGCTAGTATGATTAAAGGTAAAATCATTTTGAAAAGCTTACTAATTTTTCCATTTTCAATTTTAGTCACTAAAAAGGAGAATTTTAATTTGGGAGGTTCTACTGTTGCTTTTTCACTCTGTAGTTTAATGATTTCAGTATGTTCCCCAGGTTGAAGGTTTGACGGTATAGTAATAGCTACACTTTCTTTTTGTCCTTTTTCCTTACATGTTATAAATTCTGGCTTCACATCAAAACCTGCTGGTGATATTAATTGAACTTTTTCACCCGTCTCAACATCTTGAAAGTCATCAACACTTATTTCACCTGAACGTGTTATTTTTCCCTTAAAAAGGTCGATTTCACCGAAGTCAAACCCGGAAAAGCTAAGTTTAATATGTGGTGTTTCAATTTTAGTCACTAAAAAGGAGAATTTTAATTTGGGAGGTTCTACTGTTGCTTTTTCACTCTGTAGTTTAATGATTTCAGTATGTTCCCCAGGTTGAAGGTTTGACGGTATAGTAATAGCTACACTTTCTTTTTGTCCTTTTTCCTTACATGTTATAAATTCTGGCTTCACATCAAAACCTGCTGGTGATATTAATTGAACTTTTTCACCCGTCTCAACATCTTGAAAGTCATCAACACTTATTTCACCTGAACGTGTTATTTTTCCCTTAAAAAGGTCGATTTCACCGAAGTCAAACCCGGAAAAGCTAAGTTTAATTTGAGGCATCGGATGGGCAACTTCTTTAGGTTCCTTAACTACTAAAGGAGTCTTCTCTTCAATTTCCTTTTTTTCTTCTGGGTCAAGTGTACGATACGAAAAAAGATAGACATAAGCACCTTTTGCTTCAAAACCTTCAAAGTATTTAAGTATCACCTCCACAAATCCCCAGGGAGGCTCAACTGTTTTTATATGTGGAGGAGGATCATTTTTGCAATCAGTCAAAATATAAACAATTAATCCGCTTTCAGGCGATTTGGCCCTAATTTCTTGTGCTTTTTCTTTAGTTTCTTTAAAGGCTTTTGACATCCATGTCCAGGGTCCTTCTGCCTTTAGATTATCTATTACCCTCTTGATATCGTTTATATCATCAATGCTATGAATCTCGACTTTGAGAGGCCAGAATACATCATCGCTAAAAGTACCCAGCACTACAGTATCTCCTACTTTCCTTTCCCCTACGAGTTCTTTTAGCCTTCCCTGGATATTTTTAAATAGCCCCCCTGATTTCATGCTTCCCGATACATCGAGGAGGTAGATGACGGTCGTGGGAGTAGGCATTTGCGCTAAAGCCGTGTCGCAAAACAAAAGAGTTGTAATGACGTAGAATATTATCGACTTAAGTCTATACATTTTATTGAACTCCTCTTGTGATAACCCTCTTTAAAAAAGAAAGCATTCTATGCCCTCCCTACAGAAAAAGAAAATTCTATCTTTCACCACAATAGGCTGCATTACCATTTCAGAAATGAGATTTTCCATCCTATAAGAACTTAAATCATCGAGGTTGACATAGAAAAATCCTTGCCCAATTTTTGATATAAGATAGGGACCAATAACAGTTGAGAAAACATGGGATACATTTGTAATCTTCTGATGTCCAACCTGAATATTCAACTCCAATTGGACAATCTCAAGCAAACTCTCAATGCGACGTACCTTATAAAAAACTGGTGAAACATCTGAAGCAACAAGCACACTATCACGAAAGACCAAGGGTGAAAAATTTAGGTGCATGTCTTCAGCTGAGCATAATTCGCCTCTCAAATCTTCCGACACAATACTTTCATCTTTAGGACAGTATGCGCCTATCTTTCGGCTGTTATGTTCCTCATCAAATATCTCAAAATACACATTATTTTCTATGGTGCAGGGAGCAGAGTAGATGCCCTTTATGGGAATTGTGCTCTCTTTTAAAAGACACCCTGCCAGAATATCAAGTGTAAATATTTTCCCCTTTTTGGAGACAATTAAAAGCTCCCCATCACAAATCACTGGAGAGCGCAATATATCTTCTTGTGGGTCTGCTGTGTTTAAAGATATGAGATTGCCTTTCTCTTCATCTAAATCATAGCAATAAACACAATCTCTAAACGCAAAAATAACAATATTTTCGTATGCGACTGGAGCACAGTAAGGAGACATTTGTAATTTAGGGCCTGCTACGAGAGATCCAGCTGATGGATTAGGCTTACTCAGGTCTATACGCCTTATTGAATTTCCCACAGAAAAGAAAAAATAAGGAGGCACATAGACTGGCATGGAGGAATATGTTAATCTCTCGGCTAACACACCTGGTTTCCAAACAACTTCACGTACATCTGAAAACTTGACACCTCTAAACGATTTCATAGACCCATCCGGGAATATAACCATTTCTTCAGCGACAACCGGACATGGTATGTCCGGTAAACAAGTTGTATTGATAGGCTTGTCAAAAGAGAGGCAACCCTGCTGACTTATGCTAATTTCTCTCTGCAACTCACTTAATGGGATGAAAGAGGAACGATAGCAGTCCCTTCTTGCCATTGACCATCCCTCTGTTTTTGTGATTTTTTTTAAAATTTCCCCAAGTCGGTTTTGAATTATTTTTATAATCCTTGTATTGGTTTCAAATTTCAATGCCTTCATTAAAAACATCTTGGCTTGTTGATATCTTTCTGTTCTTTGCAAAAGGTCAGCGTATGTTATAAGGATGTCGGTGTCTTTGGGTGCAGTTTTTAATGCCCCTTTTAATATCTTTTCGGCACCCAGGTCATTCCTAAGTTCCAAGAGACAAGCAGTTAAGGCTTTGTATCCCTCTAAAAAGTTCCTGTCACACTCAATACTTTTCTCAAATGCAATCTTTGCTTGTTTAACATTATGTTGAAGATGATATAAAGCACACCCAAGATAAAAATATCCACCGGGATCGTCTGCTCTCTCTTCAACTTTCTGTCTTATACATTTTATAATTTCAGAGGGTTCCCTCTCTTGGTATCCTTGCGGTTCAGGAATAAGTTTATTCATTAATTTCAATCCTTATTCTGGAATTACAATAGTTATCCCAGGTGAAATATTCGACAAGAGAGGGATTTTCTGTTTATTAGTCTGATAAATTATTCCATACTTAGACCCATCTCCCAATAACCTTTCTGCAATACTCCAGAGACTATCGCCTTTTCTAACAATATAATAGTATCCTTGAGGATGTATCACCTCAATTCCAGTTAAATCTACAGCAGAGACACCCTTTATGCCTCGGATAAGTTTTTCCAATTGATATTTCTCTTGAGGAACAATTACCTCTCCCGACAAATAGACAATTGATTTTTTTTGGTTGACCTTAATACCGCTGATATCTTTGGCTTTTAGCATCTCTTCTACTTCTTGTTTGCACTCTATAGGTTTCGAAGCTGGGGCTGATTCTCGAGGAACCATTACCTCTCCGACAATTGAATTTTTCTGTTTGACCTGAATACCGCTGTTTAGTAACCCTTCTACTTCTTGCTTATGCTCTATAGGTTTTGAAGCTGGAACAGATGAAATAGGAGCTAGTGCTTGGAAAGGATAATGAAAAGGTATAAATATTCCAATAATCAGCGCCACAACAGAAAATAAAGCAGAATATGCAATCCAACGAAATTGGAGCCTGCTATTTTTTTCTCCCTGGACATTCTTCAACAATCTTTTTTGTTCTTCGTCCTTTCTGGAAACTATCTCGCTTTGGCGCTTCTTGGCTTTGGTAATGAGACCTTCTATTTCACGGGGATTTTCCGGATTTTGTTTCAGCGCCATTTCCCATGCGGCAATTGCCGCATCAAACATTTCCAACTCAGCATATATTTTTCCTAAAAGTACCCGGGAACCAAGGTGCTCCGGATAAAGCCCCAGAGCTGCAGTAAGCTTCTCTTTTGCTTCCTGAAGGCGGGTTGCCCTTATCATCTGCAATGCCTGGTTGTAACATTTATCGGGCAATTCAATAACTTCATTCCAAAGGCTTAAATCCGTCCTGCACCGAGGGCATACATTATTTCCTCTTTCTATTTGATGAAAATCACAAACCGGGCAGTTTGTCTCAACCTGCATAAGCTATATTCCTACCCTGATAATCCATTTGAAGATCAAAGGTTCAATTTGCCGATAGGCAAATTCTGCCTTTTGAATTTTTTTCTTTCTTTCATCATCATCTGTTTCTCTACCTGCTGCCTGTAGGTATACTGTAATCATGTTTAAATTTTCTTGCATCACCTTCGCATCCTGCAAACCCTCGGCACTTCCAGCATTTTGGGAAACATCACGCACGCGCTCAGGAATAATAATTCCTCCTGGTGTTCCTCTATGAAATTCTCCCTTTGCCACCAAAATCGCAATACGAAGCGTCTCAAGCATTATAAAAGCGCGGTCTGCAAAGAGGAGTGCCCCGAGTTCTGCAGTCAAATCCATTGCCTTATCCAACGCCCGCTTGGTAGCCCTTTCATCTTTTTGTTCAATAGCTTCTTCACCACTAGTAATAGCCATTTTAAGCTCTTTTAACTCCTCCTTGATTTCCGCTTTGAAATTTTCATCTTGCAGGAAGGGGAGCCAGGCATATTCCTGGAGAACAAAATTTGCACGAATTCTCATGTTTTTTGCAAAAGCAAAAGGGTCAACAAAAGGGTCAATAGTTCCGTCCTCGCACCCCACCTCCATGGTTTTAATCTTCTGCTCTGCTTCCGAGAGAAGTCCTTCTTTGTTTTGTTCTCCAGAAACGGTGTAACTTTCGATGATTAACTCCATAGCAGATAATCCCGTATCCATCAGTTGTTTTGCTTTATCATCTTTTATTTTTCTTTCGTTCAACAATATCTGGATTTTTTCTATAGCCTTTTCGATTCTTAACCCGAGAGCTTCATCCTTTTCTCCTCGGGAAATCATCTGTTTCCGAAGCACCTTCCCTTCGCATTTAATGGAAATATCCACCATCACTTTGTTTTTATTAAGGTTAAATCCAATTTCTACCTCAGCACCTTCAGGTGTCTCAGAAGGAAGCACCATCCACACTGTGCCTACATGCTCGTTCTTTTCTACCTCTTTATGAAAATCTTCATCATCCCATTTTGTACCAGCAAAAAAGCGGACTTTCAGCATTCGAGTCCCGGACTTACCTACATAAAATATTCGCTTAGCAGGCGTCTTTAAAGGATATCGTTCATCCTTGGGAATAATGACATCAAATACATTTCTCCCTTTCTGGTTGTCTCGTATTTCGATTCCATAAGGTCTTTCCGTGATATCTCCATCTCCATTTACAATAACGAGCGGTTTTCCACATTTGATGCACGTTTTTGTCCCAACCTTATTTTTTGTTAGACATGGCTTACCATCTTCTAGAAACCATGGGCATGTAATGACCTCACCCTCAAAATCATCATAAGACGCATATGCAGCCCCTATAGCAACAGCTAACATTGTGTCTACTTTCCTGGTTTCGAGTTTATCCTCACCGAATATTTCTGCGAGTCTTTTTCGGATTAATGGAGTCTTTGTAGCGCCGCCAACTAAAAGCACCTTATCAATATCATCGGGTTCACACAGCTTACTTTTCAAAACAGAATTAACCAATTGAATCGTTTCCTCTATATACTCACTAATCATTTCTTCATAGGATCTGGGGATATAAGTATTTTCCGAATTGCTTTTTATAGCAATTTTAAGTTTTTCCTTTTCTCTAAATAAAGTCACAGCTGAGCAACCAGGAAACAAATCACTTATTATAATTTCTCCACTATGCTCATCGGAAAGTTCCTTTTTTGCTTTTTCTGCCCTCATGCGTAATTCAAACATTAGACCAGGGTCATTTTTGGGGTTTTTACCTGTCTTAATTTTAATTAATTCTACGAGATCATTTACAATCTCCCGGTCAAAGTCATCCCCACCGAGCCAGTTGTCCCCATCAATTGTGTCTACCCGGATATTTGGACCAGCAATCGTAAGGAGGGAAACATCAAATGTCCCTCCACCAAGGTCATAAACCAATACTGTTCTTGGAGTTAGGCTGAGAGTATCCCTTGCATAAGCTTTGGCGGCGGCAGTTGGTTCAGGAAGAATTCTTTGGATTGGAATTCCCGCCTTCAACGCGGCTTCTATGGTTGCAGAGCATTGCTTTTCATTGAAGTAGGCTGGGACTGTAATAACGGCGCCTTCAACTCTTTCGCCGCAAGCCTCCTCAGCTACTCTCTTAATTTCAAGCAGAATGTGCATAGAAATCTCTTGCGGAAAATGTTCTCTGCCTTCAAGAAGGACAGCTAACGCATCTTTTGTTGCCTCTTCAGGGTTTACTATCTCCATGCTCCAATTCTCACACATCAACTCACGGATTAACCTTCCTCTGTTTCTCCCAACTCCATACTCCTGCCTATCATTATAGCCGCGCCCCATTAATCGTTTGACTGAAAATATAGTGTTTTTCGGATCACGTTTGGCATACGCAAGCGCTTTCCAGCCTTTCAAATATTGTCCATTTTGAGAAGCCACCACTGATCGTATCAATTCTCTTTCTCCCGGAGGCAAATTTGCTCCTTCCCTTTCAATCGACAGAACTTGCACCCTTCTGGTCTTTGGGTTAAGGATAGCCGCAACTGAATTTGTTGTTCCCAAGTCGATCCCGATATATGCCATTTTTTATACCCCTATTGATTTTTTACTGTTATGACATATGCTTGCCTGAGCAATTGACCATTCCAAGTATAGCCTTTTTTTACTAACTTGCAAATGACACCTTCTGGAAATTTGTCACTCTCTTCTGTTCCAATACAATATTGTTTTCCTGGTATGAAAGGCTCTCCTGCCCTTGGCGCATAGTGTTCAACTTTTATTTTGCTGAGTTTTTTCTTAAGAAGTTTGCCCCCTTGTTGGAAGTTCTCAATTAAATTCTTTACATCCTTATCCATAGAGGATTTATTCTCCTCTACAAGTCCTAACACTCCTTCCCAGAGATCTAACACTTCCAGTATTTCCCCTAAGAATTCTTCAAATTGTGAATTGATTTGCTTTCTTCGTTCTTTCTCCTCGTTCAATTTGATCTCAACCTCTAAAAGGTCTTTATAATTTTTTTTAGTCTTCTGAACCAAAGAAAGGAAAAGACTTTCACAAATATCATTTTCGTTATTACTCACATCTGATTGCCTTGTAATGTCGGATAAGAATGTCTCCTCCCCATGGTTACGATTGCCTTCATGCTTCAAATCATCACTCATCATCTTATTGCCTCTCGTGTTTCGTCAACTATCTCGTCTCAAATCAAGAGTTTCAATGTTCGGGACCAGTCCTTTAGATAGTGGAAAAAATCCATTTTTAATCTTTTGGTAACTGTGTTACACATATCCCACATTTCCCCTGCCTTGGAGAATTCCTCCGGACGTCTTTTAAGAGTTTCCTTATACGCCTTTTTAATTTTTTTTATATCCGAGTCCAGCGTTATATCTATACCTGAGTTCTTCTTAAAATAATCATAAGCCGTCTCCTCTTTGTTGAGCGGGTCTTTCATATGTTTGATCGTCATTAAAACCTCTCCTTATCCTATAGATTCTTTAATGAGGCGTTTACAGATTCTCTAATCTGTGAAATTATTTTTTCAAGAGCTTGGAGATTTTTTCTAATATTTTGATTCTCCGGATCCAATTTATTGGCTTCGCGGAGATCATCAAGACATTCTCCGCTTAGTGGAATCAGGACTTTCTCTCGCTCAACGATTCCTTTATTCCGGCATGACATACACATATTATATTTTTGATTGTTTATTTCTCTCTCCATATACTGACCAATAATATATTTCCCACAGTAATCACATGAAGGCTGTAGCAGCATTGACTGCTTATTGGGTAGTCTTTCCAGAGCCTTTAAAAGGTTGTTTATTTTCTCTGAGGCTCTTTGATGTAAACAGACAGCAAGATTTTTCTCGATTTTGACAGATCGAAAAAGGTTTAAAGCCCTCTTAAGATATTCTATAGCTTTGTCCCAATCTTGATATTCATTCACAACTTCTATTGCAACCTTTTCATAATAGGTTGAAAGCAGGTAACTTAATTCATTACTTAAAATAATTTTAGTAGCCCTTTCGAGCCTATCGATTGCCGCATAGTCATTTTGAGATTGATTTGCCCACTTAATGATTGCCTCATTGAACTCCTCTTGAAATTCCTTTGTTATCCACCGATCTCTATTTTCAATCTTGCCAAGTTCCTCGAATGTATTCTCTACTCTTTCTGCTCTCAAAAGGAGGGTGGCGATACCAAGAGGCGAAAGATACAGGGATAGCGACTTAAACTCGTTATTTTCCGGCTCAACCTGAAGCCCAAATAAAACCAAGCGCCGAGCCTTTTTAAGCATACCTAATTCCCTGAGCATAAGAGGGCCAGCTATAAGTAATTGAGAATCTAATCCCTTTTTCTTTCCCCAATTGGCTACATTACTTATAAGCTCAACTGTTTTAAGTTCCAATGAAAGTAGATTTTGATAAGCACGGGAGATCGTATTTTCCAAGTGAGTCTTGAGAGCACGGCGCAACTCTTCTATTTGGTCTTTGGAAATAGCACTTTGAAAATAAAATGGTTGACGCTCTTTTCGCCAGGTTTCCCAAAAGAAATCAGAATGCAATAGCATAGCCCAATTGCCTATGGTTTTCCGTATTGTCTCATCGTTGAGACTTTTCGGGTTTTCAGCAGGTACGGTTCCCCAATAATTGAGTAGCGCAAGAGAATGGTTAATCCTGTAGTCTTTTGGAAAATTCCTTTGCAGACTCTCCCAAATTTTTCTTGCTTTCTTACGATTATTTTTTCTCAAAGCAATCAGGCCTTTAGCCAACGCACCGTTTTTAGCCACACGCTGTGACACGCAAAAACTTTTCCATGCCTTGGAAAATCGCCAAGCAACCATCCTTTTTTGGAAAACCAATAAAAATCCAGAAGGAAAAGTAAGAAATTTTGATACCCTTATTGCCGGTTCCACAATAAAATAAGATTTAGTTTTTTTTCTAATAAAATAACAAATAATTGCCCCTGAGATAACAGCGCCGACAGGGAAAAAGAAAAATAACTCAGGAATGGATTTTAAAATGATGGTGGCCCGTGCCCAACTTTTCGAATTTAGCAGTCCAAAGCCTACCGTAATACCCAAGCCTCCAAGAATCATAAGGGAAACACTAATGCCTCGATCTTGTTTGCCCAAGGCTATTACTACGGTAAATATGCCAATTATGAACTCCAAGACAGCAAAGAATGCTATCCAGCCAGATCTTTTTTTCATTTAAATCTCAACTCTTTTTTGAGAATCTTTTTATTCCACTCATCCCTCAAGTTTTCCAGTTCTGATCTTTCAAAGCAATAGGCAATCCTGTATGCTATTCTGTCTAATGGCTCTAAAGCAGGGACATTTTCTTTTAAATAGCTATTACCTGTAACTTCTAATTTCTTTGGGAGATCGCTTAAACCAGCGGGAAAATCTAATAATTCCTTCAATAGCCATAAAACTTCCACCAATGATTATAAATGCCATGGCTCCAGTAGTGCGTTCAGGGAAAGTAAAACGATTAGCCCACGTGACAATCATCAAAACCCCTAATAGTATAAACAGCCCGATTTGAATAAATCTCAGCATCGATATAAGAGTTATGCGAAAACCATTCATGAATATCTTCCATTAATCAATTAACCACGCATACTGCCGAACCAGCACAAGTAAATACAGGCTGTTGAGCGGCAATAAAACGAGAACCCGGCGCCTGTAATTGGAAATAAGCAGATACACTGCCGAAAAAACCATTGTAATAAACTGCACCCCAAAAATCATAGTAAGCGTGCTGCGGAGAACGAACAGTGGGTGATCGTAGCCGCCAAGGAATTTGAGTAAAAACCCCCGCCACAGTCCATGATTCCCGCCAGACATGCCCCAAGGTCCCGATGGTATATAATTGTGATAGTACGCAAAGCACCAAATGAAAATATGCAAGATAAAGACAGCCGTCATCAGCATTGCTAAGGCTGCCTCAAAAATCCGGACTATAAAACTTCTCATGACTTCTGGCCTGTTTTTTGGACGTGTTGGTAATACATGATGGACATGAAGGCAGTAATCAGGCTGCGCCACGGAGCTATTATTATTATACATTGGTTAACGATTACCGGATTTGATCAATGATTGTTATTGCATCTTTTGCTGCTCCAGCACCAGCATTATATCCATCATCCGGGTCAGCAGCAGCTTCGTTGACGCATCATCCACCTTCCATAAACTCGCCATAAGCGAGGGCGTACCCTCTTGCTTAACCCCACCAGGTCATCCCCTCCCTGTATCTTATGAATGATTACGATGATGAGTATAATGCAGAACCGGCATCGGGATCAGATGCCATAAAGTGTTAGCTTAACTATATAGTACACAATAAAATATCTGCTATATGGGGCTGTACTAACCTATAAACCGCCTGATAATTGTGTCCCTGTCAGGATGCTTCCTTACTGCAGCGGAAATAAAATGTAAATATTGAAGGCGTTCTGTTAATGCTTGGGGAAGTGTGTTTAGTGGAACATTAATAATATTAACATTATGCTCTTCTGCAAATTGACTCAGGTTTATTGAAGGGCACCATCCTTGATACGGCACGATGATAACCTCCCTTTCTGCATATTTAATAGCCCAGGCAACCAGTTTTTCATTCTGAGAGAAACCATTCAGCTCACGATCAAGCATTGGGTCAATCCGGCATTGATATTGTTCTGGTTTTTCCATGATTGCCTGGTATCGTTCTACCTCCATTTTTTCTCCGGTATACAGCCAGCCTATTGAGGCGAGTAAATCCTTTTTAATATGCCCTTTTTCAAAATATATCAGTTTTTCCATGGTCTTAAAAATGGTATAGACCTTATCTGGACGAGGGTCATTTTGCAGCACAGGTTCATTGAACTGTACTTTCCTATGGGTATCATTGCCGCTTTGTACAACACTTGCAAGATAATCATCACTATCCTCAGAAAAAAGAAACACCACTGGCGTATATTCATCAAGGCTGATGTGCTGGTTCGTGAACAGGGCCCTATGTACGAAAAAATATTTATGCCCCTGGGCCCGCGCATCAATCGTCGCTTCCCAGTGGATGCCATCTCCCATGCTCCCCCAGCTTTTCTGCACTATGTTTCTTCCTGCATCATTCTTGAGATAAGCACGGATATATGAGCAGGCGTGTGCATATATGGAGTAATCTTCCTGAATGGCCCAGTATCCGCTGTCTACATCTTCCATTTCCTGATACTCTTTTCTTGTAATGTATGGGTGCACCTGTGCTACCCATGTGAGGCGTTCCGTGGAGTCATCACTAAAATAGTTGCCGTGAAATGAAGCAGCCTCTTGAATATAAGGAATTGCAAATGGCATTCCTCCCAAAGAAAACCTGTCAATACTGATGGTAAAAAAGCTGAAGGTGTCTCTCAAATTACTATGCTCAAATGCAGGATACTTTAGGAGGTGTGCAGCGAGGTCCCGTGCCACCTGCCTCCCAAAACATGACTCCACATCCTCAAATAATTGTGTCGGCATCGGCATCGTCCGCAAGCCCGCCACCAGCCGGTTGCGCACATAGCGCTGAAACACCAGCAGATTCCTCACCGTTATTTCCCCACGCCCGGCCTCTATCTTCTCAGCAAAAAAATCACCCACCGCCTCATTCAGGGCACCGAGCTTGTCAAACCCCTTTGTCTCTCCCTTCTGTAATTCTTCGCAAAATCGGTATGTCAATGCCGGATAATCATCTGCCATACCACGCCCCCACAGTACATACGGATCCTCTACCACTACTGCCGCATCCTTATCCTGCCACCGCGGTATGAACGGCACCGCCGTGCTTAACCATTCACCCTGGAGCACCTTACTCACCCCCCACCATAATACAGCTTCACAC
>Ga0209777_10001511_pt1 | contig 33280 bp, 15 predicted proteins | sample FrelakmetHBP12HB_FD_187147 | JGI IMG/M metagenome (GOLD analysis project Ga0209777, IMG submission 187147) | Freshwater lake sediment microbial communities from the University of Notre Dame, USA, for methane emissions studies -HBP12 HB (SPAdes)... | ecosystem: Environmental > Aquatic >... | reverse complement strand
AGGACCACAAGGGGCCGGTGCTTCCGTCTGCGCCGCGCCCAAGCCCACTAAACCACAGACGCAAAGGATGATTCCACACACGAAAGGTCTGGCCATGCTGTCTCCTTTACCTGACTTCAATTGACAGGGAATCGTATTGCTTCCCTTTTGCATTGTGGAGGATCATTCCGCCCGGTCAAAGTACACCATGTACCGTTTGTCATAGATCTTGTACAAGGGCTCGAACGTCAGCTCACCGGCCGTGGCGTTCTCCGGCCACTGAAAGGCCTCGGCCGACACGGCGAACGTATTGGCCTGTCCCGCGGCCGGTTTCATTCCGTTCAAGAGGGCTCCGAACTCGCCCTTGATCTTAGGGAACTGCGCCTGGTTCGTGTCCGGTGCACCACGTCTGCCCCGCGCCGCGGCGGGGACCTGTGGAACCACCGTCGTCGGCACAATCGCGGCCAGCACGACCGGCCCGTTCATGACGGCCCGCCGGTTCGGATTGTCCTGGAATCCCTCCGTATGCAGTTGGAATGTCGTCTGCACTTCCACCCTGTCCCCCGCCTTCCACATCCGTCGGAGGACGGCATAACTGCCGGCTTTCGTCTCTGGCACGGCCTGGCCATTGACCTTCACCACGAATCCCTTTTCCGCCCAGGCCGGGTGACGCAACTGCATCGTCCACTCTCCGCCCGGCGCCGCCGTAACAGTGAGCTTCGTCGACGGCTCGTCCGGGTAGTTCGTCTCCTGCCGCAGCTTCACCCCGGCTTGCCGCCAGTTCAGCTCCGACGCGATGTACTGGTCCACAAACAACGCCTTGTCGCCATCATGGAAGTAGATGCTGTCCCCGTACTTGGCATGATTCTCAATGCCCGTTCCGGCACAACATACAAAGGAATCCGGCCCGCGATAGTCCTTCGTCGACCCCGACCGCAGGCGATAGTAATACGTCATGCGCCCGCCGTTTTCCGGATGCTGCGAGCCGAGGATCTGGTTGAACAGGCCCCGCTCGTAGAAATCGGCGTACTCCGCCTTAGGCTCCCAAGCGTGCAGATGCCGCGTCAGCCGCAACATGTTGTACGTGTTGCACGTCTCGGTCGTGTTCTGTCCCAGGGCAGTCGACAAATGCGCCTTGGGCGAGAACTGCTCTCCATCCGAGTTGCCGCCAACCACGTAAGACCGCTCTTGTACGACGAAGTTCCAGAAATTCACGGCGGCCTTCTTCATGTCCTCCTTACCCGTCAACTCGTACTGCCGCGCCGCCCCGATGAACTTCGGGAACTGCGTGTTGGCATGATTGCCATCCAAGTTATCCACGCCCTGGGCCAACGAATCGATGAACCGCAGATGGTTGAACCGCACCGATATGGCCAGGTACTTCTCGTCGCCGGTAAACGCATAGAGGTTGGCCAGCGCCTCGTTCATTCCGCCATGCTCCTCTCCCAGCATGTTCTGCATCTGCGCGTCGGTCAGCTTGCTGTTCCGCGCGATGGCCCAGTCCCCCATCTTCCTGGCCACTTCCAGTGCCTGTTGCTCGTCGCAATAATCGTACACATCCTCCAGGCCCGCATAGATCTTGTGCAGCGTGTAGTACGGCGCCCACACGCGCTGCCGGGCCTCCACGCGGTCAATGAACGTCTCCGGCCATGCGGCCAGAAACCCGCTGGCCCCCAACTTCGCCTGTACCTCCGCCAGCCCCTTGACCACCTTCAGGGCATTGTCCCTGTAACGCGCATCACCGGTGCTGGCATACATCATCGCGCAGGCCGACAGATAATGGCCGATGAAATGTCCGCGCAGTTCTCCATTGGGCGCCTCCCATCCCGCCAGGGGTCTGGCCTCGGAAGGGATCCCCACGTTGAGCCGAAACGTATGCAGCAGCCGGTCCGGATCCAGCGACAGAAGGTACTGGCCGTCCCGTTCCTGCGCCCGCTGGAACTGGCCCTCCAGCAGCCGCACGTCCCGCAGATCGAAGGCCCGCACCTGGAATGGGACCGCCGGTTTGACCTTGTCCTTGGAATACCCGTCCGCCAGGGCATCACCACGCGCTGCCGTCCCGCCGGCAGCCATCACCGCCGCCGTGAAAACCGTCGCCACCATTCGCTTCATCATGAGTCGTATCTCCAAACAGGGGTTCGTCAGGAGCGCCCGCCTTTCGTTGGTAAGACTGACGCAGCTATGTCTTGGTTCACCGCCGTTGACTCCGTACCGTTCCCAAACTGTCCGAGCAACCCAGTCAAGCGGGTTGGGGGCCCAAGCTTCAAATGCACTTCCACCGGCTTCCTCTCCTGCAAGTGCAGGTCACAGTGGCGAGCGAAACGCTCGCCGATTCCAGGCCCGGTGACGTTGCGGTCAGGGTGATGGGGCCGGGTGTGGAGGCAGACTGGACGAGGACTTGTGCCAGGCCGTTGAACACGGAACGACTGCTGGCCTTGTCGGGTTCATGGCTGCTGGGATCTCCATTGCCGACGCCGATGATCATGGCCGGACCGGTCACCGTGAAGGCGACCTTGTTGTCCGCGACCGGAACGACACGGCCTTGCGCATCGACCACTGCGACATTCACCACCGCGAGATCCGCATTGTCTGCAGCCAGCGTGGAGCGGTCCGGAGTCAGACGCAGGGTCGCGGGATCACCCGTGGTTTCCACCACGGCCTCGATGGCCCGACCCTTTTGCACGCCTTTGGCCACCAGTCTGCCGGGCGCGTACTTGACCTTCCATTCGAGATGATGATACTGGCGGACCGTCTTCCTGCCTTGGGAGATGCCGTTGATGAAGAGCTCCACTTCCTGGCAGTTGCTGTGGACCCACACAGAGATCTCCTGCCCTTCTTTGCCCGGCCAGTTCCAGTGCGGGAAGAGATGCAGTACCGGCTCATCCGTCCACCAGGCCTTGTAGTAGTAATAGCTGTCCTTAGGAAATCCGCAGATGTCCATGAAGCCATAGTGGCAGTTGATGACCGGCCATTCGAAGGGCCGCGGCTCGCCCTTGTAGTCAAAACCGCTCCACACGAAGCCCCCTGCCATGAAGTCCTTTGCCGCGACGGCCGGCCATGCGTCCTCCACGGTCTGCCCTCCCGGCCCGGCGTTGACGCTGTATGCGGAGACATAGCCGCGGTTCGGGTCGCCCCAGTAGTTGTCCCAGTGGCCAGTCCCGTAGAAGCCACGCGTGCCGATCTCGCTGGCAATCTCGGTGGCGAGGATCGGCACCGCGGGACGTTGGGCGTGAACCGTTCCATACACGTCGGGGTGGTAATTGACGCCGATCACGTCCAGCACACCGAGGAAGCCCTCCGGGTTGGTGAAGCCACCGTTCATGGCCGCGGTGACCAGGCGCGAGGGGTCGAGTTCGCGGACACGCTGCTTCATGGCCATCGCCATGGCCGCAGCCTCCGGCGAACCCTGTATCCATTGCTCGTTGCACAGCGACCAGAGGATGATACTCGGGTGATTGCGGTCACGCATCACCAGGGCGGTCAAATCGCGATGTTCCACGGCGGGCGTGTTCTTCGGCGTCTGATCCGCGTAGGTGTCCCCGAGATGGCGGTTCTCGGCAATCACAAGAAAGCCCATGCGGTCGCAGTAGTCTAGCAGGGCAGGCGCGACGGGATTGTGAGAAAGGCGGATGGCGTTGCAGCCCATCTCCTTCAACCGTTCGAGCCGCCATTCAAAGAGCCGGTCGGGCACCGCAACCCCGACGCCGGCGTGGTCCTGGTGCATGTTGACGCCCTGGATCTTGACGTGCCTGCCGTTCAGGAAGAAGCCGTGGTCGGCGTCGAAACGGATGTGACGCACGCCGAAGTTCGTCGTCAACCGATCGACGACCTCACCGGACACGCTGATCGTGCTGCGCAGTTGATACAGGTAAGGGTTCTTCAGCGACCACAGGCTCGCCTTGGCCAAGGGGATCTGCTGCGCGATGCTTGAACTGGCCCCGACAGGAAGCGTCTGAGCCGTTGATTCGGCGCCGACCACCCGACCTTGGACGTCGAGGATTTCGCTGTGGACGGTCGCCGTGACCGCACCGCTGCCGGTGTTGGTGACCTCCGTGTTCACGGAGACCCTCGCATCCGCTTGGATGCCCTCACCCGGATCGGCCACCGCCGGCGCCACGAAGACGCCATCCGGTGAGATGTGTACCGGATCAACCATCACCAATCTTGCATGACGATAGATGCCGCCGCCCTCGTACCACCAGCCGTCGTAACGCGGATCCACCTTTACCGCCAAGGCGTTGCTGCCACCGCAGACTGCCGCGTCCGTGATGTCGAAACGTGAACGGGTGTAGCCGCTGTACTGACTGCCGATGGCCCGACCGTTGAGCCAGTAGCGGCTGTTGCTGAAGACGCCGTCGAACTCCACCCACAGTCGCTTGCCCTTTGCGCTCGCTGGGATGAAGAGGGTCTTGCGGTACATGGCGGGCTGCACCGGCAGGAAACCGTGGAGAGAGTACCAACTGGTGTCCATACCTGGATAGACGAAAGAGCTCTTCGGACTAAAGGCGCCTTCAACGGCATAGTCATGCGGCACATCAACACGCCGCCAGTCGCGGTCATCATAGCCCGGAGCGTTGGCGTCGGTCACGCCGCCGAGATGGAATCGCCAATCCTGGTCCAGCGCGAGTGTCGTGCGTGGTGAATCGGTGGCCGGTGTAGCCAAACTCAGCCCGATCCCTAGGGTTGTGAGCAAGCCGCACGCAGCGGCAAAGCGAGTTGAGTGGAGGAAAGAATCTGTCATGAGTCAGACTCCATTGTCTGTCCAATTGCTGAGGTTGCCATTACTTGCTGTTAATGGTCGTACTCCCCATCGTCAGTCCCTCGGACTTGGCGGTCACGGTAATCTCGCCCGTTTGTCCGCGTCTAGCCTTCACAATCACCAACGCCAGGCCGTTGAACGCCTTTCGTTCATGGGATGAGAAGAGCGTCATGTCCGTCGCGTCGCCGTTGTCGGTCGCGACGATTTCGCCGGGGCCGGAGACCTCGAACAGGATCGGATTCCTCGACCGCGGAACCATGAGTCCGTCTTTGTCGGCGACAGTCAGCGAGATGAAGGAGAGATCATGCCCGTCGCCCGCGATGGTCGCCCGGTCCGGCTTCAGCAGCAGCTTCGCGGCCGGTCCGGCCGTCTTCACAACGTCCGTCGCCCATTCCTTGCCGCCTTTGTAGGCCACCACCTTCAATTCGCCGGGCTGATATACCACGTCATCCCATCGAATGCGATAGGCCGGCTGACCGTTGACGGCAATGCCGTTGACGACCAAAGGTCGTCCATCGGGAGCATTGACGTCCTCGAAGATCTTCTTCTTGCGGCCCAGGGACTTGCCGTTGAGGAACAGCTCGGCCTCATCGCCGGACGTGTACACATGCACCGGCGTCACCTGTCCGATGCGGTCCGGCCAGTTCCAGTGAGGCAGGATGTGCGCCAACCGCAATTCCGGGCGCCAGTGCGCCTGATACAGGTAGTATCGATCCTTCGGGAATCCGGCCAGATCGATGATCCCGAAGTAGCTGGAACGCGAGTTGAACGGCGTGGGCTCGCCGATGTAGTCCCAGCCCGTCCAGACGAATTCGCCGGCGCAGGCCTTGCTGTGGTCCTGACCAAAGAACTCGTGATCGGGCGAACTCGCCCAGCCGGGATAGTACAGATCGTAGGAGCTCATCTGCCGCGCCGCGTTGTCCCGGCTGTTGAAATCAACGGTATCTGTCGGGCCTCGACCACGTCCCGGACCGCCCGCGGGGTTGGTGGACGGGTTCGTGGTTGCGCCTCGGCCGCCACGTGGGGCGCCGGTGCTCACGGAGCCGAATCCCGGCTGAACCACGGGGAAGAAGTATTCGCCTCGCGACGAGATCGTCGACGCCGATTCGGTGCTGAAGAAGAACTGCTGCGGGAACCGCTGATGGAACGGAATGTAGTTGTCCGGCTTGTAGTTGAAGCCCATCGAGTCCAGCAGCGTGCTGAAGCCGTTGGACGCCGCCTCGGCGCCGTTGCAGGCCGCGGTCACGGGGCGGGTCGGATCTTCAGAATGCACGATGGCTGCCAGTTCTTTGGCGTGGGCCGAGTTGGCGCCCTGGCCCTGCTCGCCGACTTCGTTGCCGATGCTCCACAGGATCACGGATGGGTGGTTTCGATCACGTCGAATCAGCGTCCGGGCGTCCTGCTCGTGCCACAGGTTGAACAGGTTGCCGCCGCCGTAGTCGTTGGGGGTCTTGGTCTGGCCCCACGTGTCGAACATCTCATCAAGCACCAGGAAGCCCATCTGATCCACGAACTCGAGCAGTTCGGACGCCGGGGGATTGTGGCTGGTTCTCAGGGCGTTGCATCCCATGTCCCGGAGCATCTGGAGCTGCCTTTGCAGGGCGCGAACACTGACTGCTGTTCCCAGAGCGCCCAGGTCGTGGTGATTGCATGTGCCGTTGAGCTTGTAGTGTTCGCCGTTGACGAACAGACCTTCGTTCGGATCGTAGTTGACGGTACGCATGCCGAAGGGGGTGTCGTAAGTGTCCACGACCGTGCCGTCTTGTCTGACAGTCGTCACGGCCACGTAACGATTCGGCGTTCTGGGGGACCAGAGCCTGGGATGGGTCACTGTTCCCTTGGCTTCCACCCTCGTGCTCTTGCCCGCGGGGATCGCCGCATCAACGGCCGGCAGGGAAAGCACGACGTCGCCGGACCGTTTGCCCTCTGTGTCCAAGGCGAAGATATCCGTTGAAACGGTTATCGTTGCATCAGCTTTTGAGTTATTGTCCACGGTGACTTTCAGTGACACCAGGCTCGAAGCCTCGCTCACTTCCGGCGTTGTCACAAAGGTTCCCCATTGGGCCACATGCACCGGCGTTGTCTTCGTCAGCCAGACATGCCGATAGATGCCTCCGCCGGGATACCATCTGGAGGATCTAGCGGGGTTGTCCAGTCGGAACGCCAGAACATTGTCCTGGCCACGTTTGACGTAGGGCGTCAGATCCAATCGCCAGGAGGAGTACCCGTAGGGCCATCCGCCCACGATCTGGCCGTTGCACCAGACCGTTGTGTACGACATGGAGCCATCGACATCGAGGAAGATCTGCTTGGCCGCGTCCGACGCTGCCAGCGAGAGGTGCTTGCGGTACCACGCCACTCCGTAATAGGGCAGCTTTCCCGTTCCACCGTCGCCCTGCGGCTGGAACGGTCCCTCGATCCCGAAGTCATGCGGCAAATCAAGCTGCCGCCAGGAGGAATCATCGAATGTCGTGGTCACGTACGGGATGTCTCCGCCGTAGTTTCCTTCCGGCCGGGTGTATCGCTTGGCGGGATCCGCGATGAATGCGTTCCCCGTCGGCAAGATGTACGCGGCGATCCCCGAAGTCGGAGAGGGCTGAGGGGCGTTGGCGTCGGCGCCGCGTCCTCTTCGCACGCGGGGATACGTTAGGTTATCCGTGATCCCTTCTGGGTCTCCCTTGGTGAACCGCCAGTCATCGTCGATCAGAATCCGTTCCCGGGGCGAATCCGCGGCCAAGACCTCTACCCCCTTCGACAGGACCGCCGCGGCGCATGCAGCCAGTAAGAGAGAAACCCAGCCGATTTTCGTTCCAAGGTGATTTGCTGACGTCATCAGATTACCCCTTTCGAAAGACCCGCACGCCTGCATACAGAGAAACGGAGTTGATCCTACTCACTCGAACTTCCACCAGTCAACGTTCATCACCGGCGTGCCGTTGCCGAAGAACTTCAGGTATAGATCGTGGACACCTCTGGCGCCTTTGACAGTGCAGGATTGGGTTTCCCATTTGTCGAGGGCGCCGGTGGGCTTGACCTTGAGCGTGCCGATGGCGCTGCCCGTTTCGCTGTCGAGCCGCAACGTGATGGTGGCGCCTTCGGCTGTGGCGGCCAGGCTGGCGAGGAACTTGGCCGCCCCATTCTCGCCGAAATCCACGCCCTTGATCTTGATGTAAGCGACGTTGTCATTGACGCTCACGTACACGCCCTGCTGGTCACTGCCGCGCGGCCTGGTTTTGACGCCTTTTTCGTAGCAGATAGTGGCGGCTTCAACCTGCGTATAGGGATTGAACCTGCTCACCTGCTGAACGCCCTCCTTGCTCCACCAGGCATGCTTCTGAATCGTCCCGTCGCCATTGTAGTCCATTTCTTCGACGCATACCGAACGCCTTTCGCGGTGCACGTCCGTCAGTTCCCAATTGAGCGTGTAATTGAAGCCAAAGACGTACGACTTGCCTTTGAAATCGATGATTCCCGGATGGTTCCCCGAGGACAGCTTATTGGGATCCATGATCTGGCCCTTGAACTCCCACGGCCCGGTGGGACTGTTGCTCATGGAATAGCCGATTCCTTCCGGACAGCACGTGGAGGCATAGGCCAGGTAGTAATGGCCGTCGCGCTTGTAGAACCACGGGCCTTCCTGGTAGTTCCTGGGCTTGATGTCCGCCTTCACGACGTCGCCCGAGCAGGAGATCATATCCTTGTTGAGCTTTACGCACCAGGTATTCGGGTTGCCGAAGTACAGGTAGGCCTGCCCGTCGTCGTCGACGAAGACCGTTGGGTCAATATAGCCATTGGCCTTGTCGACCAGCGGATGTCCCAGGGGATCCTTGTACGGACCCAGAGGATTGTCCGCCACCGCGACGGCGATGACGTTCTTGGGCCATCCCGGCACGCTGATCGGAACGTACAGGTAGAACTTGCCGTCCCGCTCAATGCATTGGGGCGCCCAGGCATCGTTGGTCTGCACCGCCCACTTGAAGGTCGCCAGGGACGCGATGGCGCCGTGATCGGTCCAGTTCACCATGTCCTTGGTGGAGTAGCACTTCCAGTCGAGCATATGAAAGCTCTTGGCATCGTCTTCGTCGTGACTGGTAATCAGGTAGACGGTGTCCTTGTACACCATGGGGGCAGGATCGGCAGTAAAGCACGTCTGCACCACGGGATTGTCCGCGAGACCCGCGAGGGACAAGACCACGGAAGCGATGGAAGCTGGTAGAGCGTACTTCAACATGCTGAGTTTCCTCGGATTCAGAATGACGTAGCATTGTCCACCTCGGTCGTCAGTCCGCGGATGGCGACTGCGTGCTGCCGTACGGAGGGTAGTCGAAGGCAAGGCGGATCGGCTTGACTCCATGGCGCTCGGCGGCGACGTGGCAGTACCTGTCGTGTAACGCATAGAGGCTCATTCCACTCGATCAAAGTAAACCATGTACCGTTTGTCAGAAACCTTGTACAGTGGCTCGAACTCAAGTTCGCCGCTAGTGGCGCCTTCCGGCCACTGAAACGCCTCTGCCGACACTGTGAACGCATTGGCCCTTTCCGCGACCGGCTTCATCCCATTCGAGAATGCCCCCCACTCCCCCTTCGTCTTCGGGAACTGCGCCTGATTCGTGTCCGGTGCACCATGCCCCCCACGCGTCGCGGGCACCGCTGGAACCACCGTCGTCGGCACAATCGCCGCCAGCACGATCGGCCCGTTCATCACCGCCCGCCGGTTCGGATTGTCCTGGAAGCCCTCCGTATGCAGTTGGAAAGGCATCTGCACCTCCACCACGTCCCCCGCCTTCCACGTGCGATTGATGACTGCATAACTCCCTGCCTTCGTCTCCGGCACGGCCTGGCCATTCACCTTCACCACGAATCCCTTTTCCGCCCACGCCGGGTGACGCAAGTGCATCGTCCACTCTCCGGCCGGCGCTGCCGTCACAGTGAGCTTCGTCGACGACCCGTCCGGGTAGTTCGTCTCCTGCCGCAGCTTCACCCCGGCTTCCCGCCAGTTCAGCTCCGATGCCATGAACTGGTCCACAATCAGCATTTTGGCCCCATCATGATAATAGATGCTATCCCCGTACTTGGCGTGGTTCTCGATTCCCGATCCCGCGCAGCACACAAACGAATTTGACCCTCGATAGTCCTTCTTCGACCCCGACCGCAGTCGATAGTAATACGTCATGCGCCCGCCGTCTTCCGGATGCTGCGATCCGAGGATCTGGTTGAACAGGCCCCGCTCATAGAAGTCGGCGTACTCCACCTTGGGCTCCAAAACGTGCAGATGCCGCGTCAGCTTCAACATGTTGTACGTGTTGCACGTCTCTGTCGTGTTCTGCCCCAGGGCCGTTGACAACCGCGCCTTCGGTGTGAACTGCTCCCCGTCCGAGTTGCCACCGGTTACGTATGACCGCTCATGCACAACGAAGTTCCAGAAATTTGTGGCGGCCTTCTTCATGTCCTCCTTGCCCGTCAACTCGTACTGCCGCGCCGCCCCGATGAACTTCGGGAACTGCGTGTTCGCGTGATTGCCGTCCAGGTTGTCTACGCCGTTGGACAGCGAATCGATAAACCGCAGATGGTTGAACCGCACCGATATCGCCAGGTACTTCTCCTCCCCCGTGAACCCGTACAGACTCGCCAGTGCCTCGTTCATTCCGCCATGCTCCTCCCCCAGCATGTTCTGCATCTGTGCGTCCGTCAGCCTGCTGTTCCTCGCGATCGCCCAGTCCCCCATCTTCTTGCACACGTCCAGCGCCTGCGGTTCGTCGCAATAGTCGTACACGTCCAGCAGTCCGGCATATATCTTGTGCAGGGTGTAGTATGGCGCCCACACCCGTTGCCTTGCCTCCACCCGGTCAATAAACGTCTCGGGCCAGGCGGCCAGAAACCCGCTGGCCCCCAGCTTCGCCTGCACCTCCGCCAGCCCCTTAACCACCTTCAGGGCATTATCCCTGTAACGCGAGTCCCCGGTGCTGGCATACATCATCGCGCATGCCGACATATAGTGGCCGATGAAATGCCCTCGCAGTTCTCCATTGGGCGCCTCCCATCCCGTCAGCGGTTTGGCCTCCGAAGGGATCCCCGCATTGAGTCGGAAGGTATGCAACAGCCGGTCCGGATCCAGCGACAGAAGGTACTGGCCGTCCACTTCCTGCGCACGCTTGAACGCCCCCTCCAGTATTCGCACGTCCCGCAGGTCAAATGCCCGTACCCGGAACGGGACCGCCGGTTCTACCTTGTCCTTGGAGTATCCATCCGCCAACGCATCACCACGCGATGCCGTCCCGCCGACTACCATCACCACCGCCGCCGTGAGGATCGTCGCACCAATTCGCTCTATCATGAATCTTACCTCCAAATAGACTGTCGTGGAATATCTTGGCCACCATCCTTCTCGAGCACCCTTCTTAGGCTACCCGGTTGACCCAATCGAGCGGATTGCGCCGACCAAGCTCCAGGCGGATTTCCACCGGCTTCTTCTCCGGCAAGTGCAGGTCGCAGTTGGCCATGCCCGACTGGGACTTCGCCGCCAAGACGCCGGCGGGTGCGGAAATCTCTTCGATCCCGTGCCGGGCAATCAATGTGACGTCCTGCTTTCTCACCGAGGTGACCGTCAGGTCCACGGTCCGAGCTTCCATGTCCCAGGCCAGCTTGTCGATTCTCGCGAAGGTGCGGGCCAGCACCCCGCTGATCGATCCCTTGACCAGCGAGGGAGGAAGGGCAGGAAGCACCTCAATCACACCGGGGCGCGAGTAGGCCAGCATCTCCATGATGATCGCGGGAATTCCGCCCTGCGCATCCGGCACAGGCCCGCCATAGGGCTCGCGCGAACACCGGAGCGCGGTGCTGACGTAGCCCTGCTCCATCAGTTGCCGCAACTGGACGTCCACGATGACGTTGTCTTTGAGCCGTGCCCCAGCCAAAGCGCGATGGCAGCGGGCATAAGCCGCCAGAGTCTCACCCGCGACTGCGGTGGACATCACATCGAAAGTGCGCCTCCGGTCGGCGATCACCGCGGCCCGAGCCAGTTGCGGCGTGCGGTCGGGATCGATCTCGTCGCCGGGCCAGGCTCCGTAGAGATGAGACACATGCCGATGGGCGTAACGCTCTTGCAGGGTGGGCCAGGCCCATTCCTTCAGGGTGCCGTCCGGTTCGAGCAGGTAGGGTGGCATCTTGGCCAGCATACCCTTCCATTTCGGCACGCTGTCGGCGTCAGTGCCCAGAATCTCCGAAGCTTGGATTAGATTGGTCAGCACTTCCCGGCACACCGCGACGTCTATGGTGGCATTGATCAGCACTGGTCCCGACGGATCCGTGCTGACGGGCGTGTTCTCCGGCGAGAAGGATGGGACGAAAGCGTGATTTCCATCCTTGTCAGTGGCCGTCAGGAAATCCTCGTAGAAAAGCGCCAATTCTCTATAGGCCGGCACGACGCGGTTGCGGAGGAAATCCTGGTCGCCGGTGGCCAGGTAGTGGTCCCAGAACGGGCGGTAGGCCAGGCCGCCTGCGGAAATCCAGTAGGGCCAGAGGCCTCCAATCACGCTGTTGGAGTAGTAGTACTTGACGCCCATTCCTTTTTGCGGCCAGAGGGGATACGACGTGCCGCGGAACCCGAAGATGTTCTTGGCGTTGGCCCGGCAGTCCGAGGCCAGGCTCTCGATCCAATTGAAGTAGGCTTCCGTACCTTCGCGGAGGTCACCCTGCACCGCACCGGCCGTTTGCAGAAGGCCGGGTCCCGCTGGTCGCGTTTCTTCTCCACGGCGGATATCGGCCGGCTCCAAGCCGGGCGTTTGCAGGTTGATGGTGAAGTTGACCTCGGCTGGAATGTTCGGGTACTTGCCGCTGCTGAGGATGAACCAATGGCGCCCCATATCGAATATTCTTTCCAGCAAGGCGGGCGAATAGTCCGGCCTTGACCGCTGATCGGCCAGCAGCTCTTCGGTCGACATGCCGTATTGGGAGGCGCCGCCGAAATCCACGGTGACGCGGTTGAGCATTTCCGACTGGACCTTGCGATGGCGTTCCAAGAGGGCCGCGTAGTCTGGGGTGATTCGTTCGACCGCCTGCCGGAGAGCTTCCACCTTGTCATCGCTGAAGTCGGGGAAATGCTCAATGCGGGCGAGCAGCATCACCGAAGAGGCGTTTTCGATGACCAGAGTGTCCTGGTCCATCCGGGCCGAGCCGCCGCTGCAAACGACGCGGGTCACTCCGGCGTAGCCACTGTTGTCCACAGAGGGGTCCAAACGGCATCGGTAAATGAGGCGTTGCGTGTTGAAATCGTGTTGAACGTCGCCGGCTTCGGCACCCTTGGATGCTCCCCTGGCGGGGCGGTTGCCCCAGGTCGTCCCGGAACTCACGCTCCACTGGGCGGACTTCTGCAAAGAGATTCGGACATTCACCGACTGACCGGTCGGGGCGGTGAGCCATTGCACGACGACGTTGTCCGGCCGGGAGGCAACGGTCTGACGAAGCCAGTCGCCGTGCTCGTCAGTCCAGGCGACCCTTATCTCGCTGTTCTCGAAATTGACCGTGCGGAGATAGTTCTTGACCGACGCGGTTTTCGGGAAATCAAGCTGCATCAGGAATGCCGGAATGGTGCGGTTCGGTTCGGTATTCTGCTTGATGGGACCTTCATTCATGTGCTGGACTGCGAGATCCATGGCTTCGCGATGTCTCCCGTCCAGCACCATTTGCCGCACTTGTGGAAACATGTCCGCGACCTGGGGGGCCTCCAAGGGCCTCTTCCACGGCAAGAGCAGGCTTTCGTGGTGGAAGAGGATCTGCTCCGAGTAGGGATCGCCCATCAACTCGATGTTCATGGCTCCATTGCCGGAGGTGAGACTCTCGCTGACGACGACGCCGGGCGCGATACTGCAGAAGCCCCGCTGCGGCACAATTTTCCGCCTGACGCGTTCCGCCAACGGCATCGGTGAGATCGGATACGATCTCGCGGGTGCCGGCGGCTTGGGCAGGAACTTGTCCCCCCGCACACGGCGAAGATACTCCGCCGGACGATTGTCGTCCTTCGTCACTCCGGTGGGAGCGGGAGTTGGGGATGCGCCTGCGCCGGCAGCGGGTGGCTGAAGTACTTTCAGGGAACCGGCCATGCCGGCAGCGACCACACTTGTCTTAAGGAAATCTCTGCGTTTCATAGATTCCTCATCTCCATTGTCTTGGGAGTCTCTGAATGCCGATCAAGCGATGTGATTGACCCAGTCAAGCGGATTGCGCCGTCCAAGCCTCAAATGAACCTCCACCGGTCTTCCTTCCGGCAGGTGCAGGTCGCAGGTGGCCGAGCCCGACTGGGGCTTGGCCGCCAAAACGGCAGCCGGCGCGGAAACCTCCTCGATGCCATAGCGTGCAATCAACGTGACGTCCTGTTTTCTCACCGAGGTGACCGTCAAGTCAACGGTTCGAGCTTCCATGTCCCAAGCCAGTTTGTCGAGCCGCGCAAAGGTGCGAAGCAGCGTCCCGTTCATCGAGCCTTTCACCAGTGACGGAGGAATCGCCGGAAGCACCTCGATCACACCGGGGCGGGAGTAGGCCAGCATTTCCATCATGATCGTGGGAATCCCGCCTTGCGCATCCGGCATTTGAAAGGCGTAGGGGTCGTGAGAACACCGGAGAGTAGGGCCCACGTAGCCTTCTTCAATCAGTTGCCGCAGCTCGGTGTCCACAATGAAGCTGTCTTTGAGCCGCGCCCCAACCAACGCGCGATGGCAGCGACCATGAGCCGCCAGCCGCTCCGGAATGCGGTGCCGGTTGGCGATCATGGCAGCCTTTGCCAGTTGCGGCGTGCGGTCCGGATCGATCTCGTCGCCGGGCCAGGCTCCGTAGAGATGAGAGATGTGCCGTTGAACGTAACGCTCTGCCAGCGTAGGCCAGGCCCATTCCTTCATGGCGCCGTCCGGCTCAAGCAGGTAGGGCGGCAGCTTGGCCAGCATCGCCTTCCATTTCGGCACGCTGTCGGCCTCAATGCCCAGTAGCTCGCAAGCCTCAACCAAGTTGGCCAGGACTTCCCGGCACACCGCGATGTCCATGCTGGAGTTAATCACCAACATGCGCGAAGGGTCCAAGTTCCCGGGATTATTCTCCGGCGAGAAGGATGGGACGAAGATGTAATTCCCATCCTTGCCCGTGACCGTCAGGAAATCCTCGTAGAACAGCGCCAACTCTTCATATGCTGGCACCACGCGCTTACGGAGGAAATCCAGGTCCCCCGTTACCAGGTAGTGGTCCCAGAACGGGCGCACACACCAGGGTCCGCCGGCAAGCCAGTAGGGATGTGGCCAGGTTTCGCCGGTCGCGGCCGAACCCGCGTGGTCGAACATGGTTTCGACGCCCATCTCTTTGCTCGGCGTGAGGGAATAATGGGTGCCGCGCATGCCGAAAATATTCTTGGCGTTGGTGCGGAAGTCCGAGACCAGGCTCTCCATCCAGTTGAAGTAGGCTTCCTCGCCTTCGCGGTGATAGCCCAAGGCCATGGGCGCGAGCTGCAGGTTGATGTTGGCGTTGACCTCGGCCGACATGCTGCAATACTTGCCGCTGGTGAGGATGAACCAGTAGCGGCACATGTCGAATAGCGTCTCGAGAAAAGCGCCCGAATAGCCCGGGCTGGACCGCTGATCAGACAGAAGCTCCTCGGAAGACAATCCATATTGGGAGGCACCGCCGAAATCCACGGTGACGCGGTTGAGCATCTCGGACTGGACCTTGCGAGCCCGCTCCAGCAGGGCCGCATAGTCCGGGGTGAGTTGTTCCAGAGCCTGCCGGGTCGCTTCCACCTGGTCCTCGCTGTAGTCGGGGAAGTATTCGATGCGCGTGAGCAGCATCACCGACGACGCATTCTCAATGACCAGCGTGCCTTCCTCCATCCGGGCCGAACCGCCGTCGCGGACGACGCGGGTCACGCCGGCGTAGCCCCTGTTGTTCACCGAAGGGTCCAAACGGCCCCTGTAAATCAACCGCTGCTCGTTGAAATCCATCTGGGCGTTGCCGGACCCGCCGCCTCCCCGGCCAGGCATTCCGCCTCCGGCACGTGCTGCCGGCCCGGCGCCGGCGCTCGCTCCTCCACCGCCGCCCGCCCGCCCGCGCCCGCCTCCCCCGCCCTCCGATACCGTGATGCGGACATTCACCGACTGTCCTTTGGGGGCGGTGAGCCATTGGACCACGAGGTTGTCGGGCCGCGACGTGAAGATCCGGCGAACCCAGTCGCCACGCTCGTCCGTCCAGTGAACCTTCACCTCGGTGCTCTCGAAATCAACCGTGCGGAGATAGTCCCTGACCGATGCGGTTCTCGGAAACTCAAGACGCATGGAGAACCCCCCGCCTCCGCCGAATCCCATTCCACCCCCCTGGATGGGGCTTTCGTGCCATTTCTTGTAGGCGAATTCGGCAGCTTCGTGGTGTTTTCCGTCGAGCAGCATTTGCCGAACCTGGGGGAAAATATCTGCGATCTTGGGCGCCTCGAAGGGCCTCCTACGCGGCACGTACAGGCTTTCGTGGCGGAAAAGAACCTGCTCCGAATACGGATCGCACGTCATCTCGATATTCATCGCCCCATTGCCGGAGATGAGCCCCTCGCTGAGCGTGGCACCGGGCGCGATACTGCAGAAGCCCCGCTGCGGCACAATCTTCCGCTTGACCCGTTCCGCCAGTGACATCGGCGAGATCTGTACGGCGGCCGGTTGACACGACCCTGCAAAGACCGGCAGCTTTGGTAAATACGGGTCCGCCTGCGCGCGGCGAAGATACTCAGCGGAACGGATCTCCTCCCGTGCCGCTCCCGTTGACCCCGAGATCTGGCCGGAAGCCTGGGATGGTTCCTGGGGACTGCCTTCGCTTGCCGTGACCGGCCGGAGCAACTCCAGAGAACCCGCTAGACCTGCAGCGACCGTGCTTCGCCTGAGAAATTCTCTACGCCTCATGATGACCTCGTCTGATTTGTTTTCAATAGCATACAGTACATCAGTACGTTTCTACCTGTTGGAGCCAAGGGTGGCTCACTGATTCGCCTCGGTTGAATCCCATCGCACTCGCCAGTAGACGGAGTATCATTGCTTAGGCGCATTTGCCGTTGCCTGTAGGTCGTGATCGAGGGCCGCACCATCGAATGGGATGACAATGACCTTGCTGCCGTGGCCGTCGCCGCCTTTGTCCTGTTCTTTCTCGACGTCGATCGCGGCGAAGGTCATGGCGACGACGTGGCCGTCTTCGATGTAGACCGAGGGGCGCTCGAGCTTGTTCCAGTGGTTCACGGTGCCGTCGGGGTAACGAACGATCGACTCGCGCGGATCGTAGGCGACGCCACGGTTGGTCCAGTCATGGATGCCATCGGGGGACGTGAGGTGGTAGGCCTTGCGCGTCGACCATGAATTGACAAGGATGTGATACAGGCCGCCGGAATACCAGATGCAAGGGTCTTCGAGATTGGGGATGCCTTTGGGGAATACTGACGCCCCCTGTGCCTTGTAAGGCCCCAGAATGCCTTTGTCGCTGAAGCAGATTCTGCCGTCACGCTGTGTGAATTCGAAGTTTCCATCCGGCCGTGCCATGATCGCAACGTTGGAGCCGTGCCACCGCGGCTCTCCTTCGACCGTGATGGTCCCCAGGTGCTCCCATGGGCCATTGAGGGACTTGGAGACGTAGACCTCGCAGGGCCGGGTTTCGCTGATGACGACGGCGTAGCGGCTGTCGGGCAGCGTGAGGGCAGTGACATTGTGGCCCCTGCCGCCCGCGTCGCTGGGCCAGCACAGGCCCTTGTCGAGGTACGGCCCGGTGAGGGAATCGGATACGGCATGCACGGCCACCGAGCCGAACCAGCCGCCGTGACCCCTGGATTCATCCCAGCGACTGGCGAACAGGTGATACTTGCCGTCAGGGGCTTTGATGATCTGGCCGTCCCAATAGCAGTATTCCTTGATGGTAGTGTCTTCCAGGCCGTTCTGGGGGTCGCGCGGCAGGACGTTGGGCGCGCCCCAGGCATCGCGGCTGAGCACGCCATGCGGTGGTGTGGGCAGGAAGTAATCAATGAAGGTCTTCGCCTTAGCCTGCGTATCCGCAGCTTGCGCCGGGGGGACAGGTTGTTGCCCAAGGATGGGGAAGGATAGAAGAGAAAGCAGGGCGGTGACAAGACCACAACGACGGGACATCAACATCAGAGATCTCCTTCTTGAGTTGACAACAGAAACCAGCAACCGACGATCATTGACTCCATGACAGTCCACAGGTGGGCGGCAGGCGGAGGTTCTCCACAATTGAGGTTGCTGATTGTGGAGTAGCCGCATTCCGATCTCCGAGTCGAGTCGCAAGTGCAATCTCCCGTGTCACTTAGTGGACGACAATGGCATCCACAGCCACCGGTTCGGGGCCACGATTGACAATGGTAACGGCGTGTTTGCCCAGAGCCAGACCGGTCACGTCACACACCACCTGCTGGGCCTGACGCTCGCCCGTGCTGGACAGATCCGCCGTCGCACGGGTTTCGCCGTCGATCTGAATCTCGATCTTTCCGGCTCCTGCCTCTTTCGGGGCGATGACCGCGACGTTGCTGCCCATAAACGAACACCTCCAGACATCACCAGGCGTGTCGCTGGTGGTGAGGTCGTTGTTGAACTCGCCGGTGCCCAGGTTGCAGCGGCGAACCCATCCAGTAGCCACCGCGCCCGGATCGTCATCATTGAACCAGCCTTTGTCATGGGTGATGCGCAGAACCCGGCACCCCGATGCCAGCCGCTGGTTGACGATCCCCGGCAGCGGCTCCACCGATCCGCCGGGCGTCACCGTCAGCCCCTGATCGTCTTGGGCAAACGTCAGCGACAGATCGGAGCCGAGCAGTTCGACCTTGGACACTTTGCCCAGGGTCGCCCCGCGGGCGTGCAAGGCCTTGAGAGTGATCGGGCCGCCTTGCCAGTCCAAGAGCGTGGCATAGACCCTGCCTTGGTTGCGCGTGTAGCAGACCGTATTGTCGCCAAGGACTTCAAACGGGCGGGATGCGTACACTGCTTCGCCGTTGATCTTCAACCAGGCGCCGACGTCTCTGCAAATCTGGATCAACTGCGGATCCAGATCGCCCCGGCCGTGCTGCGTGATATTGAGCAGCATGCTTCCGTTGCGGGAGACGTTCTGCATCAGCGACCGGATTACACTTCTGGCGTCCGTGTATCGCTGCCCCGTCTGGTAGTGCCAGGCCGCGATGCTGGTTTCGGTCTGGAACGGATACGCCATGATCTGCGATTCGATGATGGCCTCGGTGCTCTTGACCAGGGAACGGTCGACGAGAGGGAGCAGTTCGGGGCTATTTTGAAAGCTGTCGTAGCGCCCGCCCACACCCTTGAGGTTGATCACGACGTCCATGTTCCCGTTGTTCCACTGCAGGGACTTGTTGTAGTAGTTCGCGACCAGCGGGGGCGCAAGAAAACCCAGTCCCATATGCACGCCCAGGTCCACTTGGGAATCGCCCGCGTGCTCATCGAAGTAGATCACATCGGGATGATACTTGGTGATGGCGTCATCCACGCGCCACATGAACTGGTTGACAAAGGGCGAAAGCAATGGATCCTTGTCGGTGTGAACCGGGCCATAGAGGTCCACCGGGTCCATGCCCTCCCACCATCTTCCTTTGCCGTCCAGGATCGTTTGAAGTGCATCGTAGGGCACACCCTGCTTCGGCCCTTTCTTATCGCTGGTGTAACGAACTGGCATGAACTGGCCCCAGGTTCGGGCCGGAGTGTTGTGAAAACCGATGCCGAAACGCAGACCGCGCTGGCGTGCGACCTTCTCCCACCTGCCCACGACGTCCACCTTGGGGCCGACGCGGACGGAGTTCCAGGGCTGGTAAGCCGAATCCCAGCAATCGAAGTTGTCATGGTGAACGCCCATGGCCATGAAGTACCGCGCGCCCATTTCGACAAGCAGGTCCATCAACTCCTCAGGCTTCCATCGGTCAATCTCCCAACTGTGGCAGATGTCCTTGTAACCGTATTCCGACGGATGGCCGAAGTTCCTGAGGTGGGAGTTGTATTGCCCGCTGCCCTCGATGTACATACCGCGCGCATACCAATCACCCTTCTCCGGCATGGACTGCGGATCCCAGTGGGCCCACGCGCCGAACTTGGCGTCACGCCACCACTGGGGCGCGGTGTAGATCCGGCTCATCGCCTTCCAGTCGGCCGCATAGGGGCCGGCGGCCACCGGCAGCGGCGGCAGGTTCCAGATGTCCGGTGGCAGTCCCAGATCTCCGTCACCGACAACGACCCGATCAATGTTCACCGCAACATCGTTGGCGGCCAGACCGATGGTCAGCACCGCATCAGCGGGAATCGCAACGTCAATCACGGCGTGGAGAAAGGAACCGGTGAGATCCCCCGATGAATGCACGTTCAACCTGCGTGCTGGCTGGTCATTGACCGCAACGCTGATCGTGCCCGCTTCCACCGACGCATAGCGAATCGCCAGTTTGCCGGCGGCCGGCAGGCCGCCGAACTTGATGCCTTGGCCGGGCTTGGCCAGACCGACCAGGTAGCCTCCTGAGGCCACACCACCGGCCACCTTGGCCGCTCCACCGACGAGTTCGGCGGCTTCCGCCTCGAATATGTGCTTCTCAGCAGCGATGGCCGAAGTGGAAGCGGAGAATAGGAACAAGGATCCCGCCAGGAAGACCCGGATGTCGTGGATGACGTTGGACGGCATGAACTTATGCTGCCACCCTGTGAATAGCTTGTCAGTGATCATTTGCATCTTCTAGTCGTCCATTCAGCAGCAGATGGGTCTGGCAGTAGGTTGGCTCAGCATTCGGCAGCCTGGCAGACCGACGGGAAACTACTCTACTGGGCAGCCTTGCTGATCCAGACGACGCTGCCGCCGCGAGGGCTCATGGCGGCCGTGAGCTTATCGCTCGCCGTGACAGCCCTGCTTTCGCGATTGAAGGTGGCGGGGTTGGTCGGGTCGTCACCGAACACCTCAGCTTTCCACGCACCCTGGCCCAAGAAAGACAGATCGATCTGTAGCGTGGCGGCCTCGCCACCATTGAGCACTCCGATGTACCACTCCTGACTGCGTCGGCGAGCGAAACCTACCGTCTTTCCGATCTCACTGCCCGGCAGCACGATCGTCTCGTCCCAAGTCGAGGGAAGATGCCGTAGCAGATCCTCGGCGGGATTGCCAATGAAGTCCTGGTATTCTCCGGCGAAGTGGAGCAGCGGCGAGGTCATGTCGACTCCTTGGGCCAGCAGGTGCGCCCAGGTGTAGCCGACCATCTCGCGGGGATCGAAGGCGGTGGGTGTGTAATCGGCCGGACCGGCCAGGAAACGGGTGAAGAGGACCGTCTCATCGTGGTCGGCGGCCTGAATGCGGCGGTACCGCGTCATGTGGTACTCGTGGCCTCGCACCGCCTCGCGCGTGAACTCATGGGGCCAGGTGCGGCGGCGGCCGGTGGGCTTGACGGCGCCATGGAAGTTGCAGAGCAGGTGCAGTTCGGCGGTGTCCTTGAGCGTGCCTTCGTACCAGCGGGTGATCGCAGGAGTGCAGGCGGGGATGAAGTCGATCTTGATGCCCTTTGCACCGAGGGCCGCGACCTTCTCAAGATACGCGCGGCGTGCGGTGTCGCTGCGCATCTCCTTGGAGTCGACCCAGACCAGGCAGCCGACGCCCTGGGTCTTGGCGTAGGCGATCACGTCCTTGAGGCATTCCCACTGGTCCTTGCCCTCGGCACGCCAGGTACGCCAGCCGTCGTCGATCAGATAGTACTCGAAGCCCAATCTCTTCGCCGCATCGACCCACTCCTTCTGGTTGTCCAGCCTGGGTGCACCGATGCTCCACCACTGCCAGAGGGAGCGGCCGGGCTTGATCCAGTCCGCGGAGGCCAGCTCGGGAGGCGGCGGAGGACAGAGATTGGTCACGATATCGCTGTTGACCAGAGCGTTGAGGCCCTCGGCGATTAGGGCAACACGCCAGGGGGTGACGATCGTACCTTCCTGACTCCAGCCTTTGGATGAAGCGGGAAAGACGGCCTTGAGGAAGATGCCGTCTCGCTCAAGGCCCATGTCCGGAAACGAGTCGTTGTTGGCCTCGGTGAGGGCGACGTAGAGGTTCTCGCCGACCTTGAAGGTTACCGGGGGCGCCAGCGGGGCGTGCTCCGGGATGGCATCGAGCGTCCCGGACTGACAGGGCTTCTCGTAGCTGCCGTCGTAGCGGGCCCACCAGGCTCGCGAGTCCAGGGGCAGGGCAAACGAGGTCGCCTCGCCTGCGATGGTGTGCGATGAGGCCCCATCGAGCGCAACGCGGGTCCGCACGGCTGCGCCATCGTCAAAGGCCCGCACCTCCAGTTCGTACTTCATGCCCTCTGCACACTCGACCGGAATCACGACTTCCTTGCAGCGATTGACGGCCACGGCGTGATTGCCCCAGGTAGGGTACTGCTCATCGATAGTGCGCCTGCGGGGCTGGCCGAGCGTGACGGACTGGCCGAGATGGCGGTCGTCCACGGTCAGGCCCAGCGGGGCGGGGGCAAGGATGATCTGATCCTGGCGCCTGACCGACCAAGTCAATTGACCCGCAGCATCGCTCCGGATCTCGACCTTGATCCTCCCGTTCGGACTGGAGACGGCCACCTCACTCCGACGTGCAGCCCGCTGCGCCTGTGATCCGATCGAGCACCCCGCGGCCACGGCCAGAAATCCTACGCAACACACTCGCACAACCAAAGCCCATCGCTTGCGAACATTCATCGTCCCATTCATACTCTGTTCACTCCCAATGGGAGCCCCCTGGAGCCCTCGGTTTGAGCAGACGCACGTCAAGAAGCCATCATTCGATCTTGAATACAACGGATGTCGCGAACGGCATTTCCGGCGGACAGGTGATCGCGAGGCCGTCGGCTTCCTGCTTCCATTGCAGCTCGCCGTCATGCCCGAGCAACTTCACCGACTTGACCGGCTGCCCCAGGTATTTGGCGTCCGTGCCGAGCGACTTGATTCTCAGCGGCGTTCCGGGCGCGGGCACGGTCATGCAAAACGCGTGGAGCACGCCGTTCTTGCCTACCGTGAAACGAAAGTCCTGAGGGCCGAACTTGAAGTTCGCGTGGCGACGCTCCAGTTTTCCACCTGGTAGCATCTTCAATTTGCCATTCACCATGTCCCCCTCGCCGGGAATCGTCCACGCGCGGCTTCCGTAGACTGCTTCACCGTTTCGGCGCATCCAGACGCCGACTTCCTTCAACATCTTTTCGCTGCCCTCATCCAGTGAGCCGTCCGGCAGAATAGCAATGCACACCGCCGCGTTGCCGTCGCGAGCTATGGCTTCGATGACGTAACGGATCATCATGCCCGAATCGTAGGTGAAGCCCGGCGCGTAGAACCAATCGCCCACGGGCGATTCCCCAATCCATGGCTGGTCGGTCTTGATGTTGGCGGGGATGCCGAATTCCTCGGTGGTCACCGTTCCGTTGGTTCTTTTGCGGAACTTCACAATGCTGAAGGTGTCCACCTGGCCGCGCCGCTGGAGTGCGCGGTTGTAGAAATCGGCGATGACGCGCTGTGCTGCGTCGGCCTTGAGACCCGCGCCCGTCCCGTTGCCGGCGAACGGCTGCTGGACCGTGCCGTCGGTGAAGATGCAGTCGGGATCGTATCGGTCCACCGCATCCATGATCCGCAGCGCCCACTGCGTGGCATACCACTTCGCATAGGGCAGGTGATTCGTGAATATGCCCGCCGGCGGCGGCGACCAGTCTGTGTAAGAAGCCTTGGCCACGCCCTTGTATTCGCGCAGGTTGATGCCGTAGAGCAGGCGCGGATCAAGTCCTTCCCACCATTTGCCCTTGCCGTCGGCAAGGGTAAGGTTGCCGTCGTAAGGAACACCTTTCTTTTCGCCTTCATTGTCACTGCCAAACGCCGTCTGCCACCACCACCAGGTGTATTCGTGATGGAACGTTATGCCAAAGCGCATGCCGTCCGCACGACACGCCTTGGCCCATTCACCGAGCAGATCGCGCTTCGGTCCAAGGTTGACGGAATTCCACGGCTGATAATGCGAGTTCCACAAATCGAAGTTATCGTGATGCACGCCTTGGATCAACAGGAAGCGCGCACCCGCATCGTGATAGATCTTCGTCAGCGCGGCGGGATCGAGCTTGGTCGGATTCCACTCCCGCAGGACTTCCTTGTAGCCGACCTCGGACGGATGACCCTGTTTCCGGAGATGATTCCTGTAGGCGATCGTGCCGGGCGAGTAGAGCCTGCGCGCATACCAGTCTCCGCTCTCGCCGGCGGATTGCGGGCCGAAGTGAACCCAGATGCCGAACTTCGCCTCGCGAAGCCACGCCGGTTCGCCGGGGTAGTTCTTCTCGATGGATTCCCACGTCGGCTCGAAAGGCCCCGGCGTCACCGCGATATCCAGTTTCATTTCGGGGAACGATTTCTCGTCGCCCATCGGCACGCTGTCCTGCGCCTGGGGCGACGGAACCGCGGGGATCGGCGTCAGCGAGGGTCGTGTCGCGCAGTCGGCGATTGCCGCCAGCAATGTGACAGCGGTCGTCCACTGCATTCCATGTCTGACGAGGTTCATTACCATTCTCTCCTGGGCAGGTGTACTGCGCCACTCTCAGTGCTGGGATTTAGACGATCTGGAAATCTTCACAGCCTCACCCTTGTACTGAACAACGACGTCCGGCTGTCCGGTCGGGGCGGTTCCCACACCGTGATTCGCAGACACCCAGACAATGTGGAACGTCCGCTCCTTGAGCATGCCGGCGAACTCTCCCTTGCGCTCACCGAGGGTAAGGGTCTTGCTTGCCTCATTCCATTGGATCGGAATCGTGGCATACGCGCCTTCTTCATAGCGATAGCTGTCGCCTTCGTCCTCATAGAGCGTGAAGCCGCCGTCGGCGCCGCCATAAACGCGAAGTTCGATCGGGTCAGCCGGCTTCTCACCGGCATATTGCAGGTCCGGACCCATTGGGATGATGCTCCCAGCCCGGGCGAATAGCGGGATCACCTCTTGCGCCGCGGGAACATCTGAGCGTCCGCCGCCACGAGAGGACTGTCCGGTCCAGAAGTTCGTCCACGACGTCACAGCGGGCAGATAGACACTGCGAGTGACGGCCTTCGGTTGCAGGACAGGGCTTACTAGGAACGCGGGCCCGAACATGTATTGATCGCAGATGTCGCCTACGTTCGGATCACTGCGGAAATCCACTGGCAGCGCCCGCATCATGGTGTAACCGTCATGCGTGACCCGCCAGGCGACGGAGTAGATGTACGGCAGAAGGCGGTAGCGGAAACGGTCATAGGCGATCAGTGTATCCAACGCTCGTGGGTACTTCCAGAACTCCGTTTCGCTCTGGTACCCGTGGATCCGCTGGACCGGGCAGAACGTGCTGAACTGGAACCAGCGGATCAGCAGGTCGGCATAGTCTTCGGATTGGTATTGATCACGCGGGCGAAAGAAGCCGCCGCAATCGGTCGTCCAATAGGGTAAGCCCGCAAGGCACACGTGAAGCCCGGCAGGAACCTGACGCCGGAGTGCATCCCAGTTGCCGGCGATATCGCCCGACCACAACGCCGTGGCATATCGCTGCTGCCCGGGGTAGGCCGAGCGAGTGAGGATAACGACGCGTTTGTCCGGCGATGCCTGGCGCTGCCCCTCGTACACCGTCTGATTGGCGAAGAGCGGATAGGCATTGCGGTACAGGTCGCTTGAACCGAGAAACACGCGATGGCTGGCCATCGAGTTGCCGTCGTCGCCAGGTTCCGTAGCGTCCTGCCACCAGGCGTCGGTACCGATCCTGAAGAACACATCGTTGAGGTATTTCCAGCGGAGATCCCGGGCGGCCGGGTTGAGCGCATCCACCCAATCTGTGCCGGGGATAACGTACTTGTGCGACTTCATATCGGTGCCGACCTTCCCCTGTGGGTTGGACCATACCGAGATCATGAATCGCAGGTTCTGCTCGTGCAGGGACTGAATCATCTTCTCGGGTTCGGGGTACTTGGGGGCATCCCATTCATAGGCGCCCCAGCCGTGGTTTCCCCAGTATTGCCAGTCCTGCACGATCAGATCGATGGGGATTTGCCGCCTGCGGAATTCGGCGACGGTCTCGAGGATCTGCTGCTGGCTGGAATAGCGTTCGCGACACTGCCAGAAACCGTAGGCCCACCTCGGCCACAGCGGAGCCTCGCCGGTGGCATTGCGATAGGCGGCAACGACGTCATCGAGTTCGGGCCCGTAGAAGAAGTAGTAGTCGATGCTGTCGGCTGTGTGGGATCGAAATGTGGTGGTGTTCCCCAGGGGGCGGGCGAAGAGACGGGCACTTCTACCTCCGCCCAGCAACCGCACGGAACAGGTGCTGTTGGCGGGTAGTGAGATCTTCCCCGCCGTGGTGTACGGCACCCACATGTTCTGGAGGCGAGCGAGGGTCTGATCGTTGACAACGATCCCGATCTCATTTCGGCGGTCGCCGCCCTTGGCGAAGAAGACGTATTCGCCCGCCTCGCCGGTGGTGAAGGTACCGGTGCGCACACTGGCGGCCCCGCCCCGTCCTCCCGCCCTGCCGCGCAACTGCTCGGTGGCCGTAGGTCCGTTGGCCGGCGTCGCATCACCGCTGGACGAGAGCGGGATCTCCTGATCCACGGGGTTGAAATCCGTCAGTGAGGCATTGTCCCAGAGCAGTCCATAGCCACGGTTTGAGACCAGCACGGGCATCGCCGCCTGGGTATTGAGTTGCCGCAGTTCGATGGGCATGCCACGCCAGTTCCACACGCCGTCCTGGCACTGGGCCATGCCGTAGAGATGCTCATCGGCCGGAGAGAGGAACGTCTGCTGTACGCGGTAGATGGGCGGCTGATTGGCGTCGCCGACCGCATCGGGATTCGCTGCAGTTATCGTCCTGCCGCCGTCCGGCGGCTCCTGGAGCAGCACCTTTCCGGCAGCATCAACGAAGGTCAGGATGCCTGTGACTCGATCAACCTGGACGCCCATCCGTGCTGTCCGTAGGATGAACCGCGAGCGTTCCACACGCCATTCAAAGCGCGCCGGCGTCCACTGCCGGATCACGACGAATCCCTTCTTCTCCGGCAGTCTGCCCGTGGGGCTGCAGGTGACGTGAATCGTGCGATCGTCACACACCTCCAACCTCAATATCCCGGACTCCAGCCGCATTGTCACGCCCGACGCGTCTTTCTGAGCGGACCGGACCGGAACCGGCGAGGCGATAGTCAGACGCGCAGTCAGGCCGCAGGCGAATAGGCAGACAATAAAGTAGTTCCCTGAATGTCGCTCCATATTTAATCCCAACAGGTCATCATTGAATTCCTAATTCACACGATGCATTTATCACCCACTCACCTTCACTTTCACTTCCGTCCCGCCGTATTTCACCACCTAGTCGGGTGTTTCAACGACCCTGGCATTGCGATCTATTCACGCACCACGTTCCACCCGTCCACCGCGACCGTGGGGGTGGCGCCGGGAGCGTCGTCGGGGCGCCAGCGGGCTATCAGCGTCCTTGTCTCGCCGGGCAGCAATGACACGTAGTTATCGCTCCACAGGGAAAGCCGAATCTCGGCGCCGCCCTGGTCCTGCAATACGCGCAGCCGGACAAAAAAGGCCACCGAGTCGCCGGGATTCTTGAGCGTCACCACGGCGCGGTCGTCGGCACCCTCATGGTCGAAGGCGGTCTTCACGTCGAGGGTCACCGGCGGCAGGGTCGTCAGTGCGGTGAAGTCGCCGTGGACGCTGGTCGGCGTGATGTACCACTTTCTCTTGGTCGCATCGAGCACGTCCTTTACGGTCGAGAGCCAGTAGAAGTTGTGGCTCAGGACGGCGCCAGCCTTGTCCTCGAGTGCCAGTGACACGAAGTAGGTCTTGGACAGGTTGGCCAGATCGGGGATGGCCAAAGCGCGCACAACGCCATCGGGCGGCAGGTCAATGACGGCCGTCTTGGACCACTGCTGCTTCCCGGCGATATCGACCACGGCCGCGCGGACCGTCAGGCCTGCCGACGAAGCAAGCGTGCTGTTGACCACGACGACCGATTGATCGTCGTAGGAGTACTGGACGTGCATCGGTTCCAGGGATTTCTTGGTGCTGTAGTAGCCGCTGCCTGCTTCCAGGTAGTAGTCGTACAAGTGCCAGGCCAGCGACGGCCAGGCGTTGTTCAGCATCCACTTGATGACCCCGGTCGACTTGTACTTGTTGCGGCCGTAGGCCTCGAACATGGCTCGCTCGTTGTCGTAGGCGATGAGCTGGGCCTTGCGGACGTAATCGTAGACATCGGCGGCCGGGCCGTAGCGCCCGCGCAGCGCCTCGTCGAAGTACGTGAAGGGCGTGTATTCGCCACCCTGGCTGTGCTGGGTCCAGACGTTGTCCGGCGGCCAGAGGTGGTTGTCGCCGAGCATCCGGCGCATGTCCTCCACGCTGGGCAGCGTCTTGCCAGTCCCGATCTCCGTGGCAAAGCCGAACGCGGCGCCGTCGCGGTCGCCGTACCAGTACACCGGCGGCTCGTAGTCGTAAGGCCCCATCATCTTGACGCCCGTGGGCCCGACCACCGTCGTATAGCTGCCCGCCGAGGCACAGGTGGGGTTGGGCCATTGTGTCTGCTCGATGACCTTCAGATACTCGCGCTCGATCTCCGGCGGGGCGAACTTGTCGCTGGCATACCAGAACGTAAGCATGCTCGGATGATTGCGCAGCAGGACGAGCTGGTCCCGCAGACACGCTGCCGCCAGGGCCTTGGTGGCGTCGTTCCACCGGCTCCACTGCTCCCAGTAGTCGCAGCAGCAGAAGCCGGGAATGACGAAGATCCCGTTCTCGTCCGCCAGGTCCAGTAGGTGGTCCGAGCCGATCTTTCCCTCGAAGCGCACAGCGTTGAGGCCCATGTCGCGGACGAGGCGAATCTCCTGCTCTTCGCGTTTGGGAGTCTCCATGAAGAACAGATTGCGTGCCCAACCGGCGCCGCGGATCAGGATGGGATGGCCATTGATGCGATGGAGGCGGTAGCCGTCCGCTGTCAGCTCGGAGGTCACCTCACGCACGCCAAAGCGGATGGTGCGCTGGTCCGAGACGCTGTTGTCCACGTTCACGCGGACCTGCAGGCTGTACAACTCGGGTTTGCCGTAACCTACCGGCCACCACAAGCGGGGTTTTGTCAGGTGCAGGCCGGGGTGTTCCTTCCCGTCAAGAGCTGCCTTCTGGGTGGCGCCGACGGCCACACTCGCCGGGATCGTGGTCGCCACACCGTCGAGGACGACGACCACGGTGCCGCTGACCGGCTTGTCGCTGGTGTTCTCCAGATCCATCGAGACGGTCAAATCTGCGGAGGCCAGGTCGTTGGCGACCTTGCTACGCACGAACGGGTCGCGTATACGGAGGGTGCCGCTGGCGGTGATGAAGACGTCGCGCCACAGGCCGAGCAGCCGGTCGGGGGGCATCGGGGCCCAGTCCACCCAGGTGTGGCCCAGGTCATCGCCCCGCTGCGCCTGGATCAGCATCGCCAGGGCGTTTCTCTGGCCCGGCCTGGCGACTTTGGTGATGTCGAGCGTGAAACGGCGCATGGCCCCGGCCATCTGATTGGCGCCGGCGATCCGCTGGCCATTGAGCCAGACGTCCGCACGGTAGCTGACCCCCTCGAGGTTGAGCACGATCGCCCGTCCCACCATGTCTGCGGGCAGGTCGAACTCCGTCCGGAACCACCAGGGGACGGAGAAGGGGTTGCCCGGAGGCGCACCGGCTGCGCCGCCTCCCCGCGCGCCGCCCCGGCCCATGCCGGGCCACTCGCGAAAGTTGGTGCCAACAAAGGGGTCGGGGTACACACCCGCCTGAGCGAGGATGCCCGCGACCGTTGCGGGAATGGCGGTGGGATACCAGGCGCCGGCGGCGAAGCCGGCTTTCGAGATGATCGCACCGTCCGGCTGGCCGCTCGATGTCTGCACCTGCCAACCGTTCCGGAGCATAAGCCGGGATCCGGAGGCCAGACTCTCAACCGAGCCGCCGCTCGTGTGTACTGTCACACCTCCGCTCTGGCCGTGCATCAAGTCGGTATCGTGCACTGTATGGGTAGAACTGCATGAGGTAAATCCGACCAACGCAGCGATTGCGACAAGTAACCGAATTCGGGGTTCATTGATGGGATTTTTCACAGTCATCATAGTAACGACTTGCTCAAACTTTCCAAATCCAAATTGGTTCATGCGATTTCATTATGGTTATAGCAGTTCGGTGATTTTCAAAGCAGGTATTCCCTTTTACTTGATAGGCACGGCACTGGCGGCAGTGTTGTATCCTTCGAGTTTGATCCAGCGGGGCTTGGCACCCTTCCAAACGATTCCATGAATCTCGACGGTTTCGCCGGGGTAGACGGTAATGTAATTGTCGTCGTATTCGATAGGAAGAATTTCGTTGCCGTCGCGCTTGGTGGAAATCGTGGCCCGTTCGAAAAAGGCGATGTATTCGGAGGGATTGTGCAACCGGATGTTGATGTGACTCTCCGGGCCGATCTTCTTTTGTCGGGCTTCGATGTCGACGGCCACAGGGGGCATGGCACTTAAAGCGGTCATATCGGCCCATTGGGCCTGTTGCAGCGACGTGTAATAATCATTTCTTAACGGCCCTAAATCGTCATCCTTCTGGGATTGCCAATAGGTGTTATCCACCACGAGCTTACCGCTGTCGTCAAACAATTGACAGCGTACGAAAAAGACGGGCGTGCTTTCGGGATATCGGGGCAACACCATGACTTGTGTCGCGTCATTGTAATGAACCGCAATGCCGTTCGCAGAACGGTCGTCGCGTATCTTGCCATCGAGATCATAGACGCGGACGCGAACGCGCAAACCGCGTACATCGTCGGGTGTTTGATTGAACACTTTGATTTCGGCCTGGCTGTTGTCGCTGGTCGCATAGTAATCGAACACCACCGAGAGCGGACGCAATCCTTTTTTCGCGCCGTAGTAAGCACCGCCCGGGCTCAGGTAATAATCGATGAGATTGCCGTAGAACGAAGGCCAGTGGCTGTTCAGCATCCAGTAGGCGACCATTTTGTGGGTGGCCCAACTGGATGCAGACCCATTTTCAAACTGCGCACGGATATTTTCGTAATGGGCGAGCTGGGCCTTTCGCACGAAGTCCTCCACGTTGGTGGAAGGTCCGTAGCGTTTTTCCAATGCCAGTCGAGTACTTCCGAGCGAACAATTAGTGGGCCAGGCCCCTGCGTGCATATACCACGTGTCGTTGATGGGCCAGAGTTTGTCCTCAGGAATGAACTTCTTGAGGCTCTCCAACGTGGGAATGTGCTCGTTATCGCCCTGCTCGACTGTAGAGCCGCAGGTTGCCGGGTACTTTCCGCTGAACCAATAATTGGGCGGCCGCCAGCAATACGGGCCCTGCATGCGAATGCCGTCCCATACTCGGTCTCCATGGGCATCCTTCGCGAAAGAAGAAACGGTATCAACCGCGGCGTTTTGCCAATGTAGTTCAGCCAGAACCCGATGGTATTCCTGAAGCGTCTGCTCCGGAGGCCGGCCGTCACTGCCGTTCGCCCAGGCGACCACCGAGGCATGCGGCCGGAGCATCAGGATCTGCGAGCGAAGACTCTGCGAGGCGACGCAATGGCATTCATTGTCCCATTGGTCCCACTTCTCCCATTGATTGCAGCACATCCAACCGAACATGAGCGGAATGCCCTGCTCGTCGGCCAGTTCGATAATGTGCTCGCTGGCAATTTTCAATTCCCAGCGGAGAAAGTTGATGCCGAGGTCCTTGACATAGCGCAAGATATCTTCTTCGCGTTCCGGGTCGTAGCGAAAGAGAAGATCGGGCGTGTAGTTGCCGCCGCGGACACGAAACTGACGTCCGTTGACCTGCAAGTAGAAATTGCCGCCCTTGCCGATCTCAGGGAAATGTTCGTCGTTGTCGCGGTGCTGCGTGATCTGGCGGATTCCGAAACGAATGTGAGCCTGGTCGGAAAGCGTGTTGTTTTGCATAAACTCCAATTGAAGGTCGTACAGCGCCGGTGTACCCATGGTGTAGGGCCACCAGAGGTCCGGGCTCTTCACGACCAGTTGTGGGAATTTTTCCGGTGTGAACCGGACTTCACACTCCTCGCCGACGGAAAGAGCGGTAACGGACTGCTCGATACGGATCGTCGGTCTCCCTTGCCGTGAAATCGTTCCTTTCAACGTACCGCTGACCGGCTGCGACGAGAGATTGCGCAGATTGGCGTAGACCGTGAGCCGGGCGGTGGATTCGGCCAGGAGCAAATCCGAATTCACGAGCGCATGGTTGACCGAAACACTGCCCGTCACCCGCAAATAAACGGGTTTCCAGACGCCGGCATTGCGATCTGGAACAGAAGAAACGCCTGCCCCCGTATTTCTCCTTGGGCCCTTGTAGCCAATGTATTTCCAGTTGATCCAATCATACCAACTGTCCGCCAGCTCCACGCCGTTCACGTCCTGAACCAGTCGCTCGGGCGTTACCTTCACGGCGAGCACGTTTCGCGAGCCGCGCTTGATCCACGGGGTTACATTCAGTTCGTGAGCGGCATACATGCCGACCACCTGCTTGTTGTCGGCAATCTTCTGGCCGTTGAGCCAGATTTCGGCCCGGTAGTTAATTCCCGGAAATTCGAGCGTGTAGGATTCGCCAGCGGGCGATTTGAACGTCGTGCGATACCACCAATCCTGTTTGTATAAATCCTGGGGAACTTTTTCCGCCAGGTTTCTTCCGAAATACAGGTTCGGATAGACGCCATCCTCCTGAAGTATTTCAAGAACCGTTGCCGGCATTCGATGAATCGGATGCCACCGGGCATCCCTGTAACCGGCAACAGAAATCGCGGCGCCTTCCAACTGCGCATCTGTCGCGGACGCGAGCTTCCAGTTCTCCGCAAGCTCGATTCGCACGGGATGTTCAGCAGTAGCAAACAACGGGAAGACGCCCATGCCGAGCAACAACAAGCCCATTGAAATGACGCGGAACATAATCACCTTGTTCCATGAATCATTACAGCCTTGCCGCTGTAATGAACGACGGCATCCGGTTTTTCAGTGACGGGAATTCCCTCGCCGTGATTGGCTGAAACCCAGACGACGTTGAAGGTCCGTTCCTTCAACATGCCGGGGAACTCACCTTTGCGTTCCCCGATGGTGAGGGTCTTGCTTGCCTCATTCCACTGGACCGGAATGGTGGCATAGACGCCTGTTTCATAGCGATAGCCATCGCCTTCGTCCTCGTAGAGTGTGAAGCTGCCGTCAGTGCCGGCATAGACGCGAAGCTCGATGGGATCTGCGGGCTTCTCGCCTGCGTACTGAAGGACCGGCCCCATAGGAATGATCGAGCCTGGCCGGATGAACAGCGGCAGGGTCTCGATGGGGGCTGCGGCCTCGACACGCTGGCCGGCGGCGGAAGTCCCGCCGGTCCAGAAGTTGGTCCAAGGGGCCCCGCTTGCCGGCAGGTACACCGATTGCGTCGTTGCCCCGGCGGTGGTGACGGGGGTCACCAGGATCGACGGGCCAAAGAGATACTGGTCGCCGATCCCCAGCACTTCCGGGTCGTTCGAGA
>Ga0209777_10001510_pt1 | contig 33306 bp, 22 predicted proteins | sample FrelakmetHBP12HB_FD_187147 | JGI IMG/M metagenome (GOLD analysis project Ga0209777, IMG submission 187147) | Freshwater lake sediment microbial communities from the University of Notre Dame, USA, for methane emissions studies -HBP12 HB (SPAdes)... | ecosystem: Environmental > Aquatic >... | reverse complement strand
CACCATTTTGCACAAAATGCCCGTTTTACAGGCCTTTTCTGATTGCAACTATATGAAAATTGATAACCGTCCGGCTAACCAGCTAACTTTGTTTGATTTTTAACCGGACACTACTGGTTTATTATCTAAAAAAACGCTTGTCTGGGAGTTTGGTTTCCTCCAGGTGACGCTAACCGACTACCCCCTTTAATTTTTTTATATTTTAACTTTTTTAGAATAAAAATATATAGCACCAATGGCTATTTTTTTAGCCCAAAGGTGCTATTGATCTGAAAATGTGGGCAAAATCGGGGTTTAAAGTTCAATGTTCGGGGTTCATGGTAGGTAGGAACGACCGCCGCAGTTGACAGCACGACGGTCTCTTTGTCATACAACCGCATGTCAGAACGTGTTTTAAAAGACCCTGATTGTCACCCAGAGTACAAAGTCCCATAAAAAAATGGAACAAAAAATTCCCCCTTTAGCAAAGGGGGTTAGGGGGATTTGTCGGGCTGCAAAAAATCCCCCTGTATCCCCCTTTTTCAAAGGGGGATGAAAAGGTAACTGCCAATTAAACAAATTTAAGCACTTGGATGCCCCGCCTTATAGGCCGGGAGCATCACTTTTAAAACACGCTTTCAGACAGCCTGCCGCGCTGCGGCAAGTCTCACAGAAAGATTTTCCAATCTATATTAAGCGCCGCTCCAAACAGTTTTGCCATTTTCTTGCCAATGGGCCGTTTGCCGTTTTCCATGGCTGAAATGTGCGCCTGCCTGATACCGGTTTTTCCCGAAAGCTGTTTCTGTGTTAAGCCCTCACGGTACCTGGCGCCGGCCAGGCAACGGCCGGGCATCTGCTCATCGGAAACATTCTTGAACGCTTCGCGCCACGGGATTGATTCTTCCATGTCCTGAAACCCAAGCGAAGCAAGGGCTTCCGAAGCCTTCTTTCTTTTGTTTGCCGGGCCTATAAAACGAAGCTCTACGGCTTCATCAGTATGGCGCTTTCTCGTGTGTGCCAGCATACATAACCTCCACTAAATCAATTTTTCCTTCTTTTTCCCCCCATACCGCCACATAGGTTGGCCTGCCTTTTTTGATATGGCAATGATGCCGCTTATGCCCGAGCTTGCCGTAATTGGGCCAGTTGCCTCGCACCGGCCCGTTTCGCTCAATATCGAGCATAAGGGTTTTAAGGGCATTGCGTGCTCCTTCCGGCAGCAGCGGCAACCCCTTAACAACGCTCTTTTTAATATACACAGCCCAGCACATGTCGAAAAATATACCATAAAATGGAATACTGTCAACACGAATCATCGAGCATCCCGATCAAATAACAAAAAAGCACGCCACTATGTGTCATGCCCTTGGTAGTGTAATAATCAGTTATGAAAAGGCGCGAATTTAAAAGACGGATATTGCCGCTGTCTTGGTGCGCGAGAAACACGACCCTTTTTTTTGTGCGGTTTTTTTGTTGCAGGCCGGGGTCAATACGTGTTTGTATATCTATGCATGCATGGAAACAGTTCTGCAGCTGCCTGTTGCTGCAAAAAAATATCCACAACGGAGGTTCTGTCATGAAAAAAGGTTTCTTTTTTGTATCCCTTGTTGCAACCTCGTTTCTTATGACATCGTGCGCGCACGAAAGCGGGCTGCGTTCGGCCAAAGAGCGCGAGATGACGCTGGGGCTGGTGCAGAAGGAGATCCGCACCGGCATGTCGCAGGCAAGCGTGGCCGAGACGCTGGGGTCGCCCAATATCGTTACGCGCGATGAAGACGGCCAGGAGACCTGGATTTACGACAAAATAGCAACCGAAGCCTCATACTCGCAGGGCAGCGGAGATGTATCCGGCGAGGTCGGCGCAGGCGGCGTTACCCACAACGTCTTGATACTCGGCGGCGTGGGCGGCGGCTATGGACGCGGCTCGGGCGCTTCCAGCACCACGCAAAAGACGCTCACCGTGGTTATAAAATTCAACAAAAGCGGTCAGGTCAGCAACTTTTCCTACCACATGAGCAAATTTTAAAGGAGCGGTCGTGAAAAAAATATTCCTCGCCGCATGTATCGCGTTCGCCCTGTGCGCCTGCGCGCCCTCGAACCGCGGCGGCTATCCGGGCGTCATGTCGCAGCTGCAGATCCGGGAATTCCAGACGCGCTCCTTTGAAACAGCAGACACGCTGCTGGTCATGAAGGCGCTCCTGAATGTGCTGCAGGACGATTATTACATCGTGAAAAACGCTGATGCCGCCCTGGGCCTTGTCACCGCAACAAAAGAGATTGATGTGGACGACCGCGGCTTCTGGTCAAAGCACTTTTCAGACAAGGAAGACCGCTGGAAAAAAAACGCCCTTGTCGAATGCTCGGGCACGGTGAGCGCTTATGGCAAAAAAACCAAAGTGCGCATGAACTTCCAGGTTAAAACCTTTGACAACCGGGGTGAGGTCATGGCGGTGGTGCAGGTGCAGGACCAGAAATTCTACCAGAACTTTTTTACCAAGGTCGATAAAGGTATATTTCTGGCCAAAGAAAAGCTGTGATCCGGGCAGGCTGCACTGCTCGACAACCAGTAAGTAGGGGCTCAAAATTTTGAGCCCCTACGAAAAAAATAAAATTGCCTTCTTAAAGAACCATCGTCATAGACGATTGTTTTCCTGAAGACAACAACGGCCTGTCGTGATAGAAACTAAAGGCTCCTCAGCAAAATGATATCATTCAGCTTCTCTGTATGTGGGATCGTTTTAGTACCTCTGCTTTAAAAGCGCTCGCCAGGGGCTGCCCGGTATGGAGAGATAAGCCCGTGACAGCATGGAAAAAAATTCAGACTGCATGCCTGCTGCTGCCGGCGCTGGCACTGGTGCTGACCGGATGTGCAACGCCTGTCGGCGTGCGAGAGCTTATCCCCCGGCAATCCTATCGCAATGCGCAGGCCAACCCGCTGAATGACGGCGTTTTGAGCGACGAAACCAATGTGGTGCTCAACCGTTTCGACCTGCTGCAAACATTTAAGAAAAGCCCGGCTGCTGCCATAGCAAGCCTTCATCAAAAGGCTCTCGGCGATAATCGACGCGACATACTGTGCGCTCTTGCGGAGGTTTCCTATATTTATGGAGAGCAGGTTCAGCAAAGCCTTGGCCCGTCTAACAGGAAATTCTCCGCCGACTACTTCCTTCTGGCAGCGGTGTATGCCTATTTCTATATCACAGGCGGGCTGGAGGAGCCGCCTCACGATGCAATCGACCGGCGCTTGCACGCGGCCTACGATCTGTACAATTACTCGCTTTGGAGGGCCCTTGCAGCCGGCGATGATGGCTCGCTGGCCATTGAGCAGGGCATGCGGGCGCTTCCCGTGGGCGGTCTTGTCATAACGCTGAACACGTCGCAGTTCCCGTGGAATCTTGACGATTTTACAGCCTTCATGCCTGCCTACAAGTACGGCGTGCGCGGCTTTGCCGTTCTCAACCGGAACCCCGGGCTGGGGCTTCCCCTGATAGGGCTCAAAAAACATGTTCCGGGCTCGATTATTAATCACCTGACGGTTCCCGCTACAGCCTTCCTGAGAATACAGGGGGACCTGCAGGAATTTACCCGCGGCGCAGCCCCTGCCGGCATTGAGCTGTACTCAACCTATGATGATGCCGAGGTGAGCATTGGCAATCGCTCCGCTGCCCTGGAAATAGACACGACCACACCGATAGCATACATGCTTGAACACGAAACAAATCTCTGGGATATGGGCCTGCGGGCATTCCAGGGCAAGCTCATGGAGAACCCCAACAAGCTGTACCTGATACAGCCGTATCAGCCGGGGCGTGTTCCGGTCGTCTTCGTGCATGGCACATTGAGCAGCCCGGTGTCGTGGGCCGAAATGTGGAACACCCTCCGGTCAGACCCCGTTCTTCGGCGCACTACCCAGTTTTGGTTTTTCATCTATAACAGCAGCCTCCCATCCACCATATCGGCAGCGGACCTGCGCGACAGCCTTCAGAATCTCGTTGCTGCGATCGACCCGGAAGGCAAGGACCCTGCGCTCAGGCAGATGGTCGTTATCGGTCACAGCCAGGGCGGAATACTTGCCAAGCTCACGGCCGTTGAGACCGGCGACCGGCTTGTGAAATCATTGATCGATAAGGACCTTGACAGCCTGAATGTTTCTGAAGACATCAAGCAGATGGCGCGTCGAGCGTTGATCGTCAAGCCGCTTCCATTTGTAAAACAGGTCGTCTTTATTGCCACGCCCCACCGGGGCAGCTTTCGCCTCAACTCCTGGACACGAGAGATGCTCAGACTGGGCATCAATCTGCCTGCCAATATCATCAAAACACCATTCAGCGTGTATGCATTTCTCCGGGACGATGTGAGCACTGTGTTCAGAGACAAAGTGCCGACAAGCTTTGACAGCATGTCTCCCGACAACCCGGTTTTGAAGGCCCTGGTTGATATCCCCCTGGCGCCGGGGGTACAAGGGCACTCTATCATAGCGGTAAAAGGAAACGGCGAGCTTGCGGCTGCAAATGACGGCTTTGTGGAATATTCCAGCGCTCATCTGGAAAGCATGCAGTCGGAATTAGTTGTTCGCACCAGCCATCTCTGCGAAGATCATCCATTCGTTATCGAAGAGGTCCGCCGCATTCTTCTTGAAAACTTGCAGCAGAAAGATTGAAAAAATTTATGATGAGATGCTTTGAAAAATACTGCCTGCTTCTTGCTGGTGCTATGCCGGGTCTGCCCGGCATGGGACGAGCGAACGTGAATCCGCGGAAAAAAATTCAGACTGTGTTCGCCCTGATTCTGACAGCAGCCATGCTTTTTGCCGGATGCGCCACGCCTGTCGGCGTGCGGCAGGTCACGACCCTCACAGCCTATCATGACAAGATTGCAAGCCCCCTTGACGACGGCATGCTGAGTGACGCCACGCGCTTTGTGCTCAACCGGTTCAACCTGTATCAACAATATGAAAAGGATCCAGCGGCAGCCATCGCCAGCCTCCACGAAAAAGCCCTCAGCGATGAACGCCGCGACATCCTGTACGCCCTTGCCGAGATATCCTATCAGCATGGAGACAGAGCGCGGCGCAGCTTCTTTTCCGGCGCCAGAAAGCAGGCGAGCGGCTATTTCCTGCTCTCGGCGGTCTATGCCTACCTTTATATTCTGAGCGACATGCGCGAGCCGCCGCCTGCCGCGTTCGACCAGCGGTTCCGTACGGCATGCGATTTGTATAATTTCTCTTTGTGGCAGGCGCTGACAACCGGTGATGACGGCAGGCTGATGCTCAGGGAGGGCGTGCGCACACTTCCCATCGGCGGGCTTGTCCTGACGCTGAAGCGGACGGAGCTCCCCTGGGCCATCGAGGATTTTGATGAATTCGTTGCATCATATGACTATGCGGTGCGCGGTGTGACCGTGCGCAACCGGACTCCCGGCATGGGCCTGCCGCTGATAGGGCTCAAAAAAAATACGAAGGACGAGCTGTTTGCTCAGCAGTCTGTCCCGGTTACCGCATTTTTGAGAATAGATGGCGGCCTGCCGGAACTCACACGCGGAACGGCCGCCGGCTGCCTTGAGCTCTTTTCGGTATACGACGATGCCGAGGTGGTCGTGAACAGCAGGCCCGTTCCCCTTGAAACCGACACCACGACACCGACAGCCTATATCCTTGAGCACGAATCGATTCTTTGGGACTTCGGGCTCAAGGCATTCCTTGGCAGGCTCGCGACAGTTCCAAACAAGCTTTATTCCATGCAGCCGTATCAGCCCGGCAGAATACCGGTCGTCTTCGTTCACGGCACCATGAGCAGCCCTGTGTGGTGGACGGAGATGTGGAACACACTGCGCGCCGATCCGGAGCTGCGCCACAGGTACCAGTTCTGGTCCTTTATGTACAACAGCAGCGCATTGGTAACGTTGTCCGCTGCTGATTTGCGGGACAGTCTGCGAAGCCATGTTGCCATGCTCGACCCTGAGGGAAAAGACCCGGCGCTCAGGCAGATGGTCGTTGTCGGGCACAGCCAGGGAGGGCTTCTGACCAAGCTCACGGCCGTTGATACCGGCGACCGCCTTGTGCGGTCGCTGACCGATAAGAATATCGATTCCCTGAACCTCTCCGGTGAGCTGAAAGCCCTGATGCGACGCGCCCTCATTGTCGAGCCCCTGCCCTTCGTGAGGCGCGTGGTGTTTATCTCGACGCCCCACCGGGGAAGCTTCCGGAGCAGTGCATGGATAAGAAAAATAGCAAATAGAATAATCAGCCTGCCGGCCAATATCGTCACGCTGCCCTTAAGCGTCTATGAATTTGTCAGGGACGATGTTAAGAATTTGTTCGGCGACAGGCTTCCCGTCACAAGCCTTGACAGCATGTCGCCCAACAATCCGGTTATGAAGACTCTGGCCGATATCCCGCTGGCGCCGGGGATTACAGGGCATTCCATAATCGCCGTAAAAAATCCGGACGAGCCGCGCGAGGAGTGGAATGACGGTGTTGTGCAGTACGCAAGCGCACACCTTGACGGCATGGAATCTGAGCTCATCGTGCATTCAGGCCATTCCTGCCAGGGCAACCCGCGCACCATCGAGGAGGTGCGGCGCATTCTTCTTGAAAATCTGCGCTGACGGGATAAGCCGGCTGGCGGTCCGGCAATAACAAAATATTTCTGATTGTGGATTCATGACTCGGGTAAAAAAAAGAGTTTTTCTCTGCCTTGTTGCCTGCGCGTGCGTGTTCATAGCTCTTGCGCTAGCCGTGCCGCGGCTCATTGACCACAGGGCGTTCAAAGCGCGGGTTGCCGCGCAGCTTGCCGGCCTGCTGCATGCGGATGTGCGCCTTGAGGGTATTGAACTTGACCTGCTCGGCCAGCCCCGCATTGCCCTGCAGGGGCTTGTGCTTGACTTTCATGGCGGCACGACCGCGCGCATGCAGAGCGCCAGCATCTACCCGTCGCTGACATCCTTGCTGGCAGGGGAGTTTCAGCCCACCCTGCTTGAGATCGACTCACCGGAGGTGATGCTTCGTCTCTCAGGCAGGAAGCCCTGCGCCAGCCAGGCGCAGGCAGACGTATCGTTTGCCGATGCGCAAAAGCAGGCTGTCGCCACTCTTGAAATAGCGCTGCAAAGCATACCTTCCTGCGCCCTTGAGCTGCATAACGGCGCCCTTCATATTGCCGCTGCCAGCGGGGCGGAAGTTCGGTTTCAAGACATCGATATTGAGGCCAGCGCCACGCGCGAGCGTCTCGATATAACAATCGCCTGTTCCTCAAAGCTCTGGCGGAAGCTACAGCTGCAGGCCGACTATGGCAGGCAGGCACAGCCGGCCGGCCCTGCGACAGCCGGAAGCCCTTACGCAGCAACCGTTTCCGCTGCGCTGTCAGATTTAGATATCAGCGCATGCCGGGGCACGATCGCTGCGATTGCAGGAGCGAGTCCGCTGGCTGAAAGCATGTTCAAGTTCTTACACAGCGGCACAATCAGCGATGTTTCCTGCAGCGTGAGGCTGCCGCTTTCCGACAATCCGCTTGCCGGCGGGGATATACGTTTCGATGGCAGCCTTGATAATGCAAGCATCTTTGTGCCTGCAGCAGACCTCAACCTGAAAAATGTGACCGGCCGTCTCAGTATTGCCAAAGGCATGATCGAGGCAACGCGATTGCAGGCACGGCTTGACAACTCCCGGATAGACCTGAAAGCGCTGAGGCTTGATGCTGCCGCCGGCTTTGCTCTCGTCTTGCTTGAAACTGCTTTTGATCTGGATCTGCAGCAACTGCCGGGCCTGCTGCGCTTTATTCCGGCTTCCGATGTCCGCAGCGAGCTTGAGCTTATTAAATCTCCGAGCGGCAATGCCCGCGGCACGTGCAGCATAAAAAAAGAGGGGGAAGCATACCGGGTAGAGGTGGCTGTTGAGAGCATGCATCTTGCGGCCGACTACCGGTCATTTCCCATGCCGCTAGAGCTTGCTAAGAGCTCCTGCCGGTGCCGGGACGGAGCGCTGTCATTTAATCTGTCGGGCCGGCTCGGCAAAAACGATCTACCCGATATTACCGCAGCGTTCAGCCTCACCGGTGACAATCAGACTACAATCAATGCCCAAGACGCGGCCATTGTTCTTGACGAGCTGCGCTCCGTGCTCAATGCCTACCCCTCAACGCAGGAGCTCATCAAAGATATACGCCGGGCTGACGGCAGCCTTCAAGTCAGGAGCCTTACTTTACAGGGGCCCATTAACCACCCGCTGAAGTGGCTGTTTGCTGTGAAGGCTGAAGCGCGCAGCGCTGTGGTTGCCTACGGGGAAAGCAGCGAGCGCTTTGAGCTGAAAAGCGGCAGCCTCAATGTCAATCAGAACAGACTTGAGCTGTCGCAGGCGCAAACGGCGTTTTTCGACGGCAGCCTTGAAGGCGGCATTGCCCTTGAGGGGTATCTTGCAGACATTACACAGGCAACCGCTTCAGCGCAGGGCAAGCTCGGGCAGGCATGCCTGCAGAAAATGTTTCATGCTTTCAGCATTCCCGTAAGCCTCATGCCGCGGGCGCCGCTGGCGGTTTCCGGGGCTCGTGTTGACTGGAATCGCGATGGCGCAACTGTATTCACGGCGGATTTCTCCTGTGCGGGAGGCGCAAGGGTCGGACTTGCGCTGAAGGCTTCAAAAAAAGAATTTGAAATAAGCAGGCTCGCCATCACCGGCGGGGAGTCGCGCTGCCAGGCCCGTCTCGGGATCAGCAACAACATCTTTGATATCTCCTACGCCGGAAATCTGACAAAGGCGACCCTTGACAGCATACTGGCCGACAACCGGTTTCTGCAGGGCTGGATCAAGGGCGATTTTACCGCCACGTTTAACGAAAAGATCCCTTTTGCCTCATCGGCCAAGGGAACTGTGACCTGGGATCGTTTGGGGTATCTGGGGTTCGAAAATTTTCCCGTGACGGTTGACAGCGCTGCGGTGACCGTACAGGGCAGCAAGATTCTGGTGGATTCAGGACGCATAACGGCCCGGGGCAGCTCGGCCGACCTGCACGGCAGCATCGGTCTTTCTGCAGGCGGCTTCATTCTCGACCTTGCGCTGACAAGCGACAGGATCGATGTTGATGAGCTCAGGAGCCTGGCGCCGCAGGACAATGCAACCGAAGGCGTCGGCCACAATGAGTTCTGGGACACCCCGCTTCGGGGCGCCGTCAAGGTGCGGGCCCGGGAGCTTATCATGGTGCAGGCCACGTACGGGCCCTGCAACTTTGACAGTGCATTTGCCGATAAGTTGATAACGCTCACCACTGCCGATACGAAACTATGCAACATAGACGTACCCGGTAGCCTGCGGTTTACTCCCGATACCATTACCCTTGATGTGCGCCCGAGGGCCGATAAAAGCCCCCTCAAAGAGGTTCTGCACTGTCTCACCGGCGAAAAGTCCGTCATCTCGGGCTCACTTGACATAGAAGGTAATTTGAAGGCCAGGGCCGGCCCCCGGCAGTTCCTTGACAGTTTTGCGGGAAATTTTTCGATCACGGCCCGTGACGGCCGCATCTACAAGTCTAATCTATTTACACGAATCCTGTCATTCCTCAGCATCAGAAATCTGCTCACCGGCGGCATCATCGATATCGCAAAAAACGGGTTTGCCTACCGGTCGCTGCACATAAAGGGCGATATCAGGGGCCGGACCATACACGTGCAGGAGGCAGCCCTTGACAGCAACGCGCTGGCCATGGTCTGCAGTGGAACAATAGACATGACAACAAAAGATCTCCGCCTTGATGCCCTTGCCACACCCTTTCAGATGGAGACCCAGCTTCTGTCAAAAATTCCTTTGGTGGGTTCTGCTTTTAACAAACCGGTGATCGGCGTTCCCCTGTATATAGGAGGCACTGCCGAGGATCCAAAAATCAGTCCCCGCGCGCCCTCCGAGATGGGTAAAGATATCATGGGGCTTGCGCTGGGCATTATCAAACTGCCAATCAAAATTATCGAGCCGGTTTTGCCGAAGGGATCAACAAGAGAAAAATAGCCCTGCCGGATCAAACGGCAGAAAGCATGTGCGAAAAAACTTTTTGGCGCAGGGCATAATATGTTGAAACAGAGCTTGCCCCCGTTTGAAGAATATTCTATAAATCTACACAAACCACCCGGGGCATGTACTGCCCAAACCCAAACCATGGAAAGGTTCAATCATGAAGAATCATGGCACAAAACCGCTATGCTTCTGCGCATTGATGGCTGTTGTGTGCCTGCTGGCAGGGGCATGCGCGACCTATCAGGCCCGCGACGCGAAAACAACGGGATTTCTGGGTGACTATTCTCAGATGAAAGAGGGCAAGGACGGGCAGGCGCTTCTTGTGTATAAAGATGCCGCGGCAGACATTAAATCCTATACCCGTATTCTCATGGATCCGGTAAAGCTGTATGCTTCGCAGGACCACAGCATGAGCAATGTTGCTGCTGATGACCGCAAGAAGCTTTTAAATTATGCCGATGCCGCCATTCGTGAGCAGCTTGCAAAAGATTATGTTTTTGTCCGGGAGCCAGGCCCTGGCGTCATGCGGCTGCGCATGGCCATAACCGAAGCTGAAGACGCCAATGTAACGATGGATACGATTTCAACCGTGCTTCCCATCGGGCTTGCCGTCGCCGCCCTGCAGACAGTTGCAACGGGCACGACGTCTTTTGTCGGCTCGGCCGGGGTTGAAGCTGAGCTGCAGGACAGCCAGACCGGCAAGCGCCTGTTGGCTGCTGTGGATCGCCGTATTGGGGGCAAGATTACAGGGAAATTCGACAAGTTTGATGAATGGCGCACGGTGAAGGAGGCCATTGACTACTGGGCGCAGCGCCTGCAGACGCGCCTGACCGAATTGCGGGCACAATAAAAGCTGAACGGGGTGTTGAGGCATGATACGGCTTAGACCGGTGACCTTAACCCCTGTTGGTATTTCTGCATGTCTCAGGTTAAGGCTTCGGAACAGAAGCGTACTATTTAAATTTTTACACAAAAGGAGGTAGTATGGCGGACAAAGGCGTTTTATCAGTTTATTACACCAACGGCAAAGTACAGTGGTTTGAATTCACGCGGGCCGACGATACGGCAAACATTGGCACCCGCATTCAGGAAATCATAAAAGGCAATCAGCTTATTCTCGACCTTGATAACAAAACGCTCATCATACCTTTTACCAGCATTCAGTATATTGAAATATCGCCTCCAATACAGAAGCTGCCCATGACAGCCATTAAAGATATTCGACAGATTATAGAGTAGCCGGTGCGGCTCAGGCTATATCCGTATTTCCTGGGCTGTATAAAATTGATAAATGGAGCGCCACCAAAGATTCCTGTGACTACCGGGCTGGGCGGCTGCAGAAATGTCTGATCGAATTGCGGGCAAAATAAGACTATAACAGAAAAATATAAACCAGCACCCGGATCACTTCCCGTAGACTATCAGGTGCGGGTGCGTATTGCCCGTTTTGACGGCACAACGGATGCAGAGGCTGTTTTGGTTGCGTACTGGAGCATCTATGGCAGGGATGAAGCCATGCTTGCAGACCACAAATCCGTCATCAGTGAAAAGATCGATGCGGGAGGCTACGACGGGCTGGTGCAGGCTCAGAACCGGGCCCTTGAAAAGCTGAGCCGCGAAATCGCTGAAGCGCTCCGAGGCCTTGCGCATTAGAAACACAAACATAACTTGTATGCAAATGAGGCGTTATCAGTAGTGCTTGCCAGGAATGCCGCACTGGTTTTTTAAGAAAATGTGCCTATGAAAAATTGGTGTCTGCTATTATTTGTTCTTGTTTGTGCCGCGGCCTCCAGCTGCAGCAAGAGGTCGCCCGCCGTTTGCATAGAAAAAAAAGACGGCTCTGCTGTCTGTGTTTCCGCGGAAACGGCGCGAACACAGTCCCAGCGGCAGCTTGGCCTCATGTACCGCAGGGAACTTGACCCCGACGGCGGCATGCTGTTTGTTTTCGACAGCGAAAAAAAACAGGCCTTTACCATGAGAAACACCTATATTCCCCTTGATATGATTTTTATCAGCCACGACAGGCATATTGTGGGGTGGGCGGAGAATACCAAACCTCTTACCGAAGGGCCGTACGAGGTTGACGCAGCCGCACAGTATGTTCTTGAAGTGCGGGGTCTGTTCTGCCGGGAACATGGCATCTCGGTTGGCGACAAGGTGCTGTTTGACGCGACACGATAAGCCAAGCAGTGGCCAGAGGGCGCAGAGGGGGGAATCACCACGGAATGGTTCATTCGAGAAATCCTGCTGGTGCGAGAAGCGGATGCAGATCTGCGCGTTTATGAGTTGGCCGGGTGTATGACCGCTAACATTCCGGCTTTCTTCTGCTCCAAACAATGCTCATGCTTTTCAAGGCGCACGGTGCATGCATAAAAGAACAGCCGCTGATGGAAAACATCAGCGGCTGTTCTTTTATGTGCCTGTTTTAAAGCTTGTCAGGGAGCGTCGCTGTTAACAAACAGCACTGTGGGAGTCGTGGTCGAGACTGTAACGTTTGCCTTTGACCACGTGCCGTAGAAGGCCGCATTTACGAACTTGTTTACGCTCTTTGCAATATCGGTGTAGAAGGAGCTGGGTGCATACATGCAGTTGGTGCAGGCCGGGCAGCTGCCGTCTGCAAAGCTGCAGTGATAAAATTTCGGGGAGTAGCCGCAGGGGCCCCAGGAGTAAATCTTGTTGACCCTGTAAAATGCCCTGTTGCCGAAAGACCCATAATAGGCAGCCCTGGCTGCATCTTCTTTGGTAACAAAACAGGTCGTTACATCAAAGCCCCAGTACAGAGCCGGAACGCTCACAGCGCCTGCGCTGCTGCAATTATATGGATCGATTGAAAAAACCGCTTCGGCAAGGCCCGGATTGCCGGACACGGCATTTTGTGCAGCCTGGCCGCCTGCTGAGTGCCCGCCAAGAATCCAGTGGGCGATGGAAGTGCAGCCCGAGCCTGAAAGCCAGCCAAGGATATTGTTCTGCACTTCAATAACGCAGTTTCTATACTTCCCCGCATCGGTCTTGGTCATGCTGCCGGGCTGGTGATCCATAATAACCACGATATAGCCGTAGTTTGATATTGCAGCGGCAAGATTATCATAGCTGTCGCGCGACATGGCGGTGCCAACACCAATAACGAAGGCTTCACATACAGCCGGTGACGGGCTTTTGTAGTAGACGCGCACTTGGCCAGTACCTAAAGTTTTGTCAAAATAATTGGCAAAGGCGCTACTGCCGGGAATCAGAATTGTGAAAAAAGCTAAAAGCGCAAACGATAGAAAAACTTTACTCAACATCTTTCTTTCCATTGCTTGGTCCTTCCTTTAAAAATATGTTTTGGGTTTTTATCGCATCCAGTTATTTATTAGAAAATCCAAACTTCCTTCTACATAACAGTTTAGATTAATAACTTTATTTGATCAACCCCTAATAAAGACTTATTAAATACTTGCCAAAAACCAGTAATTAATTTTTACAAACTAAATGATAAAAAAATATATTTTTCATAAAATATAACTCAAAGCATGCAAAAAAGAAGGATCATCCTTATAACAAAAAGGGGGGTACGACAGAAACCACAAAACAGTTCGCCGTGCAGATAAAGCGTTTTAAATTTAACTTAAAGGGGGTAGTAACTTAGCTCCTCCTGGGATGCAATTAAATGCTCGGACGAGTACTTTTTTGATGAACACCTTCGCAACTATTGGTTTTGCTGGTGTTTCAAGGGTGAGATACGCCCGATTTTATATCAAAACAGGGGAGGAGGAGCTAACCGACTACCCCCCTTTAACTTATATTGCAGTTGAGTAGAAAAAACAAAAGCGGATACAATGAAACGCTCATGCGGGCAGTGCTCAAAGACAAGCAAGATGAGCAATAGGAGCCAAATAAAATTTTATCCTTACGACATATCCAAAAAATAAGAAATTTTGACAACTTGCAAGACTACTTTCCACTTTGTGGATTAGTGAGAATCGCGGGGCATTGCTCCTGTATATTTACCCCACCATGGTGTCTTCAAAAAAAGACTGTTTTATAATGTATTCAATCAATATCGGTTGTTGAATAAGCACGGCATTGGTTTTCAGAGGCGGTTCAGCAACCCTTGAAAAAGCAAAGTAATATCGGCTGATTAAATATAAAATATTTTCTGTCACCCCGTTTTTTTCTATTGCATGCCAGTTCCATATTCGTCAACGCTATAGAGTTTTGCTCAAAAAGCACACCAGAGCTCTCTGTTTTGACTTGATGCCATGCAGGAGAAAACCAACAGTCCGACAGTCAATTGCGGAGAACTATCTACAAAAAATAAAAAAATGGAGCTATTTCAGATTGTTACAACTGACCATGGTGCCATGGCATGTCTTTTGTATTAAGATTGACAACTTATGAGAGCTCAAACATCCCGACAATTTTGCATTAGAGAGCAGACAGCCTGCCACTACCAGCATAAATTAGACTGTCATGCTGATACGGCACAGGAAATAAATTCTCTAACCCGCGAAATGATTTATTATTAGCTCAACACATTGGCATCCGGCTGAAAAGGCCCATGTGGTGAAATACCGTGCTGTAGCAGACTAAGCAGTTGATAAGCATGCACTGAAACCAGAAAAAACACGGGAAAGGCATTGAAAAGCATATGTTCAAGATGGAAGAAATTATAACCACCGCGGTTTGCACAATAACCGAAAGGCCGAGCGTGCACGGCCGGTTCCTTTTTCTTGGGGATCAAAAATTTTTCATCAAGGGCGTGACCTATGGCCCGTTTCCTCCCAATATGGCTGATGAGCCCCTGCCCGAGCCATCGCAGGTGGCCCATGATTTTCAGATGATGGCGGCTGCCGGCATCAACACGGTTCGCATCTACTATGTGCCGCCGCGCTGGTTTCTGGACTTGGCAGCACGCTACGGCGTTTACGTGCTGATCGGCATTCCCTGGCCGCAGCATATATGCTTTCTTGACCAGTGGGAGGTCAAGGAGAATATCAAGCAGACCATGCGCCTGGCTGTGCGCTCCTGCACCGGGCATCCCGCGGTGCTTGCCTATCTGGTGGGCAATGAAATTCCGAGCCATATCGTGCGCTGGCACGGCGCGCAAAAAACCGAGCAGTTTTTAAAGGCCCTGGTTGACATTGTGCATGAAGAGGATTCCTCAGCCCTTGCCACCTATGCAAATTATCCATCAACCGAGTACCTGCAGCTGGACTTTCTGGATTTTTATTCCATCAATGTCTACCTGCAGGATGAGCCGTCGTTTAGAAGCTATGTCAAGCGGCTGCACAATGTGGCAGGCAACCTGCCGCTGGTGCTGAGCGAATTCGGCCTGGACAGCATGCGAAACGGCGAGGACAAACAAGCTGAAACGCTTGCCTGGCAGATTAGCGCCGCCTATGAGCTTGGCGTGAGCGGCTCATTTGTTTTCGCCTGGACCGATGAGTGGTACACGGGCGGTCATCTGATTGATGACTGGGCCTTCGGCATGGTCGATGCGCAGCGCAACCCCAAATCAGCCTTAGCCCTGGTCAGCCTGGCCTACAAGCAAAACATTCCCGACATTGCAGCATATAAGCCCATGATTTCGGTTCTGGTCTGCGCCTACAATGCCCAGTCGACCATGGAGGGCTGCCTTGCATCTTTCCTGGAGGTGAGCTACCCGAACTTTGAAGTCATCGTGGTGAACGACGGATCAAAAGATACAACGGGTGACATATCGGACCGCTACGGGCGCCTGTATCCCCATATCTTCCGCGTCATCCATCAGCCCAACCTAGGGCTATCTGTTGCACGCAATACGGGCATGCATGCAGCAAAGGGGGATATTATCGCCTATACCGATTCGGACTGCTGTGTGGATCCGCACTGGCTGCACTACATGGCTCTGGCCTTCAGAGACGGCAGGTTTACCGCTGTGGGCGGCCCCAACCTGGCCCCTGCCGAGGATAATCGCGTGGCTGCCTGCGTGTCGGTTTCCCCCGGCGCGCCGACCCATGTGCTGGTAACTGATGAGATTGCCGAGCATATACCCGGCTGCAATATGGCTTTTCGGCGCGATGCCATGCTGGCCATCGGCGGCTTCGACGCCACCTACCGGGCCGCAGGCGATGATGTGGACTTCTGCTGGCGCATTGAAAAAACGGGCGGCAAAATCGGATTCTGCGCCCCCATGTTTGTGTGGCATCATCGCAGGAACACGGTGAAGGCATATCTCAAACAACAGATGGGCTATGGCCGGGCCGAGGCCCTGCTGGCCCCCAAGCACCCCGAGCGCTTTAATGTGCTGGGCAATTCACGCTGGTCGGGCCGCATCTACGGCGACATTTCAAGCTATATCCTTGGGGCACGGCCTGTTGTGCATCACGGAATCTTCGGCTGCGGCCTTTTCCAGACACTCTACGGCGCGCGCGCCAGCGTGGCAAACTATCTGCCCCTGTCTTTTGAGTGGATTGCCATGGGCGCTCTTTTTGCAGCCCTGGGCTTTGCCCTGCCCCTGCTGGGGCTTGCAGGCGCTGGGATGCTTGCCGCAACGATTGTCTGGTGCGCCAACTGCGCCGTTCATGCAAAGCTGCCCGCACAGTATGATGACTTGTGCTCCCGGGGGCTCATAACCCTTCTGACTTTCCTGCAGCCCGTGCTGCGCGGCTGGACGCGCTACCGCACCCTGCTGCAACTTGCGGCAACTTCCAAAAAGGTTCGCCAGGGCCATAAGCTCACCACCCGCAGCTGGTTGCGGGGCAGCGGACTCGGGACTGTGTGCAGCGACACATACAAACTCATAAAAAGCGGTTTTACGCTACAGCACTTTTTCTGGAACCATGACAGTCTTGAGCGTGAGACGGTGCTCGACAAGCTCATAGACATGATGCAGCTCTTAAATATCAAACCGACTATCGATTCCGGCTATGCGTCAACAACCAGCGTTCCGCCATGGGATATGCAGGTGAAAACCGGGTTGTGGAGTCTGGTGCAGCTGCGGGTCACGGTGGAGCATCACGGCGGAAAAAAACGTTTCGTGCGCCTTGCAGGATCTGTGGTGCCGTCGAAACTTGCAACGATTTTTTATGTTGCGGCAACAACGCTGACGGTCTGCGCACTGCTTGTGGCATCCACGGGGGTTTCCCTTGCGCTGCTGTGCCTGCTTGCGGGATTTATCGCTCTTGTCGGATTTGATCATTTTCGCGCCGCAGCCATTGTATCAATCATCATACACCGTTTTATGGAAAATCATTGCGCTGCGGCAGAGCTTCTGGCAGATGAGGAAATTGCCGCCCAGGTGCAGCCCGATTTTGAAGGGACGGTATAGCACGTGCAGGTTTTTCGCCGCCTCCTGTCGTATTTAAAACCCTATCGCGCAACATTCATATTCTCCCTGTGTCTCGTTGGGCTTGTGAGCGCACTTGAGCTTTTAAAGCCCTGGCCCCTCAAGATGGCCGTCGACCAAATCATCGGCAAGCAGCCTTTTATTGTCTATGGCCGCGATATTTCTTTTGGGGCCATAGCAACGGGCATGCAGCTTGCAATCGTGCTGGGGCTGCTGCTTTTTACACATATCACGACGGGACTGGTGCAGCTGTTAAACAACTATCTTACTATCCGCATCGGCCAGAACATGGTGCAGGACTTCCGCTGCGAATTGTTTGATCACCTGCAGCGCCAGTCGCTGCTGTTTCACCAGCAGCGGCCCACAGGGGATCTCATCTACCGGCTCATGGGCGACACCTATGCCGTGCAGACGCTTCTCATGAACGGTATTTTTACATCCCTCACAAGCTCGGCCCTGCTGATCGGCATGCTTATCATTTTACTGCAGCTTGATCCCGAGCTGACCCTGTATGCCGTTGGTGTTGCGCCGCTGCTCTTTCTGGTCATTTCCAGGGTCAGCAAGCGCATCGGCAATCTCTCGACCGAATCATGCACCATAGAGAGCCAGCTGTATTCAACAGTGGAGCAGATTTTTTCATCCATATCCCTTGTGCAGGCTTTCGCCCGCGAGGATAAAGAGCGCACCCGCTTTGTCACGGAAAGCCAGACCTCATTTGACCGGAAGCTGTCGCTGTATTCCCTGCAGACAGTCTATGGATGGCTGGTGAACTCGCTGACCGCAGCAGGAACGGCACTGGTGCTGTATGTGGGCGTGCGCCATGTGCTTGAAGGAACCCTTACCACCGGTGAGCTGCTGGTCTTTATAGCCTATCTTGCTGCGCTCTATTCGCCCGTCAATTCGCTGTCGGATACGGTTGCAAATGTGCGCGCATCCCTGTCACGGGCCCAGCGCGTCATGGATATTCTCGACACTGATCAGTCGGTGAAAGAGCTGCCGCATGCAAAACCGCTTCAGATCGCCAAAGGCGAGGTCCGCTATAACAATGTGTATTTCGGCTACAACCCCGAGCGCCCGGTTCTTGAGGGAATCAATTTTACCTGCCCCGGCGGATCCATGGTTGCCGTCGTGGGGCAGACCGGCGCAGGGAAAACATCGCTGGTGAGCCTGCTGCTGAGATTTTTTGATCCGCAGCACGGGGCCATCACCATCGACGGCCAGGACCTGAAGTCCGTGAAGCTCAAAAGCCTTCGGGAGCAGATTGCCGTTGTGCTGCAGGATACGCAGCTTTTCCCCATGAGCATTCGCGAAAACATCGCCTATGGCAGAAAAAACGCAACCTTAGATGAGGTTGTGCATGCTGCAAAGCTTGCCAATGCCCATGATTTTATTGCGGCGCTCCCGCAGGGCTATGACAGCGTGCTTGCTGAAAAGGGCGGCAATCTCTCGGGCGGCCAGCGCCAGCGCATCTCCATAGCACGGGCCTTTCTGAAGGACGCACCGGTTATTATTCTCGACGAGCCGACCTCGGCACTTGACGCTGAGACCGAATCCCTTATCATGGAAGGCATGGAGCGTCTTATCCAGCACCGCACGACTTTTGTGATCGCGCACCGGCTTTCCATGATGAAGCGGGCTGATATGATTCTGGTCATCAAGGAAAGAAAAATCATCGAAGCAGGAACATTCGAGGAGCTGCTTGCAAAAGGCGGCGAATTCGCCCGGCTTCACGATATGCAGTACAGCAAAAAATCAGCGCGGCCGGGGCTGCAGGTCGTAGCAGGAAAGCGTTCATGAAAAAACGCACAATCATTGTTACGGGCATGGCGGCCACGTTTCCCATAGGTGGCGTTGCGTGGGACTATCTGCAGTATCTGCTCGGCTTTGTCCGCATGGGCCATGACGCCTATTATCTCGAGGATTCGGGCAACTGGACCTTCGACCCCCTGCAGGGCACCTTCACCGATGATGCAAGCGCCAATGCCGCCTATCTGGCCGACTGCCTCAAAAGGCTTGAACCGGGGCTTGAAAAAAGATTCTGTTTCCGCGATACGCATGACAACCACTGGGGCCTCACACGCGAGGAGCTGCAGGCTGTCGTAGGGCGCGCTGACGCCTTCATCAATATTTCCACCACCTGCCAGCTTCGTGAAGAGTATGTAAAAATTCCCATGAAGATACTGCTTGATTCAGATCCCCTCTACACCCAGACAGGCATTCCCGGGTATGTGGCAGGCACGGCTGATGAAAAGCAGCGGCAGGCAGTCGAGAAGATGAAATCATATGACGCGCACTTTTCATTCGGCGAGCATGTGGGCAAAAATTTTTGCAAAGTGCCCGCAGATCTTTTTACCTGGCGCCCGACGCGGCAGCCCATCGTGATAGACTGCTGGAAAACAGAGGCTGCCTTCACGCGCGAGCTTTTCACCACGGTGCTATCATGGCAGCCCGTTGAGAGGGGCCCGGTGGTGAACGGTGTGGAGTATGGCGGCAAGAATGTTGAGTTTGAAAAATTTATGGATCTGCCCAAGCGCACCAGCGCCACGCTGGAGCTTGCTCTGGGCGGCGGCAAAGCGCCCAAGGAAAAGCTTGCCGGCTACGGGTGGAAGCTGGTTGAGGGCTATGATATGTCCAGCACGCCGTGGATATACCGCGACTATATTCAGCACAGCATGGCCGAGTTCAGTATGGCCAAAAACGCCTATGTCGCCACCCGCAGCGGCTGGTTCTCCTGCCGCAGCGCCTGTTATATGGCAGCCGGCCGGCCCGTGGTGGTGCAGGATACGGGGTTCAGCGATTTTATTCCCACAGGAGAGGGCGTGCTGGTCTTTACAACAATTGATGAGGCGCTTGCCGGTATCGAAGCCATCCGCGCCAACTGGAGCCGCCATGCTAAAGCAGCCTATGAAATAGCCCAGGCCTATTTTAATTCCTCGAAAGTACTCGGTGCTATGCTCAAAGAGGCAGGCCTGTGACGCCACGCCTATAGCGGTTGGCTGTAGCTTTTCCTTTTTGCAGCATGCTTATGAAAAAATCCAAACGGAAAAACTGATGAAGTCCTGCCACCAGAAAAGCTCTCAATTTTTCTGGCGAACATGGACAAAGAAGCAAAAAGGAATCTTTAAATATCGCGCCTGAAAAACTTCCGGCTTGTCACCATGACTGGCGGAAAATACCGGTATTAGAGACGATTATCCGGGAACCTTTAATATCATGATTCATACCCAGCACATAAAAAATAATTAGATAATCCGAGCATTCATTTCCTGGATTGTTGTTATTACAGGTGTCCATGACGCCAGCTGCGTTAACCCCATGATAAGCAAAAGAGCTAAAACCCTGTTGCTGTGAGGTTTCAGCAAGTGATGTTCCATGAGTATTGCACGTAGAACGAAATGTTGCCCAGTTAGGAATATCGACAGTCGCCGGGTACCCATTGCCTTGGGAATCAACAGCATAGCCTGCCAGTGCCCCCCTAACGGACTCCGAGGTTGCCACACATTGCCCAATAAATGCTTTTTTTCTGTAAGCAATAAAGTTTTCAATGGCTACAGCCGCCAGAATGCCTATGATTGCCACAACAATCATGAGTTCGATCAGGGTAAATCCTCTATGATTTATTGTCTTAAATAACACGCAACCCCTTTTATGATCAGAGCCTGTAAATCCATTGGTTTAGAAATTGAAAAGAAAAAGATAGATAACTCCACGAATTGATAAAGCAAAAAGGATGCCGAAATATTCTTTTATGCAAAAAGCTAAAACTAATCACATCAGGTAAGCTATTATTTACAATAATTGTCAAAAACAGGACTGTGTGTACCTTATTTTGTCATATTTATCATGCAATAAGACCGGTCGCAGGCATATTTCGTCAAGCTTTAGAGGCTTTCATCTTATGTGCTATGCTCGTTGTCGACACGCCGTCCATAAGCGGAATGGCAAAAACGCGACCGCCTGCGGACTGGACAATATCTCGTCCGATGATGGTGTCGGGTGTCCAGTCGCCGCCCTTAATGAGCACATCCGGAACAAGCCGGGTGATGACCTGCAGCGGATCAGGCTCATTGAAAATCACTACGTAATCAACCGATTCAAGAGCCGCCACGACCTGCGCGCGCAGCTCCTGCGGTATGATAGGCCGGTTCGGACCTTTAAGCTTCCTCACGGACGCATCGCTGTTGAGCCCGACGATAAGGGCATCGCCCGCCTGGCGGCACTGCTCCAGAAGCTTTACATGGCCCGAGTGCAAAATATCAAAACAGCCATTGGTGAAAACCGTTGTGCAGCCGTTTGATTTTGCCTGCCTGACAATCGGGATTAAATCATCAAGTAGTTTTATTTTATCTTTCAGTCTTCTTGGTTTATGCACCGCAGCACCTCGGTGTAGGTTGTTCTGCCCTTGAGAATCTTGGCCGCGGCATTGTCCCGCAGCGGTTTCATGCCCTGCATGCATGCTGTTTTTTTAATAAAATCCGAAGGGCTCTTCTCATTTACAAGCTTCTTTATCTCATCGGTCATCTTTAAAACCTCAAAAACGCCCTCGCGCCCCAGATACCCTGTGGAGCGGCACTCCCGGCAGCCCGCGCCCCGCTTGAGTTCCACGGTTTCTCCTGACATATCGGCAGCCAGCCCTATACCCAGGCCATTGAGATCATCCCTTGATAGAGTGAAAACCTCTTGGCAGTGCGGGCAGACAATACGCACCAGCCGCTGGGCGATGACGCCCAGCAGAGTCGAGCTTATCAAAAAGGGCTCCACACCCAGGTCGATCAGACGGGTAAATGCTGATGCGGCATCATTGGTATGCAGCGTACTGAGCACCAGGTGGCCCGTCAGGGCTGCTTGAACGGCGTTTCTGGCCGTTTCCTGATCGCGGATTTCACCGATCATTATGATGTCGGGATCCTGGCGGAGAATGTTGCGAAGGATCGATGAAAACGTTATATCTACCGACGGTTGCACAGCTATCTGGTTGTAGTCTTCACAGACCATTTCAATCGGGTCTTCAACCGTGGTAATGTTCTTTTCAGCGCTTGCAAGGGATTTCAGTGACGAATACAGCGTGGTGGTCTTGCCGCTGCCGGTTGGGCCGGTCACAAGAATGATGCCATGGGATTTTTCAAGACACTCCCGGTAGTGGATGAGATCACTTGCAGTGAACCCGAGATTTTCAAGATCCTGGAACAGGACATCGGGGTTCAGAACGCGCAAAACCGCCTTCTCCCCGAACGCGACCGGAACCGTCGACACGCGGATCTCCACGTCGCGGTTTTTGTCCTTAAGTTTGATGCGACCGTCCTGTGGCCGTCGCCTCTCAGCAATATTGAGCCGGGAAATGGATTTGATGCGCGACACCACGGCATTATGCACGACTAGCGGCATCGTGTAGGTCACGTACAGCAAGCCGTCGATCCGCAGCCGCACCATGCCCTTATCGCGCTTTGGCTCGAGATGGATATCGCTTGCGCGCTGCTCAAAAGCATAGCGGAAAAGATAATCGACAGCGTTTTGAATATACTTATCTGTCGACTCTATTTCCGCCACTGTTCCAAGCTTTGCATACTGCTCCAGGTTGCCGACATCGACAAACGGAGAGACAAGTTCCCGCTCTGCCATGACGATTGATTTTTTAAACCCGTAAAACTCCCGGATGAGCTTGATGATGTCGGACTTGGTGCTTATCACCGGCCGCACCCGGAGCTTCTGTACCTGGCGGATGTCTTCAAGAACTTCGCGATTGAACGGATCGACCATGGCAACTTGAAGCTCGCCGTTTTCAACGGCAACCGGCACGGCCAGGTTCTTGATGGCAAAGGCCTTTGAAATCGTGCGGGTCACCACTTCGAGGTCAAGCTCAAGCGGGTCGATTTTTTTGAAGGCAATATTCAGCGCTGCGGCCATCTCCATCATAACGGTCTCTTCGGTGATCAAGCCCCTGCCCTGCCTGTGATCAAGAAGATTCAGAGATGCGATGATGTCGGCAGGTATGATGGCGAAGCTTTTGCCCCCATCGCGCAGTTCCTGCAGCTTGAGCAGCTTTTCGCGCTGCTGGTCCTGTTTCTCGAGAACCAACGCCTGCTGCTCGGTGGTAATCACCCCACGCTTGAGCAGCAGCTCGCAGACATCCTTGAGCTCTAGACTGTGCCGGTGCTGTTTTTCTGGGGGCATGGCGTTACCTGCATAGTATGGCGGACATCAGTTAACGCTGACCTTCTATTGCTTCACCTGCGGCGGCTCGAAAACCTCAACGCCCGGCGGCGGCGTGAATTCAAAGGTCGCATCTGCAATGTTTTTGTCAATCGCGATATTTGAAAAAACCAGTATCGTTTTCGTGCCGAAATCATCCTCAAGACAGGTGCGCATGATGTAAAATTTTTCGGGATCTATCCACAGTGTAAGCTTCTTTACCGTGGGATCATATGCTAGGGGCAGGAGTTCAAGTGAGAGTTCCTTTTTGCTATTTTTCATTTCTTCCTGAACGAAGGAAACTTTGAACTTTTCCTGAATGGCAATTTTGCCACGGAAAAGGTCCACCACGATATGCTGAGGGATGGTGGAAAAATTGTTTTTCATGACCTGCTTGTCCTCGGGCACGTAGAACCAAAGGGTCTTGCCGTCGAGAATTATCTTCTGGGCCTGAGGAGTTTTGTATTCCCAGAGCATCTTGCCAGGTTTTTTAAACCAGACCGCTCCAGCTCCTTTTTCAATCCTTTTTATAGATGCCAGATGTGTTTCCTGCTGGAAGTCCGCATGAAAATCCTTCATAGTTCCGTACTGCTTTTCAAGGTTCTTCACGCAGCGGTCGATTTCACTCTGGGCGGCATAAGCTGGCTGGCTCGCCAGCAGCAGCATAAGCGCTGCGCATGCCGCGGACAAAAAAAGCTTTTTCATGAATCGCCATCCTTTCATTGGGTTGAAAGACTGAATATAACGTCTCTCTGCAGGCTGCATAGTATCATAATCGTTGAGCAAGAACCTCGCGGGGCTTGATGCCGTCGCCCTTGGCCAGCACGCCATCACGCTCCATGCGCTCGATCATGCGGGCTGCGCGGTTGTAGCCGACGCGCAGGCGGCGCTGCAGCATGGAGATGGAAGCCTGCCGCGTCTCGGTCACAATCTGCACGGCGGCATCATAGAATTCGTCATACTCATCTTCAACCTGATCTTCGGCCTCTTCTTCCTTTACGGCAAGAATGGTTTCGTTATAGGCAGGCTTGGCCTGTTTTTTCACATAATCGGTAATGCGCTTGATTTCCCTCTCGGTGATGTGCGCGCCGTGAATGCGCTGCAGCCGCGATGTGCCCGGCGGCATGAACAGCATGTCGCCCATCCCGAGCAGCTTTTCAGCCCCCATGGTGTCAAGCACGGTGCGCGAATCGACCTTGGAGGATACCTGGAACGAGATGCGGCTTGAGAAATTGGCCTTGATAAGGCCGGTGATGATGTCAACGGATGGCCGCTGCGTGGCTACAAGCAGGTGCATGCCTGCGGCGCGGGCCATCTGGGCTAGCCGGGCGATATAGCTTTCCACATCGCGCGCCGCCACCATCATGAGGTCGGCAAGCTCATCGATGATGATGACGATATAGGGCATTTTTTCATGGGCTTCGTCGCGCTCAATGCCCTCATCGTGCTCTTCATCAAGCTTTTTATTATACTGTACGATATTGCGCGTTCCCTTCTCGGCAATGCGCTTGTAGCGGCGCTCCATTTCCTCAACAGCCCACCGAAGGGCTATGGCCGCCTTTTTGGGTTCAACCACCACGGGGTGCAGCAAATGCGGTATGCCCTCGTAGAGCGAAAGCTCGATCCGCTTGGGGTCGATCATGAGAAAGCGCACCTCTTCAGGCGTTGACTTGAAAAGAATGCTGCAGATCAAGGTGTTGACAAACACGCTCTTGCCCGAGCCCGTGGTGCCCGCCACGAGCAGATGGGGCATGCCCGCAAGATTGTTAAGGATCGGGGTGCCGGCGATATCCTTGCCCATGCCGATGGTGAGGCGTGAGGCCGATTCGATGAACTCCGCCTGCGACACGATATCCTTAAAGCAAACGGTCATGCGCTTTTTGTTGGGCAGCTCGATACCCACAACAGATTTGCCAGGTATGGGAGCGATGCGCACGCTCAGCGCTTTCAGGGCAAGGGACAGATCTTCCTGCAGGTTGATGATGCGCTGCAGCTTGACGCCGGGAGCCGGTTCGAATTCAAAGCGGGTAATGATCGGGCCGGGACTGATTTCCACGACCACACCCTGTACGCCGAAATCGGCAAGCTTCTGCACCAGTATTTCGGCATCGCGGCGCAGGGCTTCATGATCGATCAGCATATCTTTTTCCGCCGGCGCATCAAGAAGCGACAGAGGCGGCAGCGTATACTTGTGCGCAGGCATGCCCTGCGTCGGAGCAAACCCGTCCCGATCATTATCGGGCATTACTTTTTTTGCGGCTTTGGCCATCGCGACTTTTATGGGTATTTCTTTCAGCTGCGCAGCGAAGCACGGTGCGGGCTCATCGACAGTGCCGGCAGCAGTAACCTGCACGACATCATTCTCCAGAGGGGGCATATCGTCAAAGCTGAAATTAAAATTTTCCCGCGCAGCGCGGCGCGAAAGTGCAGCCTTGCCGTTGAGCTTCATGTTTTTCTTTTTTCTCTCAAGCAGCCTGGCGGCTTTTAGTGTGCGGTAGCGGGCCTGCAGCCTCTGGATGGCCGCCAGAAGGAGTCTGCCCGCCGGACCGGCTATTTTTTTCCAGAGCGTCACATAGGAGATGCGCGTGAGGCCCATAATGGTTATCAGCAGCCCCATAAGCAGGACAAGATAGGCTCCGAATTTGCCAAGATACCCGGTCAGCAGTGCGGCAAGCGGCGCGCCCACGCAGGCGCCTCCCGCATTAAACCTGTACTTCAAGAGGGCGAGCCTGCCGGGATACAGGCTTAAGGCTGTTTCGACAATTAGAAACAGCAGCAGGCACAAAAATCCGTTCAGATACATTTTTACCTGCATGGCAGGCCTGAACAGCACCTTGATAGCCGCGAGCAGCGCTAAAGCCGGCACCGCAAAAGCCCCGAGACCCATTGCCTGAAACAAAAAGCTTGCCATATATGACCCTAGAAGTCCGCCGCGTTTCCACAGGTCTTTGGGGATGGCGCTCACACCGGTTTCAAAAGACGGGTCGCGTGGATCATAGTTGATGAGGCACCACATCAGAAAGACGGCAAAACCGAGGAACATGATGCCTGCAACTTCAGCGATATGTCTAGTTTTTTCCTTTTTTTGTGTCATAGAAAATAAAAGATGAAAAATCAGAAGGTTGAACCGCTTTTCTGCTGTACAAGCTAGTCTAATGGAACAGCAGGTCTTAGTCAACTGCAAAATGGTTATCGGAATCCTGCCTTGAAAGCCCCGCTTTGTAAGCGGGGATGAAAAGGCAGGTATCTTATTAATCTAATTAAAAGGGGGTAGTAACTTAGCTCCTCCTGGGATGCAATTAAACGCTCGGACGAGTACTTTTTTGATGAACACCTTCGCACCTATTGGTTTTGCTGGTGTTTCAAGGGTGAGATACGCCCGATTTTATATCAAAACAGGGGAGGAGCTAACCGACTACCCCCCCTAAATCAATTTTAAGCACCGGGATGCCCCGCCTTGTAGGCGGGGGAGCATCACTGCAGCGGCATATTGGTTGGGTTAATATGTCAGCAGGCTTTGCCTGCCGGTTTCTAGTGCAATTTCACGGAATAAACATGTGAAGAAATTTTCTTTATAGAACTGCCGCCCGCTGGTATGTCCAAGGCTTGGACGGAACCTCTACACTTTAAAAACAGGGTGCTAACCTTCCCTCACGGATTCCGGAACACTTCTGAATTTAATTTAGCCCCCATTGTTGGAAGCTGTGCTACGCTGCAGTTCATGGTGCTGATAAAACGCTTTTCAGCCATGCTTGTTTGATGCAACAGACTGATTTATTACAAAAATGTTTTTTTTCGCAGGAGGAAATATCATTTTTGCACAGTGCATTGGCTTTTTCGCCAGAAGAATTCGGCTCTTATATATGGTGTCAAGAGCTAACGTTTTGATTTTTCTTTTTATTAAAATAAGTGGCTAAATGGCATCGCTTCTGCATAAAGTTATCAGATTAGGCAGTGCTCTATGGCCCCTCACCCAATGACTTGAAACGTGCAAGCCGGAATCGGTTAAAAGGACAAATAAGTTCAAAGAAAAAACACTTGGATAACTGCCCGAGAAGCGATATATATATTTATTTTAACAGGTACAGGAAGTGTCGGCAATAATCAGCAAAAGGGAGACGGTTGTGGGAACGCAGACAGCAGAGACTTTCGGAGGGCTCGAGGAATTCAGCGCGGATCAACTCAAACAGGTCAATGACATCATCTCGTCGCACAAGGGCAAACCCGGTGCGCTCATTCCCGTGCTAGAGCAGGTGCAGGAGGTGCTTGGCTACCTTCCCGTAGCCGTGCAGATGCTCGTTGCAGACGGGCTGAATATACCGGTTGCCAATGTCTACGGCGTGGTGACCTTTTATTCGCTTTTCACCATGGTTCCCCGCGGACGGCACAATATCCGGGTGTGCCTGGGAACGGCCTGCTATGTGCGGGGCGGGCAGAAGCTCTTAGAGCGGATCGAGGAAATTCTCAGCATCGAGCCGGGGGGCTGCACCGATGATCGCAGGTTCTCGCTTGAGACCGTGCGGTGCCTGGGCGCATGCGGTCTGGCGCCGGTCATCGTTGTAGACGATGACACGCACGGGCAGATGAAACCCGCAAAACTTGAAGGCGTACTTGCCTTATATAAATAAAGGAGACTTTTCACCGTGGCAAAGCTGACAGTTGATGATTTAAAAAAGATAAAAGAGCGCGTGCTTATGGAGGACCAGTTCCGCTCCGGCCAGAAGCGCGCAAAAATTACCGTGCATATGGGCACCTGCGGCATAGCCTCGGGCGCCCGGGACATCATGGACGCGCTGCTTGACGAGCTTGCCCAGAACAATGTGAGCGATGTGCTCGTCACGACATCGGGCTGCATCGGCATCTGCAGCCGAGAGCCTCTGGTGACCATTGAAGAGCAGGGCAAAGAGCCCATCGTCTACGAATACCTCACACAGGCCAAGATGCGGCAGATATTCAGGCAGCATATTCTGGGCGGGAAGATTCAGAGCGAATTTGTTATGGCGCGGGGCAGGGAGCAGGACGGCCGGGGAGGTGACAGGTGAAAGTGTTTCGGGCTCATATACTTGTGTGCGGCGGCACAGGCTGCAAGGCCACGGGCAGCGAGGTGATTCATCCGGCGCTGGTGCAGGAGGTTGCGCGGCGCGGGCTGTCAAAAGAAGTACTCATAGTTGAAACCGGCTGTAATGGATTCTGCGCCGCAGGGCCCATTATGGTCGTGTACCCGGAGGGAGTTTTTTACCAGAAGGTAGCAGTTGCTGATGTCCCCGAAATCATCGAGGAGCATATTGTCAAAGGGCGGCCGGTCGAGCGGCTTATGTACCACGAGCCCGTGACGGAAAAGCCCATTCCGCATATTCACGACATACCATTTTTCGGCAAGCAGGTGCTCATAGCCCTTAAAAACCGAGGGCTTATCGACGCCGAAAAAATTGATGAATACATAGCCCGCGACGGTTATTTGGGCGCGGCCAAAGCCCTGTTTGAAATGACACCCGAGAAGGTCATTGCCGAAATGACCACATCGGGCCTGCGCGGCCGCGGCGGCGGCGGTTTTCCCACAGGCATGAAGTGGTCGTTTGCGCGCAAGGCCGAGGGCGACGTAAAATATATCCTGTGCAATGCCGACGAGGGCGACCCGGGCGCATTCATGGATCGCTCTCTTCTGGAGGCCGACCCCCATGCCGTGCTGGAAGGCATGATCATCGCCGGCTACGCCATCGGCGCGCGGCACGGCTATATCTACTGCCGTGCGGAATACCCCCTTGCCATCAAGCGGCTCAATATCGCCATCGACCAGGCCCGCGACTACGGACTGCTCGGCGAAAATATTCTCGGCTCAAGCTACAGCCTTGATATAGATATTTACCAGGGCGCCGGCGCATTTGTCTGCGGGGAGGAGACGGCGCTCATGGCCTCCATCGAAGGCAAGCGCGGCATGCCGCGGCCGCGGCCGCCGTTTCCGGCGCAGAAGGGCCTGTGGGGCAAGCCCTCGGTTCTCAACAATGTGGAGACATTTGCCAATGTGCCCCAGATCATCATAAAGGGCGGCGACTGGTTCGCCTCCATGGGCACCAAGACCTCCAAGGGCACTAAGGTGTTCGCGCTCACCGGCGCTATCAATAATGTCGGTCTTGTGGAAGTGCCCATGGGCACCCCGATCGGCGATATCATTTTTGATATCGGCGGCGGCATCCCCGATGGCAAGCAGTTCAAGGCTGCGCAACTCGGGGGCCCGTCGGGCGGCTGCGTGCCGGCCTCGGGCCTGAACACTCCGACCGACTATGAGGAAATATCAAAGCTTGGCGCCATCATGGGCTCAGGCGGCCTCATCGTCATGGACGAAGACACCTGCATGGTCGATACGGCACGCTTCTTCATGGAGTTCTGCCAGGAAGAGTCCTGCGGCAAGTGCACGCCCTGCCGCGAAGGCACCAAGCGGATGCTGGAAATACTTGAGCGCATCTGCCACGGCGAAGGCCAGCACGGCGACATCGAAATGCTTGAGGAGCTTGCCGCGAGCATTAAAGACTCGGCCCTGTGCGGTCTGGGGCAGACAGCGCCAAATCCCGTGCTCTCCACCCTTCGCTATTTTCGCCACGAGTACGAGGCACATATTTACGACAAGAAATGCCCTGCCTGCGTGTGTTCGGGAATGTTCAAGTCGCCCTGTCAGCACGGCTGCCCCATTGAAATGGACATACCGGGCTATATAGCACTCGTGCGGGCAAACCGGCTTGATGATGCCTACCGGCTCATGAAGCGCACCAACCCCTTTCCGGCAGTGTGCGGCCGCATCTGCCCGCAGTTCTGCGCAGCCAAGTGCCGCCGCAGCCAGCTTGATGAGTCCATGGCCATTGCCTGGCTCAAGCGCTATGTAACGGACAATGCCCGGCGGCCCCGGGTCGAGCCCGCTCCCGTGACCCGCACAGAAAAAATCGCGGTTATCGGCGCAGGGCCTGCAGGGCTTACGGCTGCGCAGGATCTTGCCAAGCGCGGCTATCAGGTGACGGTCTTTGAGGAGCTGCCCTTTGCCGGCGGTATGCTGCGCTATGGCATCCCCGAGTACCGGCTGTCGCGCACGGTCATACAGGCCGAGGTTGATGATATCGTAGCCCTTGGCGTAGAACTGAAAACCGGTTGCCGCGTGGGCCGCGACATTGATTTTGCGCAGCTCAAGGCTGATTACGATTGCATCGTGCTTGCCACAGGCGCGCACAAGAGCTGGACCCTGGACGTGGAAGGCGAAAACCTTGCCGGTGTCTGGGGCGCGGCGGAGTTTCTGCGCGAGGTGAATCTGGGCAAGCAGGCAAAGGTGGGCAATATGGTGGCGGTCATCGGCGGCGGCAATACGGCAATCGATGCCGCGCGCACGGCCATTCGGCTTGGCGCCCGCGATGTCACCATTCTCTACCGCCGCGAGAAAAAAGACATGCCTGCCTGGGCAAATGAAATCGAGGCTGCCGAGGCCGAAGGCGTGAAAATTGAGTGTCTTGTAAATCCGGTGAAATTCACCGGCACGGCAGGCAAGCTCACCGGTATTGTGTGCCAGCGCATGCGCCTGGGAGAGTTTGACAAATCAGGCCGCCGCAAGGCCGTGCCTGTCGAGGGCAGCCAGTTCACCCTTGCTGTTGACAGCGCAATACCTGCAATCTCCCAGTCCGGCGACATGAGCTTCATCCCGGCAGAGGCTGCCGTGCAGATGACGAAAAACGGCACATTTGCACTGGTCCCGAAAGCCAAGACAGCCACCACGGCAGCAGGCATTTTTGCTGCTGGCGATGCGGTGCTGGGGCCTGCTACGGTTGTTGAGGCCATTGCCATGGGCCACCAGGCAGCAGGCGAAGTGGACGGCTTCATCCGCGAGAAAAACAGCGAGCCGCCCTATAAGGCTCCGCCCGAAGAGCCGATCGCGATTCCTTTCGAGGTCGACAAAGAGCCACGGGTCACACCGCGGGGCAAAATGCCTGAGCTGACGCAGCAGGAGCGCATTGCAAGCTTTAAGGAAGTGGAGCTCGGGTATCCGGCTGATATAGCCTGGGCCGAAGCGTGCCGGTGCCAGCGCTGCGACGGCTGCGAGCATGAATAAAAGTTTGCAGGCCGGCAAGCTTTGCTGACTAATGCACAGGTGTGCACTTGCGCACCATACTAAAAAGATCATCTCCCAGAATTGAAACAGGAGAAGGTATATGCCACTGGTAACAGTAACCATCGACAAAATAAAAGTGCAGGTTGAGAAGGGTTCAACCCTGCTGGATGCAGCCAAAAAGGCTGGTATTAGAATTCCGACACTCTGCGCGTGGCCTGAAATAGGCCATCAGCCGGGCGCCTGCCGCGTATGCGTCGCGGAGGTCGAGGGCGTGAAAAATCTTGTCGCCTCATGCGTCTATCCGGTCGACGACGGCATGGTGGTGCGCACGGCAACCGAGCGCGTGCGCCGGGCCCGCAGGCTCAACGTGGAGCTGCTGCTGTCCAATCACCCGACGGAGTGCAATGTCTGCGTGCGCAACGGCAACTGCGACCTGCAGAAGGTGGCAGAGCAGGTGGGGCTGCGGGAGGTCCGGTTCGCGCTGTCCGAAAAATGCAAAGAGGCTGCGCTTGACAACTCCTCGCCCTCCATTGTTCGCGACAGCCGCAAGTGCATCAAGTGCTACCGCTGCGTGACCGTATGCGAAAGCATACAGACACCTGCTGTTTTGTCCCTTGCCTTCCGGGGCAATGACGTGCATGTCGGCACGGCCTTCAACCTGCCGCTCATGCAGACCAACTGCGTTTTCTGCGGCCAGTGCGTTATGGCCTGCCCGGTGGGGGCGCTGTATGAAAAAGACGATATAGCCGATGTCTGGAAAGTGCTGCAGGACCCTTCAAAGCATGTGATAGTTCAAGAGGCGCCCGCCATTCGTGCGGCCCTTGGCGAGGAGTTCGGCATGGCGCCGGGAAGTCTAGTCACGGGCAAAATGATTGCTGCCCTGCGGCGGCTTGGTTTTAACAAGGTGTTTGACACCAACTTCGCGGCAGACCTGACCATCCTTGAGGAGGGCACCGAGCTTCTGAAGCGGGTGAAGGAAGGCGGGAAGCTGCCGATGATCACGTCCTGCTCGCCGGGCTGGATCAAATTCTGCGAGCATTTTTTCCCGGACCTGCTTGACCATCTCTCAACCTGCAAATCGCCCCAGCAGATGTTCGGCGCCCTTGCCAAAACCTATTATGCCAAGATAGCGGGTATCGACCCGAAGGATATCGTTGTCGTCTCGATCATGCCCTGCACGGCAAAGAAGTTCGAGTGCCAGCGCGACGAGATGGCAGACAGCGGGTTTCAGGATGTTGACTATGTGCTCACCACCCGCGAGCTTGGCCGCATGATCAAGGAGGCGGGCATCGATTTTACAAGCCTGCCTGATGAGGACTATGACGCGCCCATGGGCGAGTACACGGGCGCCGGCACCATATTCGGCGCTACGGGCGGCGTTATGGAAGCAGCCATCCGCACTGTCTATGCCGTGGTCACGGGCAAGAACCTGCCCGATCTCAATATCACGCCCGTTCGCGGCTTAGAGGGTGTAAAGGAAGCAGCCGTCACCGTGGGCGATCTGGGGGAGGTGCGCGTGGCCGTGGCCCATGGCCTTGCCAATGCCCGCCAGCTCATGGACCGCATTCGCGAGGGTAAGGCAAATTATCATTTCATCGAAATCATGTGCTGCCCGGGCGGCTGTATCGCAGGCGGCGGCCAGCCCATCCCCACGACCAATGAAATCCGCAAGCTTCGCTCCGAGGCTCTGTACCGCGATGATGCCGGCGTGCAGAAGAAGCGCCAGTCCCATGAAAATGAATCCGTCAA
>Ga0209777_10001509_pt1 | contig 33308 bp, 32 predicted proteins | sample FrelakmetHBP12HB_FD_187147 | JGI IMG/M metagenome (GOLD analysis project Ga0209777, IMG submission 187147) | Freshwater lake sediment microbial communities from the University of Notre Dame, USA, for methane emissions studies -HBP12 HB (SPAdes)... | ecosystem: Environmental > Aquatic >... | reverse complement strand
GTGGAGATTGATACGAACCAGAGGCTTGTGCCGAAAAGCAGGTATCCCAGGCACGGGTCGTCGAATTCCAAATAGCCACTTGGCCGTTAGAGCAAGTCTGGGGCAATGGAACACCCCCGCTCCTTTGATTATAGGCTTGACCAAAGGCCAGGGAATAGGTCAAGAAGATCAGGACACTTATAATTACTGTGGTAATATTTTTAATCATAAAAATCCCTCATTTATAAAGAGAAACGGTTACAACACCGGACGTGGGCGAAATCAGGCTGATTGAGGCTGCACCACCTAAAGTTCTAAGCGTTGGGTTTAATTCGTTTGATGTCCCGTTACTCGTCGAAGCCCCGGGGATCGTTGCCGTGGTCGTATAATTGACATAGAAATCCATCCCCATTGAGGCAGAGAAAAGGATCAGCGTGGCCCCGGAGGGGATCGTATAGGTCCGTGCGACACCGGCCACCAGGACAACCGCATCCGTCCATTGAGGCCTGGATATGCCTATCAATGCCGTCCCACCAGTGGATTGTACCGTGATCGGCATTAATTGATTGACCGTGGCGGCCATGGCCTGACCGGATAAGGACATGAAAATCAAAAGAATAATAAGCAGTATCTTCTTCATGGTCTCTTTCTCTTAAAAGGAATAATACGCCATATAGGCATAAGCCCCGCCCCCAGCCACCGAGGAATTGACGTAAATTCCATTTTGAACCTGAATCGGATTAGGAAAAACGATAACCAGGGATCGGTTTGACGAAGAACTCGGGATAACAAGGGTAGGGATCAGCTTGGTCCCTGTGGCCGCCGAAGCGTTGTCATAAATATCCAGAGTTACCGAATTTGTCCCGTCGGTTGTAATGATTATCCCATGAAAGAATCCGGCCTTGGCAATGATTGCCGCTGCTGCCGCTTTTGTTCCACTTGGTATCGTGTAGTCAAGGGCCATGGTCTGATCAGAAAAGGCCAAGACCGTCAATAAACAAAAAATTAAAAGTAATAATCTTTTCATCTTAACCCCCTATGGTTTAAAAACTCCGTATTTTTCGCCTTCTTCAAAATCTTTTTCAAGGGCAGAGAAGGCATTTTTGTTATAACTTTTTCCACGGCACTTGAAATTCTCAGCCGCTTCAAGGGCGTTGTCCTGGGCCTCGTCCTTCGTCTTTCCAAGACCGACGGCCTTGGCTATAACCGACCCGTTCTTCTTAAAAGGAATGTGCCAGTATTGACCATTGACCCGGCAAGCCGTTCTTATCTTGATCCGTCGCCATTCGTCTTTTTCTAATTCAAAGGGCACAGGTTCATCTTCTGCCCCTGTGGCATCGATGCTTATTTCGGCGGCATATTTGGCCCTGAATTCTGGTTTAACGGCCTCACCGCGAGCAAGCCCATGGCATATTTGAGGGAAATTCTTATAAATCTCCGATATACTGGCCGCAGGCGGATTGCCCATCCGGAGGCATCCATCTTCAAAATAGGGGAGCTTATCTTTTCCTACCCTGATTTCGGTTGATATGGCCGCACTAAATTCGTATTGCTTCCAGACCGGGGCCATGGCATCGTTGACCCGTTTAACCGCGGGAGGCATATCGGCCATATTCATCACTCGGCAAAGATAGGAATCCCCTTTGTTTTCCCATCCGTAAAGCCCGACATCGAAGGGCACTCCACGGCAGATAAAGTGATCTGATCCCGGTTCGCAACCCGGTATTGACCTTTCGGTCATAAATTCGCATACGTCCCGGCTTACTCCGAGATCATGGGCAATCTGATCAATCTTACTTTTGGAGCTTTCATAATTTTCAATAAAGAAAGTCTCAAATATTCCCCTCTCCCCGACGTTCGGCTTAACCCAAAAGCCGGGGTCCTTCTTGGCTTTTTGGATCAATTCGTCTATCCCGGTTAAAACTTTCCACTTCGGAACGGCCAAGCCCTGCTTGATAAGGGTCTTCTTAAACTTTACCCGGTCTATTTCAATCTCCGCCGCTGTATCGCCCTGCTTATCACGTTTTCCGGTTCCTGTACCGAAGACCGCCCGACCCTGACGAAGAAGTTCTTGCTGAATATCGGCATCACCGACATCAAAGAAAAAGAAAGAGTCAACCGAATCGAGATCTTCCCAAAAATCCCATATCCGTTTTATCCCGGGGATATTCCGACCTACCCACCGCTTTTCAGGAGTAGGGAACGGGTCCATCCAAGGAACAAAGAGCTCGACCTCTCCAAATCCGTCATTTAATGGGCCAAGGGATTGAGATAGGAATACGGAAAAAATACCGTATCCATAAACCCTTGCCTTTAATTTAGACAGATTGATCATTTTTTTCTCGTCAGCCATGCCGCCTGTGCAACAATAAAGCCGATTTCCCTCGGGCCTTCATCTTTAAGTTGAAAGCCCTTAAGATCAATATCAAAAAATTCTGAGGCGGCATTAATCTGATCTTCTACCTGGCAAGCGGCCTTATCGTATCCCTCATCGGGATTTGCCAGACCAATAAAAAGATGGTATCCTTCTTTTAAATTCTCCGGGCTGTGTCGCATATCCTCTCCTTACATATGATCCTTAACCTCATAATATAAATCTTTGTCTTCCTCTGACATTTTCCCGCCATTTTCCTTTTTAGCATCTTCATACTTCTTAGTAAAAATCGGCTTCAACATTTCCTTTTCTTCTTTGGTGGCGTACTTATCAATTCCCACCGCCATTTCTTTCCAGGTCATTCGTGAGGTACTTATCGCCCTGATAAGGGGGTCCATCTTGGCCCGCTTTTCGATTAACTTTTTATCCTTCGCGGTTATTTGCTCATCTAATACAGCGTCCCCGAGCTTATCCTTGGCGTCGTCCTTGTCTCTCCGAAGACCGGATTCGAGGCCGTGCATCAGGTCGCTCTTTTCTTTCTTCTCCGGCGTGGTCGTGTAGGGGTGCTTTTGCTTTAACCTCTGGACATATTTTTCGAGCCCGCTCGACGTATAGGCCGACGTGGCTGGCATGATTCCAAATTCAGGAGCGATAATCTTTTCCGGGGATTCTTTAAGGGTTTCAAAAAATCCGCCCTCTTCTTCGCTGGTCTTAGCCATTCCCCTCATATAAAACGGGATGAATATACTGGCGGTATGCTTACCCATATCAAGGGTTCTCTTTATAAAAGGGTCTTCCGGATTGACCCTTTCTACACCGTAATAATCAACGACCGGTTTATTGGTTAAAAACTTAGCCATATCCCAGGACAGGGAGACAAGGGGATGGGTCTTAGCCAGCACCACATGGCCAAAGTCCTGATAAAAAGCGAAAAGGTCTTTAACGTAGGTAGGGAGTAACAGCCTGGTCGGCTTGCCGTATTTGTCCTGTCCGCCGTCCCGGAAGGCCCAATAATCCATACCCGAAGGCCTTTCCCCAGTGAATAGATAGGTCAAAAGACCATTTAGTAAAGTGACCGTTATTAAAAGTGACATAGTATAGGACACCCGGTCAGGAATATTTGGGGGGAGTTTCCCTGTCTTGACCCATTCCGCAAAGAATTTAACAGTATCCACTGGCGCTCCAACAATGGTTTCGGCTATCGTTCCGCCAGTCCAGCCCGGAGCCCTGATAACGCCTTGAGCAAATTCCTTGACCCAATTTTTTAGGAATAGCCGACCATAACGAACTTGCCCCAGCCTTGCGTCTATGCGATTCCATTTCTGCCTGAATTGAGGGGTTAACTCCTCCATGGTTTTATCGGGGTTCATCTCGATAGTCCGGCCAACCATATTCCCAAAGACACCGGCCTTTTGTTTCGGGACCAGCCAGGTCATAATGGGATAAGCCGACATCTCAGGAAGGGCAAAGGGAGACCGCAGGGCAGCTTTGACTTTTTCCCCGCCATACCAATTTTGAACCATCTTCTCGGTCGTTTGTGTCCAAAGGCCCTTTTCCATGGTAAATCCGCCTCCAGCTAATTCGGCGGCCTTGGCGATCATAGCGATCCGGTGATCCCTGTCTTGCGGTAACATACCAACCGGAACATTTGTCGGGACCTCGATAGCTTCCGGGTTTCTGAATTCATCGACAATCTGCCCACCCATCCAGGCGGTTCTTCCTGTGGCGATCGTGGCTTTCCCTATGGTATTGGCTAAATCTTTTGCGGTTCTATTCCCTCTCAGAAGCCCATAAACATCATTGATAATCTCTGCATTGGCCGATATCTGAACCTCGGCGGTCGTAAATCCGGCATGGAAAGCACTCCCCATGGAAAGCTGAAACTGATTGATCTTATTGGCGGCCAGCATCCAGGCTCTATATGCAGGACCGAAAACCTCATTATTGTAAAGGCTGGAGGATAGGTAATTGTTGACTATTTCGGCGACCGGCTTCTTGGCAACCCGGTATCCCCTGATCACCAGGCCCCCCACGGGGAGCTTTTGTTGAAGGTTCTGAAAGGTAGGAGTTCCCAGGATATCGTTCATCTTTTGGCTATTACCGGCGATCTGTTGGAGTTTCTCGTAAATGGTCGGAGCCTGGGCTTCAAAGGCTTCGTGGTCTTTAAGGAGCTTTTCAAGAACCAGTTGGCTGTAAGACTTACCGGTACCCCGCTTCATGGCGTGGATGTTGTACTCTTTTCCTGTTTTCTCGTTGACCCAGGTAAGACCGTTGGCCTCTTCTTTCATGGTATCGTCGGCGCCCATGGCCACATCAAGGGCAGATGGCATCATTTCTTTACCAAATCCGGCAAAATAAAGGTCTTGCTTCCCGGTCTTGGCCAGTTCTTGCAACATCTTCCAAACAGGAACGGACTTCCCGCCCCATATCGTTCCATACTTATCATTAAGCTTTTCCCATCCTTCGGGAAGATTGAAGAGTTTATCGGCGGCGATCTCGCCAACATCTCCGGACTTCTCCCATTCCCTCAAGGCCCGGTTTGCCATGATTGAGCGGTCCATTTCGGTCAACTTCAGCATATCGAGGTCAACGGGGTTACGAGATATTGGAATAAGGCCGAATTCAATTCCGGTCATAATGTCGTCAATCTTTTTCCCCTTACGGAAAGATTCTTTCCCTTTAAGGGGTCTTTTTGTAAGGTAAGATAAAGCGCTTTTATTTGATCCTTTGCCGCCCTCCTTTAATATTTCCTGAACTCTTTGCTTTACGGCGGCCTTTTGATCGTCTTCCCAATCTTCAAGAGAAGGCGGTTTCCCTTCCATGGTAGGGACTATTTCGGCCACGGCTTGATTAAAGGCTTTTCGTGATTCCTCCGTCCACATGCCTTCAAAATAATGCTCTCTTACTTTTTGCATGGGAGCCCCGGCTTTTTCTAACCAATCTATTCTTTTATCGAACTCTCTCTGCCTTGTGGTCTCATAGTCCGCCATTACCGGATCAACCCTGCGCCCCATTGATATATCAGAGGCGACTTTCATCCCAGGGCTTTCTTCCAAGGGAACATTTGGGTTATATGCCCCCATCTTGGTAAACATCTTATGATATTTCTTTAAAGCCCTTGCCGACGTTTCCAGGGATCTGTTCATTGACCCGAGCTTAGACCCCAGAACCTCGGCGGCCCTCAAGTGTGCCGGGCTTTTGGCCGTAGGCAGGGCCAGGGATTGAACGGCGTTCTTGGCGCTCAGGACAGCCCCCTTGGCAGATACATACCCAGGCGTCAGCATGTCAATATTGATTGACCCTGATTCGTCGGTGAGCTTGGATTTGAGGGCACCGGTTCCAATTTTTTCTGTACTGAAGCGATCAAAGCGGTGCGGTGATCCATGGTAAAGCTCGGAGACCTCTGCTACCCTGAAATCGGGATGAATTGAAAAGTCTCCTTCTGCCGTAGGATAGGCGTCTTCTCTTAAATCAAACAACTCAGATAAAACCCATTCGCCCTTACGTTTATAGTAGGAAAGAATTGAATCGTGTCCGAAATCCCTTACCGTATTCGCAACGATATTTTCCTGAATAGCGTAGGCCAGTAGGTTCCCCTCCCTGCTATATTCTTTAATTTCATGGGCAAGATTCGGATCCCCGCCAAAATCGGAAAGTACGTTCTCGATGTCGTCAATCGTTGCCCTTTTATTCCATCCCCCGGTCGCCCTTTTAAGAACATCAGACCTCATTTTTTCATAAGCCCCCTTGCCCAAAACTTCATCGTAGGCTATCTGGGGACCTCTCCCGCCCGTTGCCGCCTTGACGACCAATGGATTTTTTAATAGGGTCTGCCCTTCTATCTTTTGCTTCCCGCCATACTGATTACTTGGCCTCGTATAATAGGACCGTTGTGGACTGTCTTTTTGGGGAAGATAAAAAACGCCGGTTCTTAAAGATTGCTCCCCTTCTTGAATTTGTTTTTGAAATCTTGAAACGTCAACAATTAGACCTTCGTCTGTTATCTTTGCCCCTGGAGTATTTTTAACGGCTTCAAGGAATTCGGGATTCTTTGAAATATTAATGGGAGTATCTATTTTTTTTGAGGTTTCAATGTCGATGGGCTCTGCCACCCTAAACGACTTAACGGCCTCCTTGGCAAAAAATCCTGCAACCGGGGCGTTGAGTATGGTGGGGTCTGCTTGGCGGGCGCTTTTGGGTTCTCCTATCTGCCCGGCATCAAGAATGTGGCCATTAAGAATACCTTGCTTTACGGTGTTCTGGACAAGCTTTGGTATGAATTCTCCTGCGGCAAATACCGGCACAACATTACTTGATCCAAAATCCCTTATCCTTCCCCGGAAATAATCGACCATTCCCTTATAGTTTTTAAACAACCCAAGCGGTACCTCCTGAATACCCCTTACGGTATTTTGACCAGAAAGATATATGGCAGTAACCATGCCCTTTTCGGTCTTTAGTTTTGACGATAGGGTAGCAAGGCCAGATGGATCAAAAATCTGCATCCCGATTAGGGGATGATCGATGGAGGGTTTTAATAATTTATCTGGTCCGGCGCCCGGTAATTCGTGTTCGGTAGCGTCAATAAAAAAATGCCTCTCGCGGTCAACACCCCTTGTTTCCCTTGTCTCCCGTTTCAGAAGGCCATATTTCCCGCCATTAATAATAATTCCGCCCTTAAGTTTAAGTCCAAGCTTTTCATCTAAGAATTGATGGATATTGGTATCTTCGGCGGAGGGCTTGACACTTCCGCTCGGATGATTATGGACGGTCCAAAATCCATCGGCCCCGAGGCGTTCCATTTTGACTTTGATCTCCGGTAGAATTCTCTTGGTCATTTGTGTGGCGTCTTTTCCGGGGACAAGACTGACGTATCCGGGAACCTTAGAGGTAAAGCCTTCGTGGCCGACTATTTTGTTGCCTTTGGTGTAGAATATTCGGAGTGTCTCAAACTTTGGATTTCTGAAAACTTGGGCGAGTTGTGCGAGGTCGGACGGTTTTTCTATTACTCTTCCACGGTAGTCTGCTGATCCGTTTTGAATAAGGTCTTCTGCGAATCCGTGTCCGACAACTTGATAAGCTCTTGCGCCGGCTTTGGCTTCAGGAGAAACCTTTCCGGCACTTCCGGATAACTCAAAGGAGAGTTGGCTTCCAATACTTTCAAAGGATGCAATGGCGTCTTTAAGGTCATGGCCCTTTATACCAAGGTCTTCTTTGAAATGCAAACTAATTTCTTCAAGGAGGCCGGGATACTCTTTTTCTATTGCGCCATATCTGACTTGTTCTTCTTTGACAAGAGGTCCCCACCCTGGCTTGGGGTGAGGTTCGTCCCAGGTTGGTTTTGGGGTAAATCCTTTTTGTAGTTTTCCAGGAGTCGTTGGACCACCGCTGGTCGGCTCCTCCGGGAAGAGAGTCGCCTGGGCGGTTTCTTTTGGGGTTCCATAAAGCTCCTCCATCCTTGTTTCGGCAGCATCCAGTACGGACGCCTTATTTGGAATTATATTTTCTCCCAAATCAGTAAATAAATCAATCTGATTTTTATCCGGCTTTGGGGACTTCATCACTATGTCGGCATAGGTATTTAAAAATTCGGCTATCTTTTTAGGGCTTCGGGCATAGCGGTCAAAAACATCAAGAACCTGCTTGGCGTCCTCGCCCATATTGTCGAACATATCAAGTTGATTCAAATAGTCTTGATAGGTGATCCCCTGATTTCGAATATCGGCCAGTTTTTGCATGGCCTTAGTGATGTCGCCGGAGATATCCACCGGGTAATAGCGATCGTCTTCGATTCCCTGCTTCATTTTGGCCATTTTGGGGACAGAGGCGATCATGCCGTTGGTGATATTCCGGACGTTGTTGTCTGTGCTTTCGGCCAGCTTTTCGAGGGTGGCCACGTCCTCATAGACCTTAGCGAAAAGGGCGTTACGGATTCTATTGACTCCGGCCTGTGACAATTCCCCCTCTTTGGTCGTGAGGGCATTGATTTCATTCGGCCCGGCCACGTCCCTTAAAAATCCACGGACAAATTCACGGTTAGGAGCAACGAGAAGGTTTCCTTCGTCATTGGGAGCGAATACGTCCATAAGGGACGGAGTTATTTTTTTGGCGTCCGTCATGGCCTGCTCGGACGGGCTCATGGTGGCAATCGCTTCCTCGTTGGATTCCTGTGTCAGTTTGGACAGGTCCATGTCGGAGCGGTTGACCCGAGTAAGCACTGAGTTGTCGGTGATGTCTTTTGGGTCTATCCCGAATTTCTCGGCGTTGGATTTCAGCCATTCCCTGTATGTCTTGGCCTGATCCTGCTTCTCCTTAAAAATACGCCTCAAGGCTATGGCCCTGGCGTTGCCGGAAAGAACTATTCCGGTATCGGATATAATCGGCGCACCATATTGGGCCATGGGATTTTCTCCCAGGAGCTCCGGATTGACCTTATTGACGATCTTTCCGATCTGTTCTTCCGAGGCCAACCGGGTACGATTGCGAGGCTGAAGCTCTTGGGGATAAGCCGGGTTGATATTCAGGGCATTATCATGGGAAGTGATAAGGTCGTTAATGTCGGTCACGGCATATTGAACCGGGACCTTTGGCGTCCGGGGAGTGGAGACATCGACTTCCTTGCCAAGAGATATATTTTTTAAAGGTTTAGGTGGCTCTTTGGCCGGTTTTGGTTCTGGTACGACCTCTTTTGGGGCAGTAGGCTCAACCTTCCCCGCCTCTCCCCCGACTTCTCCCTTGGGTGCGGGTGGTTCTACCTTCCCGGAGAGATCGGGGCTTGTGGGGGCTTTTGGAACTCGCTCTAAAGTTACACTTTTCCCATTGGACATTATGTCTGTTATAATAAGTTTAGTTTCTTCTTCTGGTAGATTTTTTGCTACCTCTGCCGTTTCTATAGTAATGACCTCTAAACCAAAATTATCGAGGTCTATTTCGTCACCAACCTTAGCTTCTTCATGCCAAGTTTTGCCATAGTCTGTTGTCCATTTTCTGGTTCTTTTTTTTGCTAACCTTTCTGCTAATATTCCCCTGGATTGGGTATCTATCTTCTTCCCGGAGATCGGCGATTGTGGGGCTTTTAAATCAGGATACTCGGCCAGGACTTCGGGAGGGACGGGTTTGCCTTCGGAGAGGGCTTGCTTGATTAAGTATTTATGCCCATCGACATTATTATCAATTTTGTTCTTTTTGGCTTCTTCGTCAGATAAATAGCCGGTTTCTTTAGGTGTACCCTCTTTTTTACCAACACCCCTATTCCCTCCACTTGCCGAATATTCATCCAAAGTCATTTGCCAGGGTTCTTTTACCGCTTTTTCTTCTTCTTTCCCGACTCCCTCTTTTTTCGGTAGGCTATCGCTGACGCTTGGGCCACCGCCTTTTGGAGGTTCGCCGGGTGTGATGTCCCTATCGCCCCGGTGTCCTTGTAGTTCTGGACCAGTTCCCTCACGTTGTCGCTCAACACTTGTTTGCTTTTCCCCTGTTTTAGCGGCATCTTTGGCCTCACTTTCTATTGCTTTGTTTAAATCTTCGGTATGGACTTCTCCAAATTCCCCTTCTGGATTCTGCTTAACCCAGGCATCATAGAGGTCGCTGTGGTTAGTCTTTATATACTGCTTTGCTTCTTCCCTGGTGAGCTTGTTGCCCTGGGGATCGATAAAGATTCGTTCCCCGGATTCAAGTTTATTGGCCTTTAAAACGTCAAGGTGGGTCTCTCCCGGCTCCCCGGTGAAGGTCTTACCGTCGGCTTCGATAGCTGGGGTGAGGGGAGGTTCGGACGGGGGAGGAGCTTCCGGGCCTTTAAAAGATTCCTTAAATTTATCTTCTGCCTCTACTAATTCTGCCTCTTCGGGTCCAGCCATACCCCTTTTAAATCGTTCCTCTGCTTCTCTTAATTCGGCTTCCTTCGGCTCAAATTCTTTGGAGATTTCATCAAAAACGGTTGGCTTCGTTTCGGCGGAAGGAGCTTCCGGTCTTGTTTCAGGGCCAACCTCTCCTTTTATTCTTTTACCTATGGCCTCTTGCATCCAGGTCGGATTGTTCCATGTTCTTAATATTTCCGCCTCGGTCATGTCTGGCCTTGCCTTAATGACATCTTCAAGGGATTGCAGGGCAAGGCCACGCTCTTTTACTGTTGCCGACCTCCAGGCCGCACTATTTCTTATTGCTTGAGGTATTTTGGGAGCATAGGCAGCCGTTTCAAACATCCCAAAAAGGGCGGCATTAGAAAGACTGTCTTGGAGTTTTCCTTCTCCAAGAAGGGCGCCTCCAATCATCCCCCTTAAGATATTTCGATAAAAAGGTCTGGCCGCTTTTTCTATGGCTGGAAGATTGGTTATCAGTTCTCCGGCCGTCAGGGTGGCCCTAACCGGTCCGGCTACTGCTCCAACCCCTGAAGCCGTTGCACCTAAAATGTCGGCTACGTCTGCCTGAGACTTTTGAATACCAAGTTTCCCTTTTTCGTCAAAACCCACACCGACATTAGGTATTGTCCCAAGGTCCGGCTTCCAATATTGAGCGGCATCCTCTAAAACCTTTGTGGTTCCCAGTGGTCCGAGAATTGGGTCAAGGATCGAGGTTATGCCCCTTAACCCCTGGATAGCCGTATAGGGGACTATTTTCCCTATATTTGAAAAGCTTATTTTACTACGGGCTTTGGTTAAGGGACCCGGTTCGGGCTGAGTAACCGGAGCCTGATTCAACATTTCGGTCGTGCCAAGTGCCCGCTGTGGCGCCCAAAGCATCTCCTGAGCTTCCTGCGGGGTCTTTGGCGTCTTACCCTGGCCCATCCTTTGAAGGGTCTCGAAAGGCTTCCGGGCCTGTTTGACGACATCTTCAGACAAGGGTCTCGCTGTATCGTCATAGAGCTTGCTTTCGGTCATGGCCCTGAAGGCGGGTGGCTGGGTCTCCTTGGCGGTCGTTTCCTCGGTAATCTCGTCCCATACCGACGGCCTGGACGGCTTCGCCTTTGGATATTCTTCCGCTATTTGGTCAAAAACAGACACTTATTTAACCTCATATCCATCTTCTTTTGCCATTTTAGCCGCTTTGTCTTTCTGTGCCTGCGTCGGCCTGCCCTTACCGTTCCATCCAGCCTTTCGTGCATATTCCGTAGCTGTTGGAAGGTCGAGAGGTTTTAGGGTCTTTCCCTCTGTTTTTCTTACATTATCAGAGAGTTGTCTTGGGGCCGTTTTTTTGGTGTCCTCATTTGTCCCCTTTTTGGGGTTCTTTTTAATGGTATCGGTCAGGTCAAAGCCTGCTTCTTTGCCTAATTTTATAATAGCCTCGTCCGTATGTCCCTTTGCCCTGAAGTCTGAGACAACCCATTCGGGGGTTTTTTCCTCGTAATCCACTTTAGTAGCGGTCTTAGAGTTTTTTCCGGTAAGCATCCGAACCATACTCCTTACTGCCTTATCGTGAGCAATCTTTTCTTCTCCATGTGGGGTGGTGCTGACCTCTTTCCTCGCCTTTCCGGCGGTCGCTTCAGGATGGTCTTCAATATACTTGGTTGCATCAGTAAGCTCTTTTTCGAGCATTTCCTTTTCGTCGTCTTCGGTCGCTTTATCAATATCCTTTTTGATTTCACCCTTAAGAAGGCCAATCTGCTGTTTTTGGGTCGTGTTGAGTTTGGCCGTTCCGCCTTTCTTTACCGGCGCTCCACTTGAATCTACAGCTTTCTTTGTGGCGCCAGTTCGTTTATCTACAATAACGATATTTCCATCCTTGTCGGTCACAACAGCGGTCGGGTCGGTTACTATTTTACTTTCCCTCTTTGTCTCCGCAATAAAGCCAAGAGCCTGCTTTGCTTCTTTATCACCCCTTGCAGCCTTAAGGGCAAGCGTGGCTTCAGTGTCCTTGTCCTCGTCTTTTAATAAACCAAGTGCCCTTTTTGCTGTTTCGTCTCCACCAGCCGCCATAAGTGCTAAGTCGGCTTTCTGATAAGCCCTGGGTTGCTTTTCGGATATAAATTCGCTGGCATATTTACGCACGGTTTCGGGGTCTGCTTCCGGAGCCCGCCTTGTGACCTCGGAAATAAACTGACTTCTCTGCTCGTTGACAGACTTTTTAGGGTCCATAGCCTTTAGGGTCTGAGACACGGCCCGGTTTAGTTCGGCGTTTCTTTGCCTTGTCTCCATATCTTTCATAAATCTTTCCATTCCTGCCGGTCCTTGCGTAGCTGCAATTTGAGCCTTTAATTGCTGGAAAGCAACACCGAGGGTATGATCTGCCTCCACTTTCTTGCCAAGAAATCGAGCATCCATCTGAACAACTGGAGCATTAGGGTTGGTCCCCTGGTCAAAAGTCATGGGTGCAGAATATACTCTTTCTTTCTTCCCGACCGCAGAATACTTTTTCTTATCCTCATTCCATATCGGATCTGAATGAAGTTGTTCGGCGTAAAGGTCGGCATGTTCCGGAGAATCAAATTTCCCCAGGTGCTTCCCGGTTTTCTTATATTCGGCAACCGCTTCTTTGTCGGTAAGGAGCTTCCCGGTGTCGCTAATGGTCGGAAGAAGTACCTCTTTGCCGTCAATATTAAAGGACTTTGATCTTACCGTACTGATCGATCCGTCTTCGTTGCCCCTGACTTTCCTTTGGGACAGGTCGATATTCCCCGGCTCAACCATACCGACAGCCTCAGAATTAACTGTATATTTAGGGTTCTTATCCCCAATGTGGTCCATAACCTGACCGTCTCGGACTGGACTTGTGACCTCAAGTTCGGCCGTCATTTGCATCGTGTTTTTATCAAAATAAATCTTTGAAACCCTTTTCTTGGTTCCGTGTTGCTCCACGGTATTCCCAAAGGCATCCCCTCCTGTGTTGATTGCGTCTCCAAGATACTTGTCCCAAGAATCAAAATATTCTGGGAGTTGATCTCTGGTTATGACGGATTTGTCCTTTTGTATAAGCATTGGAATTAGTTTGGCTGAACCGCTTTGTATTTGCTCCAGTGCACGAACCTTAATGTCAACATCGTCGTGCTTAATATGTGGGCTTGCCGCCATAGCATCACTAATTACTTCGGTGTCGGTCTGAGTAAAGTTTGGTTCTTTACCTTCCTTGATAGCCGCCTGACTTTTTTCAATGGCCGGATTAAGCTCGCCGGTTATTCTCTTCCATTGCATAAGCATCTCGTCTTCTTGGTTCCAGTGATGCCGTTGCCTATCCCTCTCTTCATCTTGCCATTTCTGATCTCCTTCTGCCCTTTTTCGTTGAGCTTCCCTGTCCCTGACCTCTTCTTCCATGAGACGCCTTTTAATGGGTGCATCTTCCGCCCGGTTCAGGGTATCGGTCATTTTACTAAAGGCATCCACGGCTGAACTGACAGGATTACTTAGTGTAGATCGAAAAAGTGACATAATTATTACCTCTTAACCCGTAAACATGGCCGCGAACATGAGCAACGAAAGCGCCGTACTTGCCCCGGTTGTGATCTCTTGGGTTTGCTGAACATCTCGCTGGGCCTTTAACTGCTCGTTGGCTTCTCTTCGCTTCTCTTCCAATTCAGATTCCCGGATAAATCCGGAAAGGGCGTTTTTCTGATAATCAAGGCCGGTCGATATAAGTCCGCTCATTTTAATACCTCATTTACTATAAGGTTTTTGCTACATTGGGATTTGGCGCTGTTCCAAGTAAAATCATTTCGTCTTGCGTCCTGACATTCGCCCTTGCCAAGTTCTCCGCCCCGGCCACATTGGTTGATCTATTTAACATTTGGAGACGGTTTGCGACCTGGCTTTGCTCTGCCGTGGGGGCAACCCCCAAGGCTCGCTCGCTTCTTCCCAAAACACCATGAAGGCTATTTGGGTCTTGTGTAACCTCCTGCACGTTCCCGCCCATAGTATCAGATCGTTGCATAGCGGCGCCCCTGGCCTGGTCAACGGCATCGGTGAGGACTGCGGGGTTATTAAATGAAAGCTGTTGCATGGCGTTAAGTTCAATGGGCATAAAAAGTTTTTGCCAATCTTCAAATTGAGAGCGGAGAAGTCCGGCTGTGATATCGGCGGCTTCGGTTCCGCTTTGTTTATCAGGCGGAACAAGATTCCCGTTCTCGTCATAGTATCCAGGCCCCTGAAAAGTGGAGCCTCCACCTGACCCCGTAGGTTCAGGATCAGGCCCAAACCAAACCTGAGTACCTGCTATGTTGATATACGGCATACAACCCCCGATTAGTTAAAAGGTTAATTAATATAAACCACCAGTAAGATCCACAGCATTAATCTGATTCGGGTTCGTCTGGTCATTTGTGCCAAATGCTTTTTTGCCGTACTTTAAAAGACCTGCTCCAACGGCCCCGGCCATTGATCCGTAAGCGTTTTCAATAGAGGCATCTTTTTGTTGTTGAAGTTCAACATCGGCTATTTCTGCCGAAAGTGACTGGCTGGCAATATCCCCGATCCCGGCAGCGGCTTCCGTGGCCTGCCCCCGTCCTATATTAATGACATTCTGAGTATCCTTAATTTGCTTAGACCTTACACCACCTTGAGCTTGAACCTCAGCCCCCGTCCCAATGGTCGCCAGTTCGTTTAAGGCTTTAGTGTTTTGAACCGGATTAGCCGTTGCCCTGGATGGATCGACGTTCTTCATAACCTCGGCGTTCACCTGGCCCTGGGCCTTATTAAATTCTTCTTTTTGGACATTAGGATCAGTCACCTTTTGGGACCATTTCTCAATAAGGGGCCGATAACTATTCTGATAGTAGTCCCAAAGTTGCTGATTTATCTTGGCCTGTTCGACCTGATCGGCCGTTTCGGAAACACCGCCGCTTGATCCTCCACTAAACTCCATTAATAATGGAAATGACCTTTGCTTCCAATACAGGCAACCGAAAAAACAGGCTAAAATTATCTTGATCAACATATCACTACCTCTTTAAGGGAATGTTGCAATAAACCATCTCCGTATTGCCGCCCATCCTCTCGGCCATTTGTTTAACTTTATCGATCCTGGTGTAAGCCGTCATGGCCGTACATTTGAGTTTCAACCCATACTCTGACATCTGTTTAAAGGCCTCGTCCCATGTTTGAAGGGTAAGTTTTTCTAAGGCATAGACGCAATAGAGTAAGAGGTCTTTTGTTCCAAGGTCTTGATCCTCTACTATTTTTGTGATGGCCACTGCCAGAAGAACCTTCTCTTCATCATACACCAGCCAGCCCGTCATTTCACCCTTTTCCATAGACTTTATGACCTTATTGGCCTTAGCGTCGGTCATTACAATAAATGGAGGGACGGCCTTTGATAATGCCAATCGGAAAAGATTTCGATGGTTATAAACCTTTTTTGCTAAAATAGGGATTAGGTCTATCATAAAACTACCATTTTTTCATGGCCAACATAGGTTCCGGGGTCGATAAACACTTGATACCCCTTATCCTGCAACTGGATACAAAGGCCGTCGTCGTCGGTTATGATCTCAGCCATTTGGACGCCCTTCTCTTCCCACTCAATAACCCAGGAAATGAACCAGGGATATTCAAGGGTTTCCATGACGCCCTTTTTCATCACGACCAGGCCCAGGCCAGTATAGTCAACATCCAACAAACCGTTGGCTTTAATCTCGTCCGATTCCTCCAAACTCTTGACCGTCAAGGGTCTCACTCGGTAAGTTTTAAGGGGCTGTCGAAGTAAAGCCTTATCCTCTTCCTTAAAATGTTCCATGTCCCGATAGCCACAAGAAATTTCTTCCCCTGATCCCTTATGATACCAGCCGGCCACTATCTCGACGTCGAAGGAAATGAGCCGATTCACCTGATCGGCATCAAAGTGGATATCCGAATCTGCCCAAACCAAACGATCATAGTCAACACCATCAAGGGGATTTTGACCCTTCTCGCTTAACTTAGTGGACAGGCAACGGTTACGAACCGCATAAATATTTGCACCCGAACAAGACATCATTCCTACCGTTTTCCCTTGAGCCATGAGATTACACATGGCCGTATGGGCGCCAATCCACTGCCTTCCGCTCGAAGCATTTCCTGGAAACAAAAAAATCATGTCTAATTTTTGGCTCATTCCTTAGCCTCCTTTTAATTAATTAATGACGCCTGCATTACGTTATCTCCGTGATAATATACCCCGGTCTCGTCCCTGCCGGTCGTTGTTCCTCCAAGATACCCCGATCCATCTTCTGATAAATGGGCCGAGGTATCGGAAAAAACAATACTGTTCCCGGCCACTCCTGCCGTTATTGCGGTAATGGCAAAGGCATGATCTGTAACGGAAGATGCTGCCGTCACGGTAGGATGAGCGGCGGCACATTTATAGTCGGTATTCGGTGTACCGGTATGGTTGATGGCCCGAATCAGATTTAAAAGGGAAGCGTCTGCATTTGTTCCGATATGGACTTGCCCCTCTGTGGGAGTAAGGGTTGTTTTAAAGGTGTAGGTCTTGGCGTCTATGGTAACGGTAGCCCCATCGGCAACATTGGTATTGTCTGATGTTATTGTCCCGACCGCGGCCACTGAATTTCCAAGATCGTTATAGTTTGTATGGAGGGTTGCCCCAGTAAAATTTATACGTCCTGATTGATAAAAGCATTTCAGGCTTCCAGCATTGACCATGTCGCTTCCGCCTCCGCGGGTATCGATTGTTCCCGAGACGATAATCCCAAAGGAGCTATAACACTTAAGAAGAACTCCGCCTCCCGAACCTGGACCCCCAAGGCCGCCACTTCCACCGCTGTTTGTACCGCCGTAGCCGGTTGCACCAATCCCTCCAGCGCTGTTTCCGGAAGTATTGGCCGCTCCCCCGTCTCCGCCGTTTCCCAGAGTTATACCACTGGCCGCTACTCCTGCCACACCATTGCCCTCTGAGGCCGAAAGACCCTTGGCTAAAACCGAGCCCGTAATAACAAGGGAATCATGGGCGTGTAATTTAACATATCCTCCACCGGGGTTTCCGGCGCCGCCGCCTCCGCCTCCTGATCCAACCGCAGTATATAAAATTACTTCTCCACCAGCACCGGCCCCAGCGCCTCCGCCTCCGCCTCCCTTAAGCATACTTTCATCTATTGAACTATCGCCGTTAATCCCTGTTCCCTTATACCCTCCTTTTAATCCGGGGGAGCCGTTGGCTCCCGCCTGATTGGAAACGAAAGCGGCTCCTGCACCGTAAGCCCCGCCATTAGTACCACCGCCAAGGCCTCCATGACCACCATTTGGGAATTCCGATCCGCCCGCAGCGGCTGGGTTCCCATCATGTCCGCCGCCAATTCCGGCTCCGCCATTGGCTTGGGTAGTTTGAAAGTTACCGGCACCGCCTCCGCCTCCGCCTCCGCCTCCATAACCCTTTCCGGAAGCATCGAGGATTCCAGCAATAAGGATATTTTTGGCCGTTATATCAATATAACCATCGAGCGCCGTTTCGTTACCGGGCGTTCCAGTATAGGGTGCTACTTTAACCGTGGCCCCTAAAGGAATAACTAAACTGCCAATATTGGTCCAGACACCAGAAATGATGTCGTTGTTCGCCAGGGTTATATCGGCCCCTGCTTTATCTCCGCCCGTATATGTTGACATTAATTTATGATCCTTATGAAATGGTTATCATTAAATCATTACCGCCCGGGATCACACTTCCCACCTGATGAATATCCACCGATACCCGATCTCCCTGAGCTACCGAGAACCCCGACCCCGAAGCCCAGGTAAGCCCGGTTATAACGTTTGAACCGGCGATTATGGTCCCCGTTGCCACCAATACCCCGTTTTTGTTGATGTAGAAAATTAAAGAAGCACCAGTCGGAGCAGTATCAACATAGGCGATAATATTGGTGTAATCCTTGGCCTGATCCATTAGGCACTGAGCAACCTTCGTACCGACCGCCGAATTACCCTGAAGCAAGAACCTTATGGCGTGAGGCGGGGCCAAAACAACGGCTCCCCAATTAAAGTCCATAACGATCGTGAGGTTATTCCCCCCAGGAGTTCCGCTTCCGATTTGAGATATACCAAGAGAGATGACGTCTCCCTCGTAAAATAGGGTCGTGTCAAAAGAGGTCTGTGTTCCATATTTTGCACCGGCAACAACCTTAGCTCGATTGGCCGGGGTAGCTGTCCAAATACTTGTCCCGTTTCGATAGAGGTCAATGATCAGATCCGCTCCGGTCGGAGCAACGTCCGAATAAACTCTAACCTTTAGGAGTGGTATTCCCCCGGCAAAATCAGAACCAAGAAGGATCTGATCTTTCCCGGTTCCGGTCGAGGCCGCTCCGGTACTCTTAAGGTTTAATTGGGGACCTATTCCACTGGTAGATTCTCCTCCGCTTCCCCCGCCCCCGGAAGCATAATAAGACAAGGAGGCCCATGCCGACAAACCATCACCAATCTTAAATTTCCCGGTATCGGTTTCAAAGCCGGGTTCCCCTGCCGACAGGATAGGGTTGATTGTGACCCAGGTTGCAGAGGACATCTTTTTAAATTGAATTGTCGCTGGGGAATACCCAAGATTATTCCAGTAGGTTGATCCATCTCCGATCTTATATTTCAAAGTGTCGGTTTCAAGACCTATCTCACCGACCGAAAGTAAGGGATTGGCTGCATACCATTGGGCTGCGGTTCCCCTTCTAACTTGGATTATTGCGTATTCAATCGCCATGATATGCCTCCTTAAGAAAGAACCGCCAGTTTGATTGTGGTTCCTTTAACGGTTATTTTATAAGACTTTGTTGAATCAACGGTCTTGCCGCTTGTTGTAACATCAAGACCGCCAACCTCTTGAATATCCACCCCGGGAGATTTTGAAGATATATTCCCGTTTTCGTCCACATAGACAAGGCCCCGCACCGAAGACAGTTGGGCTAAGGCCGGGTTTTCGACCAGCCAGGACCTTATTCCATTCAGAGCCCTTTGAGCGTCCTGAAAAGTTTTAATCGATCCGATGGCCGGTATTTTATTACTCATAAAGGTAATTCCTCTGGGGTCGTCGCCAGGAATATGGCGCTGACCTCCGTTTCGGTATTGTCCAATGAAACCTCGACTTGCTCAACCAATCCAACATCAACCAACCTTACCGCATCTCTTGATGGTATCGGAACAGAATCGGTTTGGGGAATGTCCGGATAAGTTATATCAACCGTTACGGGGTACTTCTTAGCCATTACCTTGACCACTCCGAAAACCGCCGGAAGAAATTCCAATCTCTTCCCGGTATATTTTTGCTTACGGAAACCCGTATCTCTATTAAACGAAACGATGTCGTCGCCTATTTGAAGGTAAAGATTCCCGGTAGAAGGATCGTGATAACCAGCCGTTGCCGAGAAATCCAGGTCCACAAGGTCCTGGGTCTTTAGATCAAACATAAACCCGGCCTTGGTCATGTCGGGCTTGGTATAGAACCCCACATATTTGGCCTGCCAGTAATAGGCGTTTATGGTGGCCGGGTGATAAAGTTCCAGCCATTTATCTTTATCAATGACGTCTTTGGTAATCAGGTCCGGTCCATTTTGGCTTAAGGCGCCCAAACCAGCCGGGGCAGGATACACCACCACATTACCAGTAAGAACAATTCCCCTTTTTGATCTACAAGACATTCCCATGTGAACCTGTTCGGGTACTGCGTTGGCCGGGTCGGTAAAGATCATGGCGTATGGCTGTCCTTCAGTGAGAACCGCAAGAGTAATCCCGAATGATCCAAGGCCTACAATGGGCCATTCAATAGGCTTTTGCCAACCCGCTGGCCAAGCATGGGGATATTGAGGGACCGAGAAGCAAACCAAATTGCCTACGAAGCCCGCTAAGGTGGCGTTGGGAAGGGCGATAAGACCGGTCATGCCGGCCGGAGCTCCATCCCATTCGGCAGAGGGAAGGGGTTCGCCCAACGAAGCATCATAAACGCTGTCGGCAAAGGTGGCGTCGGCCACATCTATTTCGGCCACAAACTGATAATAAGCCGAAGCCCCTGCCCCCTGGTTAACACGGTAAATTCTTTTTTTAGTAATATCGTAAAGAGGGTCTGATGGTCCGGTGTCCATGCCCGCACAATCAACCTCGTTACCATCCCAAACAACAATCTCGTTTGATATTGGAGAGGGAGGACTTTCAGACCCATAACTATTGACATAGGTATAGACGTAAAACCTTGACTCTTGCAGGGTCGGATCGGTCCCCGAAGGGGTCGCCGTAACCGTCATGGCATTCGTGGGGGCCGGGGGAGAAGGTAATTTATAGGACATGGGGTAAGCGGTTCCGCCAGCATTAAAAAGGGCGTTGTCGGTTACCTTTAAAACTCCACCTTCAGTATAATAAGCCCGATTATATTGGTCGTTGGCTATCGGTCCCAGGGCAACATCAACGTCATTTACAAAAGCAAAGAAGTAGGTCGTTCCCTTATATTTATAGGGATAGATGGAAAGGATCGGCCCAGCCGGTATTGTCGGTTTATAAACAAAGGTGTCTTTTGTGAGCGGGGTGATCCCGCCTTTATCAAACCGGCAGTTCTGCGCCACCTGACTTTTATTAGGAGGAAGCAGGGCAGGGTCAAGAATTTTTGGTGCAAGACCACCGAATTGTTCTATGGACAATTTACTCACTTAAGCACCCTCTGACTGAATTTGTTTGTCGGTTTGAGATTTAAGGCCTAAGTCTTGAAGGAATTTATTATAGAATGTCGTTCCTTTGGCTACGGCACCGGGAACGGTTGTCTCTTCTGAAAGCACCCGATAAGTGATGTAATCAACTAAAGCCGGCTGATAAGAGGGGTCCATGGGGAGGTCAATAAGTTCGTGCTGCACGGTTTCGATCTGGTCGGGTTGCTTAGTTATTTTAGCCCTGATTAATCTGGTCGTCTCCGCTGGCTGTGGGGGATAGATGTAAAAACTCTTAGGATCCCGGCGATCAACAACACCAAAAACGACCGTATCGCCCGGTGTCGAAGCCATCCAGCCGGGGACCATCTGATCTAAAAATTCTTTTATAACTCCCCTTATCTCTAAGCCTATTACTCCAGCATCAGAAACATTACAGACGAAATCAATAAACTGAATCATCTCGTCTGGAAACTTCTGAACAGGTCCTTCATTAAGGGCGATGTCGTGGGTAACAACAAAGGCATCCGGTTTTAGGTTTATAATTTCAAGAATTCCCTCATTCATATAGGGGAGCAGGACATCGATTTTGTCCCACCTTCGTCCGGTTACGTCTTGAATTTCCCTTGCGGCCAGGTAAAGAACCGTCTCGGTATCGTTGCGATAAGGAAGGCCGGTAGGTCCGCCACCGTCAATAATATCCCTGAATCTAGTCGGTAATCCGGTAGGTGAACCGCCATCGAGAACGCCTATCTCTCCCGCAGGAAGGCCCCAGGGATCCCCACCATCTAAAATCGGCATCGCATAACCTCCCTTACATAAATTGACTGGTTCTTGTTCTGTTCGCCGGTAATATCCGGCCCCGAGAATTAATGACCGTACTGAATTCCTGATTAAATAAAACCGCAAAAGCAGGATCGGCCATCGGAGTCGGCAAACCTTTCGTAAGAATTAAGACAACACCCTCCCGAAAAAGCTCGTCAAACTTTCCATTCCAAGGTATAACATCTGTCGCTTGCGTGAAGGCGATGGGAAGTTGAAAATACTTACCGGTGATATTTACCCCGGCTATGGGTTTCGGACGGACATAAATGGTCGAATCGATGATCTTGTAATATCGCGGATGAATCGCCCAGATTCCAGGTTCATAGAAAGATATTGATCCGTAGGACATCCACCATCCGTCTTCGTGGCCTTCTTCGGGGTCGTCTAAGAGATAGCTTGGCTGAAATCTTCGGTGAATTCTTTGCTGGCCCTCTGGTAGTGAAACGCCTGACGTTATGATCACCTGTGAACCCTGATCGATAAAATAGGCATCGGCATCAAAACTTAAACCCGGTTGAGTTATAAAGGTTTTAAGTCCAGGGTTAGAATTCTGTGGAGTATCTGATGTTCCCAAAAGATAAGAAGGTTTCCCGGGAAGAGTGAGGGTTGAAATCTGCCAGTCGCTATCGTTGAAATTACCGCTTTGCCCGGTTATATTGATAACCATGGACCCCGTATCGCTGTCATAGGAAACCACGGCCCCTATCATCCATCCACTATAAATCTCTTCCGATCTTGGCTTTTCGGCACAGGATATAAAGTCGTCCGGTAAGGTTCCATAATAACCGGCCGCCGGAATGGCAACATTCAGGTTTCCCTTAGCCAAGAGGTCGGAGTGCCGATCGACCATGTTCTTGGCGATCAAGGACTGAACCGAAGTGGCCGCCCCGAAAATACTTATCCCTGTCGGCTGGTCCTGTCTATTGGACCCAGCCACCCGAGGGAGAACGTCAGTAATGAGATTACCGATGGTGTAGGACATTATTGTTTGCTTTCTTTCTCGCCTTTTTCTTTGTGCTTGGCCTTTATGTGTTCGGCCAATTCAATGGCCGTTTCAAATTTGCGCCCGCACTCCTTGATCTTACAGGGATACTTACCCCGATCCTCCTCGGACTTGCCGGGCATGGAATGACTCAACTGGTCCGAAGCTGAGGATTGATCTTTAAAGGGCATGGCCTTTTGATAATCCTGCGTCCATTGTCCGTCCGATCCATAAAACAAAGGCGCCAGCTTCCGATAATCCACCAGTGCATAGCCACGGTCCAGGCCTCCGATAACGAGCTTTTCTATTGAGAAGCCCGTAAATCTTCCCGATTTTTCTTTTTGTTCTTTCCTGCGTTTAAGTAGGTCTCGGTAAGCCTCTTCCTGGTTATAGAGTCGGAAGTTTTTCAAGCTCAGTAAATATTTGATGTCTTCGTCGTCGGCCACATCACAAACCGAAGTGGTTGCCTCTCCGTTCAACGATCCCGGAATAGGCATAAATTGAAGGTGGCGTTCCTTGATATCGACAATAGTTAGCCCTGTCCTTACTACTAAACATTCGATCTGCATCCTCTTACCTCCTGATTTTAAACAAGGGGCCGGGCCTTAGTCCGGCCCCTATCCTTAAAGATTCATTCCTATTCCTGATCCCGGTCGATCAAAAGACCAAGAATCAGGGTTCCGGCCACCGCTCCCGAAGGAACGACGGGAAATTGAACCGCAACAATACGGTCCAGGTTTTTGTCCACCCCAATAGCATAGGATGGATTGAGGGCGCCGTTGAGATTGATCCGTCCAGGCGCTCCCGTTCGTCCAAGAGTTGAGGACGTAATGAGGTTTTGCCCCGACACCAGTCGAGGATCGGTGTTGGTGTCTGTCGCTCCGCCGCTCGAATAGGCAGCGGCAGCCTGAGCAGCCGATGTGGGCTGGGTCAATCTTACCCCGACAACTCCGGCGGCCGCTTCACCATAATAGGTATTCAGGATACCCACGGAGATGGTCAGGTTTGATCCTGAGTCCATAGCGGTAACTTCCAGAAAAGCCTCCACCAGCCGGTGACCGGCAGGCAGGACGTTCAGGGCGATGAGTTGAGTGCTGATCAAGTCCGTTGTGGCTATGGCAATCTTCCGCCAGGACAAACGGGCACCACCCAGGGCGTTCAATGGGGGCTTGGTGTAGAGGTCCCCAGCAACACTAAGAGTATTCGTCATGGTTTTATACCTCCTTTCTTATCTTCGCTTACGGCCTGGTGGCGGCGGTATCAATCGCCATTATGCCAAAGTCGTAGCCGTTAAAGGTCGTTTTCACAAAGCCCCAGATGGTCGAGGTATAGATGTCGAGCTGGTTCCCGCCATCATATTCTTCCTCTACCCAGGTGAAGGACATCTCGGCGCCGGGTTGACCCTGGATGATAACCCCGCCCTGAATACCACAGAACAGGGCTCGGGCCGCTGCTACGTTAGTAGAAGCGCCATAGTCCGAGAAGGTGACCACGTTGGAATGTTCTTGTAAAACTACTCGATTCCACATCCCCAGGCCGCCTTTCATAAACTCGTTGTCCTTACCTGAGCTCATGGCCATGGCTTTCTGAATGTCCGCCCAATCCATTGAGGTCGTGTTCCGGCGGAGGTTAAAAGCCTGATAGGGGCTCATAACGCACAAGAAAACTTCCTCGCCGTCCAAGTCGATGGGTTGAATCTGGGGGACTTCTGAATAGACCGGGCCTCCACCGCCCATCATCTTGGCGTAAGCAACCGCCTTGTCGATGGGAAGGGTGCTCATGGTGTCCGTTGTGGTCATATCGGTCTTTGCGGTGGCCACGCCACCATAGACGATATGACTTGAATCCGGGGCAACCAGGCTGTTGTTGGCCCGGCTGCTCCAGGTTGAAGACAACACCCAATCGGTATTGACCCCTCGGGATCCGGAGAGATAGGCGAAAATGATCTGGTCAAACGCCCGGCCCCACCAATCGGAACTTCTCGCCCTTGCGAGTTTCCGGAGGTCGTGCACGGTCCGCTTCTGGGTCATACGACCCCCGCGGCTTACCGGCTTCCTCATTTGATCCAGATAGACGTTGCCGGTATAGAATACGAGCTTTTCGCCCTTACCCCTGGCTTCGTCGTCGCCTTCAATCGGCGCTCCATTGAGCTGCATATTGATGTCAAAGGTTAACTGCTCGCCCTTAAGCTGTTCGAGGTCGTTGAACTTCCAAATTGGTCTGGTCGCTTTATCGCCCTCTCCCATCCACTTACGGGTCCAATGCCCTTTACGGGCTGTGTCAACTGCCAGGCCAACGGAAAACCGCTTGACGGCCTTGGCATCGTTCGATCCAACTATGGTCTGAGCCATAATGTGCCTCCTTTTGGCCGTCCTGGCCTATTTGAATTTTTTGAGTTGGGATCCACTTCCCTTAACTCTCTCTTGGTTGTTTCTAAAATGTTTGATCGGGATAGATCGGTCAGCAGTAATATCTAAAACAGCCTTTCGTCCAATCGTCTCGGTCAGCTTCATGTTAATAACCTTACTTCCTTCTGGGGCCATATTCTCACAATCAAACAGCAACCGATCCCCGGCCCTTATTTCTTTTATGAGTGACATTTGACTACCTTAAGTCGTCGATATACCGGTCAACTAACTCCGGATGCTTTTTCATGTACTCCTCGGTTCTCTTGCCGCTCAGCTTATCAAGCTGATCAAAGGTTCCATCGGTCGTGTTCTTGCCAGCGGTCGCTATGTCGCCCAGGGTTACGAAATCATCAGGCATCTTAGCTGGTGGCTTTTCGTCTTTCTTGGCCGGGGGTTCTTCTTTCTTTGGAAGGGCGGCCTCCTTGGGTGCAAACATCGCCTTAACCCGCTTGTCGGCCTCAATGAGAAGCCTCATACCTTTCAGGTTCGGGTCTTTGGCTTGGAGGTTCTTTACTACTCCGGCCAGGGCGCCCCAAAGCATGTCGGACTTTTCCGTCTTATCGAATGTCCCGTCAGCCTGCTTTTCTCCCAGGTATTCCGTCCTCGATCTCAAGAAGAGGCCTTGCTCGTTATTCCAAAGCAGATCCCCCTTCTCGCCTTCCTTTTGAGCCATGAAACGAGCCGTGGCCTGCCGGTCGATCTCCCTGGTCTGTTTGTTGTATTCCTTTTGGTCAATATCTCCCTGCTCGAATTTCTCATCCAGGGTATCGAGTTTCTCCTGAAGGTCATCTGGGATAGGAACAGTTTCATCAGGATCAATCTTCAACTCGATATTGAACCGATGGGCCAGGAGTTCCTCGTCGGTCATGGGCTTCTCTGGTTCAGGTGGAGTTGCCTTCTCGGCCTCCGCTTTGTCTGCCGCTTCTGCGTCCGCCTTGCTGGCCGCTGCTTCCTCGTCGGCTTTCTTCTTGGCTTCGTCTTCTTCCCCGGCTATCGCTTTCAGGGCATCATCAGTCATTTCCGGTGGCTTTTCGCCCTCCGGATGGGCTATTTCGTCCATGGCGACGGCCTTCTCGGCCTCGGTCAGACCTCCCCATTCCTGCGCCGTGTACCCCTCCGGAGGTTTGACTTCCTCCACCGGGGCGATTTCAATGTCCTTGTATTCCTCAATGTTGTCCGGCATCTTCTTTTCCTCCCATTACCGCAGTAGTAATAAATTTAATTAAAAAAGGTTAAATATCCTTACCTTCGCCCAGATTAACCTTCATTTGGGCCGCCTCTGCCTCGGCCTTGCTGTCGTCGAGTTTCTTCTTGGCCAAGGCCTTGACTTTTTTCATACGCTCGGGATCTTTCTCCACGGCCTTAGCTCGGCACAATGCCCGGAGATCCTCTTCGGTTCGCCATTCGTCTTCGTAATTTTTAGTTGGCATAGCAATCTCTCCCTTAGCCATTAATCACCTTCCTATGACGTGGTTAATTTCACAAAATCACCGCTGGCCAGCCCAATATAAAGGGTATTGGAATACAGGGACATCGAAAGAATCTCCTGATGAAGATCCGCCAGCGTAGTGTCGGTCTTGCTTACGTTGTTGTATTTATGCACATGCCCTTTATCTGTTCCGTAGTAGAAAATTCCGGAGCCGCTTTCTACCTGGTTGACCATACAAGTTATCTTGTTGCCTCTTAATTCAAGTTCCGTTAATGTTACAGTCATTTCAATTCACCTCCGTTTAAAAGTTTAAAACTTAACCATTCTATGCAAAACAAATCCCTCGGCATAAAGACCGCTACCGGAAACCAAGGAGCCAAAATATCTGTTTTGGGCCTCCATGATCTCTATGAATTTCGGCTGTCTGCCATTCTGCGATTTAAAAACCGATACCAATTTTTTCTTTTCTTCTATGTCGATCACGCTCAAATAATTCGGATAACAGGAATGAGAACTCTGGTTTATATATTTCAAAACCGTCATGTGCCGGTTCCGGGCCACGGCGAAACCGATTGTCGATGTCTCCTTGTGGTGCTGGTGATAGTCCGTTTCCATGGGGAAATAGAGAATGTCGGCATGAAGGCTGTCCAGTATTCCAACCTTGTCTTCTATTGGTGTCTTTTGAAGAAAGGGGATGAAGTTTTCGGCCCCCAAAATTTCAATGCTTTCTTGTTGTTCCTTTCCCCTTGCCTCAACATCTCCACCCAGGGCGTCGTCTGAATGGGTTATCGCCAGCCAAATCGTATCCCCGGCGTCCCGATGTTTGATCAAAGAACCGCCAAGGCCAAATTCGATGTCGTCAAAATGGGAGCCGAGAGCTAAGACGATCATCTCACCACATCCATCCGTCAGGGTGTTCTTTGTAAAACTTCGCCGGACTTCCCATGTAAATCCCTGGTTTGTCAATGTCCTTGACGACGACCGAACCGATCCCGGTTACTACCCTATCGCATATCTTAACGTGGGGTTTCGTGACCGTGTGGATACCGAGTAAGCAATTTTTGCCTACAACACTACCCGCTCCGATCACGGACCCGGCAGCAACCAGGGAGTTTTCACCTATTACGGCGTTATGGCCGATAGTGCATTGACCATCCACTAAGGCGCCTTTCTTGATTATCGTTGAACATCCGGGGAGCGTGGCACGTTGAATAAAGGTCAAGGGTCCTACCCGGCAACCCTCTTCAAAGATCACGTTTCCCATGTGCATCAACTGAATTCGCTCGTTATTGGGACCGATAGAGACGTGGAGGCCTTCGGAGATTTCAACGGACGGTTCCACCCATACACCAACTTCGTAAATATTTTCAGCGAGGTTCTCGTATTGATAGAATTCATTGTGAAACTTGGTGAATTCGTATTCAAAAAATGGAGAAACATAAAGACTAACCTTTTCTGAATTAAGTCTCCAATTTGGCCCTCCTCGGGTAAATACTCCAATACGAAAATCAATCCCAACCAGCTTTAATAATTGCTCCCGATCACGGGCAAAAGTAACATGCCCTTCCTTTGGGTTATCAATGGAACAAGTTCCTTTCCATTTTTTCATTTCCTCTTTCATGCTCTCCTCCTATTCCTATATTTAATGACTTCCTCGTCCTCGTAGATAATTTCCCAATAAGCGGGGTCCCGGAGATTAACAGCGGCTGGGTTTGACTTCATGGCTATTGACCAGACCTCTTTGTCGGTATGATCCAATAGAAAGTTCGTCATTTCCCGCCCGTATCCGTTCCCCCTAAAATCAGGGATGACTCCGCAACTGTTATAATATTTCCCATCATCGGCCAGGATCAGGGCGGCATATCCTATAAGTTTTTCCAGTGGTGTTTGATCATAAAATAGAAAAGCAACGAGACTGTCTTTGTTTTTCTCCCACCAGTCATCTTGTCTATCTGAAGGGATATAACTTTTATCTCTTGAATACCCCATACGCCCCATATTTCTAATATAGCGCATACCCTCGGCCTGATCTCGGGTTTCAATTTTTATTGGTGTTAAGGATTCAAGCACGTTACCCGGCTCCTGATATATTCGATTTCCTTGTCCATGGGCTTGACGATCCCCAGGTCCAGGGTTAATTTTCTTATGTCTTCAGGAACGTGCTTCTCCCAAAGCATATTCTCCCGGTTGATCCACCATTCAAAGCAGGGATTCTTCCAACTCCATGTATCGCAAGGCCATAGTTCGTATTCGTGGCTGACCGTCCCGCCCCAATAATGTCTCAGGTAGGCTTCCGCATCCGAGGGACCCACAAAGGTATGGGATTCCCTGAGTGGACTCCCCGGAGGATTTAGAACAACATGCCCCGGCATCTTCGCACATTCCCATTGAGAATAGGCCCGGTTATAAAGCCAGTGGCTCGGCTCATACGAATTCCGATCCGCCCAACTCCCCATGTGGTCAACGTCAACAGCGAATGGGTACATGTGATAATACCCTCGAATCTCAGAGAACGGCCCCAAAACCTTATCCCTTACAAACTTTCCAAGGAAAGGATGGGTGTCAAGATCATATCTCTTGGTGTAGGCTGGTCCATAACTAAGTATGGTTTCCGGGTTTGCATCAATTTCGGCCTGTATCTGATCCAAGATTCGGGTGTTATAGAGGGTATGGTGGCAAGCGATCAAGTGTCGGCCATCATCCACGTCCGCCCTTTCAACATCAATCGCCGTCCAGTACCAGCCGGCCATGGCCACATATTCGTCCTTCATAAACGAGGCGTAATAATCCAGCCAGCCGTCCCGCTCAATCGTGCAATCGCTATCAATCCCGAAAAGGTAAGGGGTATCAATGAGCGACAGGGCGTGATCCAGCGCCCCACCATGCCATTGATAATCTGCGGGGGCCTTCACAACCTTAACTCCTTCACCTATTGGGGTGTCGGTAATAGCTTTCGTGGCCAGTTCCCACACCGGACGGCAGGTCGTATCAACGACCAGGACGTCAAAGTCTCTCTCGTTCTTATACTTCTTCAGACACGAAATCAGAATTTGACCCCACTTGGCCGTACCTGAGAAGGGAATGACTACTGTACCGAAAGGCATAGCTCCTCCCATTCCTGCATGCTTTGAACTACGGTTCCTGTTTTTTGTTCATACTCCATGATCTTCTCGCCCTTAACCCAGCCATCAACTTGAAGTTTATGAAAGTCTTCCGGAAACCATTCGCCGTCCCAGGGTTTAATCGCCCCACAGGCATAGGGGTCGGTAATATGAATCGGTGTCTTTGCCCCGTTCGAGTTATCGGCCAAGGCAAGTCGGGCAGCCGCAAAAGCGTTTAACGTATCAAAGGAATATTTTTTCTGAATGATGGCCATACTGAAACAGGTCGGTTCAACCATCATCGAATATTCGTCGTTGTTCTTTAACAGATCCCGAAGGGTCGCCCCTACTCCACCAGGACTGACATAGAAGTCGTGAAAGAAACCATATCCACCAGGCTTTAGAAAATTCAAAAACTGAATGTCGTTCTCCATTAACTCCTTGCCGTGGTCGCCATCCACCATCAGCATATCAAGGGGAGTATTCCACTTCGACAAAAGGTCTCTACTGTCTTCGTGATGAATGGTAGTGATATCCTCTCCCTCCCATTTCTTAATCGTTCTGATACATATAGCCTTTTCATGGTCCATCCGTTCCCCGTTTTCTTCTTTAAGAAGTTCGGCGGTTGGAATTCCGGAATTAAAGATGTCGCAGATATGAAGGTGGCCCATTTCGTTATGTTTAATTCCCCAAAGCAGACAGTAGGTTGATCCCCCTGATCCGATTTCAAGAATCACTTTTGGCCGGGTAGCCCTCACAAAACCATAGAGCAGCCAACCAATCCCTAAAGTCCTGGGTTTAGGATTTAACCCGCAACGGTCTTCCTCTTTCCCGGGAAGTCCGAACATAGCAGAAGTCACCTCGGAAATAAGTTCTTCTTCCAGGTTATTGCAGTTCATCGAATATCCCCCTCCACCAGAAACGATCCGGTCATTATGTAGGGCACAAGGAAAAGAGGCTTAAACTCTTTAATGATCTCTTCTCCGGTCCAGTCGTGTTGATGTTTCTCTGCTGGATTTACTTCGTACTCACTGGCTGGCTGTTGGTATCCGACCGACCAGGGCCTACCAATGGTAAGCGGCAGAGCACCCCACAAGAACCGACATTTACTTCTTAGGCCGTTGACCACCCGTATCGCATCCTCTTTGCTCAGGTGTTCAAGGACATCACCGGCGATGATCAGGTCAACCCTTTGTATTAGGTCAATCACTTTTACAATGTCGGCAACGGCTATTTCATTATAAATTTCTTTAAGGTTAAAGCGATCGATGTATTCCTTGAAAATCTCAATGGCCTCTATTCGGACAGTTGGGCCAAAGACTTCCCGGATGATCTTTCCATACAGACCAGCGCCACACCCGATGTCCAAGAAGGATTGAAAGTTGAGCGCCTTCCCGACATGATTCAGCCAGTCTTTAAAAAATGCCTTGCCTTCACTACTGGAGTACGCCAATTTATGCCGCCCTCCTTTCTTCAATATGAAGAATAAGTTCTTTGGGGCTTGGGATATAGTCTCTGTATCTTATAAATTTCCATCCTTTTGCCTCTAACGCTTCTTGCCGTATTTGGTCTTTTATTAAATCTTTGTGCCAATATGATCCGTCATATTCGATAGCAACCATCAGGGATGGAACGGCAATGTCAATAGAATATCTCCCACATGGATAATTCATTACAGCGTCTTCCCGCAGGACTTTTACTAAAGCGAACAAGGCCGATTGAGGCTTAGAGGGGTTTTTTATAAGAGAATTTAAATGAGCGGCCTGCCATTCTTTCATTGACTTGCTTCTAATAATAGACAACCTCTTCCGTGTTTCTTCTGAATGATGCCTTCCCCTTAATGGACTTGGTTTGTTAGTTTTTCTGCCTCTACGTGTGATAGACATCTTCAGCCTTGTCTCTTCTGAAACAGGGATACCGCTTCTATTTTTACTCATCTTTTGTCTAACCTCTTCAGACTTAAACTTACCGGTATTGGCTGTTCCTATTTTTCTTTTTGATTCCTCAGTATGTTTTCGACCTGAAGCGGCACGGGCAACTTTTTTTCTGGACTCAGAAGTCCAAACTCTTTTCTTGTTAGCCTCACCTATTCTTTTTCTTCCTTCTTCAGTCATGTTTCACCAAAGGCCAAATTCCCGCCACTTAGAGAGAATATACTCCGGCCAAACAAAGTTTCTTTTCTCCGCCGTGCCCATGTTGGTATCCGAGTAAAACCACTTCGGCGCCATTTTCGGAGGATAAAAGGGCGTCTTCCTCTCAAACACATCTCCCCCCTCTTCCCAAAAGGCATAGGACTTCGGCCCGAAAGTCCGGTGCAAGTGGAAGTTACACAAGCCCGGCAACCAATAAACCGGTTGAGGATCAGGATGAAGTACCGGGTGAAAGTTACCACCGCCAAGGGCTGGGTTTGGAATAAAGTAATATTTCCCTGCCCTCCAAAGTTGGGTGTGAGGATCTCCAAACTTCCCGCCCTCTGGGCTTTCCTGGGTAATGAAAAGCTCATTGACCCCGTTGGTCCCCCAATAGTATTGAGAAATTGGCCGGTCTCCGGATACTCTGACCCCTTCAAATGGGAAATCTCCGGCGAGTAATCCCTTGAGGCGCTCAAAGAAGTACGGCGTGAAGCAATCATCGGCATCGATTTTGAGTATCCACTCGGGATCAAAGACCTCTTCGGCTCTCTTTAGGGCAAACGACCTCCACAGGGGTTCATTGTAATTGGGCTCAAAGCGTTTCTTGTTCCCGGTATCTATCCGATCAACAAAAATCTTTCTGTCATTTATCCCCGCATCATAGTCTTTGAGTTTTAGAATTTCTTCATAAGTCCCGTCCGTTGACATCTGGTCCTGAATATAAATTCCTCGGACATAGGGCAGTACGCTCTTGATAGCCATGTCCACATAAAAGGCATCATCCTTTACGACCATGACGGCGACGATATTTAACATCAGAAATTCCTAATCCTATCCATTACTTTGTTTTTGTCTTTTAATTCATGACCCCAAATAATCAAACAATCATAACCAAAACGCCTAAAATGCTCTTTCCGCCTTTCTTCTTCCTGATCTCTCGTCCTTCCCGTAAAGGCTTCTCCGTGATAATAATCACCAAAAAATTCAATGACCTGTTTTCTTCCGTTAACATTAAACCAATCTGGACACTTGCCTTCTATCCAAATTTTACCATTACCCGAGAAAATAAAATCTTTTCCTGTTACAGATTTTATTATGCCGTCTAATTCTAACTCTTGCTGGTTTGGCTTACCTACTGCTATAACCTTCCGAAATATTTCTTCTTTAATGTCAAGCGGGGTGTTCGCCCATTTTTTCTTTATGGCGTCGCTTCTGGTTGTTTTTGTGTATATACTTTTAATAGAGTTAACCCTTTTGGCTCTCTCGGACATTTTTTTCTTTGTTTCTTCACTATGGTGAAATTTCCCAACGGGTCTATTTTTTATACCAGCAAGCCGATGTGATTCTTTTTCTTTTTCGGATTGTTTTCTGCCTAAGTGGGTCTGCCTAATTTTTTCTTTTGTTTTTTCTGTGTGGTGTTTTCCCCAAAACGGATTAGATTTATTGGTCATCCTTTTTTTATACTTCTCAACCCGTTCTGTGTCATTTTCTCCCCACTTTTTACCTATCATATTATGTCCAACACAGTACTTTGGGGGAGGTAAGGACCGGCTTA
>Ga0209777_10001508_pt1 | contig 33308 bp, 21 predicted proteins | sample FrelakmetHBP12HB_FD_187147 | JGI IMG/M metagenome (GOLD analysis project Ga0209777, IMG submission 187147) | Freshwater lake sediment microbial communities from the University of Notre Dame, USA, for methane emissions studies -HBP12 HB (SPAdes)... | ecosystem: Environmental > Aquatic >... | reverse complement strand
CCCCGCCGCTAAACCTCAACCCTCTCAATCATCTACCGCTCGCGCCGTCGGTCGCCGGTTCGCGCGCCGCCGCGCATTTCCCCGCCGGCACCACCGCCGGAGGCCAGTGGCCGTGCCTCGTTGATTACGAGCGGCCGTCCCATGAACTGCTTGCCGTTGCAGGAGGAAACGGCACGCGTTGCCTCCTGGTCATTCCCGATCTCGACAAACCCGAATCCCCGAGCCTCCCCCGAGAACCGGTCTCTTACCACGTTCACGCTGTCGACAGCGATCCCGGCCTGGGAGAAAAACGCCTCCAGGTCGGTCTCGGTAGCCTTGTAGGGCAGGTTTCCTACGTAGAGCCTCATTCGATCCGCACTCCTTCTTCGTCCCGAACGGGCTGGACCCGTCCGGGCTCGCTCGCTCCAGGGCGGGCACGGACACCCCGGCACGCTTTTCGCCGGTCCACGAGACGACTGCCGCCGGCGAGATCCGACTCAAGCTGAACAGCCCCAATCACCCACCGGCAGTCCCAAATCCGGCACTGCGGGGCGACTCTGCTTTCAGCCAATCGCAGCCATTGTCGCACAACAAGCATTAATGAGGGGAGCGCTCACCCGCACTCGGGGGCAGCGGCGCCACGTGCAGAAGGAGCGCACCCTCGCGCGTGTATCGACGCCCGCCCGGCGCCTGATCGAACTCGGCCGAGACCGGATCGGGCCTACCGTTTTTTCCAGGTACCGGCCTGCCCGATCCGGCGATGCGGCAGGGGAAGGCAACAAAACGGTCGCGTGGAAACTCGGCATCAGTGAGCACACTGTGAAGTTTCACGTAGGCTCCATCCTGTCCGAGCTCAACGCGTCCAGCCGCACCGAAGCCGTCACGCTTGGCATTCGCTGGGGGCTGATCCTCATCTAAGGCTGTTTCAGGGCGATCCATTGTGGCGCCACATGGCTCGGCAGCGGCGGCAACTTCAACGCCAACTGCGACACGAAGCGTGCGGCTCTGTTCCAATTTCGCAGGAAGGCTTCCCCGAGTGTAGAATCGTACGTTCACCATGAGCACGCCATTTCGCCTGGATGGGAAGAGCGCACTTGTCACGGGAGGCGCCAGCGGAATCGGCGAAGCGATCTCCCGCGCGTTTGCCCGCGCCGGGGCATCGGTTCTGATCGTTGATCTCGATCGCGCGCGAGCGGAGGCGCTCGCTTCGACGTTGCCCAACGGCCGCACGGCCATCTGCGATATCACCGATGAATCCGCGGTGCGAGAGCTGATGGCCGGGCTTTCAGCGCTGGACATTCTCGTCAACAACGCGGGGATCGGCCTGGTGGGCGGAATTGAAGAGACCGAGCCTGAGGACTTTCGCCGGTTATTTCGAGTTAATGTCGAGGGGCTTTACCTTAGCACCAAATACGCGCTTCCTTTGCTGCTCAACTCGCCGTCGGGTACGATAGTGAATATAGGGTCAGTTGCGGGCCTGGTGGGTATCAAGAAGCGCTTCGCGTACTGCGCGACGAAAGGGGCGGTAGTATCGATGACGCGCCAGCTCGCCGTCGAGTATCCCAAGCGGTTGAGAGTGAACTGCATTTGCCCGGGGACGGTGGAGACTCCGTTTGTCGAAGCCTACCTGGAGAAGTATCATAAGCACGAGAAGGAGCAGGTGCGCGCGGAGCTGAACGCGCGGCAGCCGGTGGGCAGGCTCGGCCGGCCGGAAGAGATCGCCGACCTGGCGCTGTACCTGAGCTCGGCGGAAGCCGCTTTTGTGACGGGCTCGATCGTTACTATCGATGGGGGTTGGACCGCAGCTTGACAGTCCGCCCTTCATACAGCACAATCGGATTTGACCGACAATTAACCTGGTCTCTGATCGGAAGAGGCTTAAAACACCAAGTCCGCTTAATGTTCTAAAGAATGCGCCGACAGACACTTCTCCGTACGCTTTGCCTCATCATTACCCTGGCCGTCGCCGCCGGGACCGGTTTTTCAGCCACCAGCAGCAAGCGCAGGCACAAGCGCCGTTCAACCCAGACGGCAGCGGCCGCGCAGGCGACCGCCGCGAACAAAACGGCGGTATCCACAAAGAAGAGCATCAGCAGGCGCGTCCGCCGCGGGCGGCGGATGTCGCTGTACAGCCCCTGGACATCTCCGACCTACGCTGATTCCACCGCGGGAGACCAGGTGGACGGCGAGGACCTGGTTGTGCGCAGAGCCGCCGTCGAATCGCTGGGCGCTTACAACGGAACCGTGATCGCCGTGAATGCAAGCACGGGCCGCGTCCTGACGATGGTGAACCAGAAGGCTGCGCTCTCGGGCGGGTTCCAGCCCTGCTCCACGGTGAAGATCGCCGTGGCTCTGGCCGCGCTGAGCGAAGGATTGATCGACCGCGTGACTCCGGTCCGGCTGTACGGCCGCACACGTATGGATCTCACTCAGGCGCTCGCGCGCTCCAACAACTATTACTTCGCGAACCTGGGCCTGAAGCTCGGATACGAGCGGTGGGCCTACTACGCCAAGCTGTTCGGGCTGGGAGAGCGCGCGGGGCTGAGCATCACGGATGAGGAGCCCGGGTACTTCGCGCCGGAGCCTCCGTCAAGCGGCATGGGCATGATGACGAGCTTCGGCGACGGCATCACGCAAACACCGCTCGAGCTTGCGTCACTGCTCGCCGCCGTCTCCAACGGCGGAACGATGTACTACCTGCAATATCCGCGCAACGCCAAAGAGGTTGAGGAGTTCGTGCCGCGCGTGAAGCGCCACCTCGACATCGCGCAGTTGATTCCGGCGGTGAAGCCCGGACTTACGGGAGCGGTGGAATTCGGGACCGCGCGGCGTGCCGTCTACGATGTGGAGCAACCGGTCTGCGGGAAGACCGGGACGTGCACGGGAGGCTCGACGCACCTCGGATGGTTCGGCTCATTCAACGACTTCGGCCAGAACAAACTGGTGGTCGTGGTGCTGCTGACCGGCGGCCGAGGCGTCAGCGGACCGATGGCCGCAGGCGTCACCGGCAACATCTACCGCAAACTCGCGCTCGAAGGGTATTTCGGACGACGCCCGGTGTTCTCACCGGCCGTTCTGGTCCCCAGATAGAATCTCCCGTCTGCTCGAAGGCAGCCGGGCAGTCGATGCCTGGCTGCCTTCGTCATTGCCTGGATCGAGTACAGATGCCGTTTGTGCGGGAGCACGCGCGCACCCCAGCCACGGCATTTGCATTAGCACTCCAACCGGGTCTACGTTAAGCACGCATGTTCGCCCGCCAATTTCGCAGTTCAGCGACCAGGCCCACGGCCAGCGTAGACGGCTCAGAGCTTCGCGAAGCACCTCTCTGGCCGGCCGATCGGAGAATCCCTGCTGCATACTTCCTTGCCGGAGAGCGCCGGCGGGCAAAGTGCCCTCCTGGATGCGAACGCCCGTGGCCCTCGAGACTTGAACGCAGACCTCGTGGACCAGATCCATAAGGCTGCGCTCCCGTTCTGGGATGGAAATCCGCGCGTCGAGTACGGGATCTTGGCTCACAGTTTGTCCGCTCTCGTCGTCTGCCGCCACGCCAACGATGTCGTACTGGTCGCCTAGCTGTCGGACCTCGAACCGGCCTGGAAGCCCCGAAGCCGCATGGGCCTGAACCAGCGCTTCGAGAACCGGCGCGGGATCGTCCGGCGCCCCCTCCTCTGACGGCGCGGCAAAAGTCACCTCGAGCAACCCTGCTCGAGGGTCCAGCGCGCGGTCTTCGGGTGTCCTCGGCTGATAGGACGGCACGGTGACATCGACGTAGTCGCCCCTGTACCTGATCCGGGGGTCTTCGTAGTTGATTCTCCAGCCATAGCGCTGCCGAAGGTCCCAGACGATCGCACCGACCGCCCGCGGTGTGTCAGTGCGTATGGTCGCCCGACCACTCAAGTCGGTGAAGACGCCGCCGGATGCAGCAGCCAGAAGGATCGGCAGCGCCCCGCTCAAGGCTTCTCCGGAGTTTCGCCCGATGCCGAAGAGCATCACAGCGCTGGGCGGCAAGTACTACGTCAAGGACAACCGCGACACCCCGGACACGCTGATGGTGACCTACGAATATCCGAAGGGTTTCGTAGCGACGTTCGAAGCGATGTCGGGCACAAGCCAGTCGCCGTATCCGAACGGCGCCGGCGCGCTGTTCTGCGGAACCAAGGGCCGCCTTTTTGTGAGCCGGTCGGTCGCTCAGATCGAGCCGGAAAACGGCTCGGACGTCGAGGTTCAGGCGATCAAGCCGTCGAACAACATGAATATGGCTCACTGGGCCAACTTCATCGAGTGCATCAAGACGCGGGAGAAGCCCATCAGCGACGTCGAGACCTGCTTCAAGACGACGGCTGTCTGCCAGCTTGCGAACGCGTCGTATCGCAGCAAGTTGCGGCTGGACTGGGACGACGCGAAGCCGGCGACCGAGCAGAAGGAAGTGCGGCCGTACCTGATGTACGAGTACCGCAAGCCCTGGAAGCTGGTGGTGTAGCTTCGGGGCCTACGAGTGAGAAGTGCTCAAGGCTCCACCTGAACGCAGAGTCCGGCGCCGTCGAAAGACATAGCGCGGGCGATGTTTACCGTGACGTTCGTTGCGATTCCGACGTAACCAAACTCCGTCGGCAAGCAGGCGTTGGTTTTTGCCGGCACCTCAGGGATGATGACATTCACCTGGTAGAGTCCGACGGAGTTGGGGACGAGCCCGGCGTATACAGCCGGTTGCGAGTTCGCCCGAACCGGCCGGGAAGGCGAAGCATTCGGGTGAAAGTCGAACTGCACCATCGGAGCCGTGGTTGTTGGAGCAGCAGTTTCCGCCGCATGACCCGTCGGAACGTAAGGTTGGGTTCCCCCAAGTCCTACCGCGTAGATGACGAGTTCCTCGCCGGATTTCGCAGGGGCTTCCGCGGTGACGAGCGTGCCGTCGGCATGCGTCACGAGAGGCCGGCAAAGCCCTAATCTCTGCTGCCGCACCGTATCGCACGTACCAAGCACGTGAATCTGATCGGCCACCGGGCTCAGGTACACTCTGGCGGAAGCCGAACCGGGCCCGCTGAGAACCAGTTGCAACGGCGGCACTATAGTGCCGCGCGGCTCGTCGCTTTCTGACTGAATCTCAATCGAAACCTGCACCGTGATTGCGGCCACAGTTCCGCAACCTTCGCCTGTCTGCTCTCCACAGGTAGAGAGCGGTTCGATTGCAAAAATCGGCACTGGAACAAGGCTCGGAGGGAATTGTGTGACGACTGCGGTGATTCCCCCGAGCGTGTTGCCGATCGGAACGCCGACAGCATGGAAAGTCTGCGGTATGGGTCCCAGGCCGGTGACAAAGAACGTGAGCAGTTGGCCGGGCGCAGCCGTCAGCGGCGGGAACGGGACGGCGTATCCGGCGCCGGCAACAACGCCCTGAGCGAAGGAGATGCCGCAAGCAGAAAGAAGGAATGCTCCAAGTAGAACTCGTGCACGCATCTCAATCTCCTTGTCCTTCCGCCCTACGGCCGATTCTAGTGCATAGAGCACATCCGCACAACACGCAGCGGGCCCGAACGTACAGCGCCGCGAGAGCCCATATGACACGCCTAGTTCAGATGGCCGAAATGCCGCAGCTCTTCGGCAATCATCGGCGAGACCCGCCAGTAGTCTCGATCAAGAGTAGATTGCTGGATTAGCTCCGGCGTGATCGCGCTAAGGCCTGACAGATCGCTCCCGGCCTCGAAAGGGACGATGTTCGGTAGAAACTGGGGGAGGGTTCTGCTTGGCGGATCCTGCACGAAAGCCTGAACTACATCGTTCAAGTCGGGGTGGTTGACCGGATCCAGAGGCTGTTGCAGCCGGGGAATGGCAGCCGAGGTATATGTGTTCATCGTGGGTCGGAAAAAATCGCCCGCCGTGTAGCAGGGCGAAGCGGCACAGCGAGGTAAGGCGGAGTTGAAATACAACCACTGGCCTGGGTCGATGTTCTGCTGAATGGTTGCACCGATGTACGAAGGGGTCGCTCCGGCAGTCCTGTACACGACTCCCTGTTTAAGTGGAGGGACCCGATCTCCACCCTGAAACGTCTGATAGGCAAGATACCAGTCACCTCTCGATGATGTGGTTATCCCGGCCGAAAACAAATCTGTGGTGTGTTGGTTATTTACTTGACTCAGGTAGACGCCCTTCTGGCGGCCTGTGTGGCTGTCGCGCGAGTTGCCGGCGGGCCGCTCCCGTCCGGACCGCGACCGACCTTCCAGGCGGCTGCCGGTGAGCGTTTGCGCCGGTCCACTGAAGACCTTGGCGGGCGCTGCAACCTGAGTCAGGTAAATAACCACCCTGTGGTGTAATTGACCGTCACCCCACCACCGAGCTCCGTGGTTATGTTGATGGCATTTCTGTTGTTGATGCTGACTGGGAACGCGACGACCCACCCCAGACCTGCAGAAGCGGCGGCATCAGGGGTATTAGAGAAAGAGAGATCTCCGTTGAGGCTGGAAATTCCGGCGCTCTTCAGAGGCATTGGATAATTGGTAGCGATGCTCGTTGTTTGGGACCAGGCGACTCCGTCGGAGGAGGTATAATGCTCGAGCGTGTACAAAGGCGAACTAGAGTCGTTGATGGTGAACACGTGGAAGCCGGATGCCGACCAAACCAAGCGACTCGCTCCACCCCTCACCCGCAAAACAGCATATGGACCGAACCACGTTGAGCCGCCGTTGTCTGAATAGGCGGTGTAATATCCCAGGTTGCCACCGCTGATGAGAGCCGCCCCGACGACAATCCGACCGTTTGAGGCAACAGCAACAGATGGGAAGTCCCACGAGACAAGAGCGTACATATCAGCCGCAAAACCGGTCGCTCGTGTCGACCGTGTACCCATCGTGCCACACAGGATTGGACCCGTCCATGTCCCGCCATTGGATGACCACGATAACATAGACCGAGTTCCATCCGACATTGTAGTCAAGGGCCGCGAGGGTATATCGGCTCCTGACCGCATCCCACAGCAGGAACTGATCCATCATTGGATTTCCGTTAGCACGATGCTCGACTGCAGATAGCCACGACGAACCACTCCAGAGACTTGTATAGGCATGGGCGATGCTGGGGTTTGCATTCCCGCGCGTGGTTCCGACCTCATGCCAGCTCGTTACCCAACCGCCGGTGTCCGTGGAACTCGGTTCCCATCTGTATTGCTGCGCCACGCCATTCACCCGAGTCAACGGAATCATTAGCGAAATCGTTCCGTTGCCAGCCAGCCCCACCGCGGCAAGCGCCGCGACAAGTGCCGCGGCCACCAACCAGCGCCGCGTCAGCCGCCGGCTTGATGGCCGACGCACTCGGGCTCGTTCCTCAACGCTTGATGTCGCATTTCGCATCGACATCCTCTTGAACATAAGGCTTGCTCGCATGGTTTTTCCCAGAAGGGCTTAGGCCGCTGCTTCACCTGCATCCGGCCCTGCCCCGCTATCTCTGAGTCTCTTAAACGACCAATCCGGTTTTGCGCCCGGTCAACGGGATGTCGCGGCCGCAATAGCTTCGGTGTCAACAAGAATTGTTAGAAAGCCAACGTAAGTTGCTCGATCGACGGCGAAGATGACTGAGAATTCCAACTGGTCGAGTGAGAATCGCGCGCCGGATTACACGGGACAGCGCTCGCGCGCGCTCTTCCTCACTCATACCGCAGCGCCTGGACCGGTTCGATCGCGGCGGCCCTTCGTGCTGGGATGAAGCCCGCGAGCAGCGCGGAGGCCGCAAGCGCCCCGATGGCGGCTGCGAACATGGCTGGGTCGTGGGCGCGGATGCCGTACAACTCCGATTCGACAAACCGGGCAAGGGCAAAGGCTACGGGGCCTCCAACCGCGGTTCCCGCCGCAACCACCCAAGCCAGCTCCCGCATCACAAGCCAGACGACGCGGCCGCGGCCGGCGCCGAGCGCCATGCGGATTCCGATCTCAGAGGTGCGCCGCGCCACCGAATAGGCGATGATCCCGTAGAGCCCGATGGCGGAGAGCAGGGTGGCAAGCACTCCGAAGGCTCCCGCGAGGAACGCGAGCATACGGTCCTTTTCGGCGTACCTCCCGATCCGGACCTCCATGGATTCGATGTCGGAGATGGGTAGGTTCGGATCGAGATCCCGAACTGTTCTCCGAATGTTAGCGCCCAACTGACTCCCGTACCCCCGAACGTAGAAGGTCAGCCTGTGTACCGACTTGTCCTGCTCGTAGGGCGTGTATAAGAACGGTCCTTCGGTCTTGCGCAGATCGGCGTAACGAATATCGCGCACCACGCCGACGATCTCCATGCCGGACTGGTCGCGAGTCGCCCCCAGCTTTCGGCCGAGCGGGTCGCGGTTGCGGAAGTACTGCTTCGCGAATGCTTCGGAGATGATGGCAACCTGAGGCGCGGCGGCGTTGTCCCTCTCGGTGAACTCGCGTCCCGCCAGGAGCGGGATGCCGGTGGCGCGGAAATAGCCCGGCGCAACGGCGTCGAGCTCGGCGCCCGGCTCTTCATCGGGGCGCGCGGGCTGGTATCCCTCCACACTCACACTGGTCGCGCTCATTCCGTTTCCGAACGGGCCGAGCGTGGTGGCCGTTACCGCTTCCACGCCGGGCAACTGGCCCAGCCGCTCGCGCAAGGCGCGGAGGAATGCGAATCCGCGCGGCGTGTCGTAGCCGTTCAGTTTCGGGTCGAGCGAAAACGTGAGCAGGTTTTGCGGGCGGAAGCCGGTGTCGGTGTTCATGAGGTTCAACAGGCTGCGCGCAAACAGCCCGGCTCCCACGAGGAGGATCAACGCGAGCGCGATTTGCGCGGCCACGACCACTCTCCGGAACCGGGTCTGGCTGAGACCGAGGCCCACGCCGCCGGTCTGGTTCTTCGAAGCCGGCGTGAGATCGACGCTCCAAATCTGAACCGCGGGCGCACAACCGAAGATGAGTCCCGTGAGCAGCGAGACGCCGAAGGCGTAGCCGAGCATCCGCAGATCGATCTGCGCATTGACCCAACCGTCGGTTGCGCCTTCGGGCAAAAGGCTCAAAAGACCCGCCGCCGTCCAGCGCGCGATGATGGTCCCGATCACACCACCCGCAAGCGAAAGCACAACACTTTCCACGAGCAGTTGCCGCAGGATCGTGCCTCGACCCGCTCCGAGCGAGACGCGCACGGCGATCTCCTTCCTACGCCCGGCGGCCCGCGCGATGAGGAGGTTGCCGACGTTGGCGCACGCGATCAGCAGCAGCAGACCGACCATGGCCATGATGACCAGCAAGGGCGTCCGCCACATCCACCGCAACTGGTTGATTCCCTGTGAGGCGGCTTGAAGTTCGAGCTTGCGGTTGAGGTACTCCTCTTTCTCGTGAGGCCCCATGTGGCGCACGCGGGGCAGGTCTTCGTCCCGGATCGCTTTGAACACCGCCTGCGCCATCGCGCCCGCGCGCTGCACCGTGATGCCGCGCTTGAGCCGGCCGAAGATGCTGAGCCAGCGAATCGTGAAGTCCGGCAGAATGTCCGGCCCCGGCGAAACCTGCGCCCGCATGGCAATCGGAATGAACATGTCGGGCGTGTTGCCGGTCATGATTCCCCGGAAATGCCGGGAGGCAACGCCGACGACGATCATCGGATGACCGTTGATGAGCAGCTTGCGATTGAGAACCTGGGGGTCGCCACCGAAACGCTTTGTCCAGTATGCGTGGCCGAGGACGATGACGGGATGAGCGCCGGGTGTCAGGTCATCACTCTGGTGAAGAGTCCGGCCGATCGCGGGCAGGATCCCGAGCACATCAAAGAAGTTGCCGGAGACCAACTCCACGCCGCCCCTCTCCGCGGTGCCCCGGTCCTGAACGGTGACGGCCGCGCCCGAGCGGGCGATGAGCCCTTCGAACGCCTGGGCGCGGTCGCGCATGCTCTTGTACATGGGATACGAGTACACGGTTTCCATGTTGTCGGCCATGGCAGCGCCGGGATCCTGGCCTTCCGAATGGAACAGCACGAGCCTCTCCGGGTCCGCGACGGGAAGCGACCGCAACAGAACCTGGTCGAGAAGGGAGAAGATGGCGGTGTTCGCCCCAATGCCCAGCGCCAGGCATGCCACGGCACTCGCGGTGAACACCGGGCTGCGCCGCAACGTTCTGAATGCAAAGCGTAATTCGTTTTTCATAGGGACAGGCCACAACGCGGAGCAACGATCATAGTATGAATCCGATATACGCGGCAGCGGCCATTCCGTTGCGTAGTGCGGCAACCGCAAGGCACTTCCCAGCATCCAAGAGAGTGAGCCTGCAATTCTGATGAGTGCCCCTGCCCGGGGGCGAGCCCTACTGGGGCGGTGGAGGCTGTCTATGTCTAGAGGGGTCTTTGCAGGCATCCGTGATAGCGTAAGAGTGAGAGGGTCTGAGGCGACCTCATGGCGGCCAGCACAGCCATTCGTGCCAGCGAGTTAACCAAGAAGTACCGCTCCGGCGCATCTGAGCTCGTGGTGTTGGACCGTCTGAACCTGGAAGTCCCGCAGGGCGAGCGGCTTGCGCTGGTCGGAGAATCCGGCGCCGGAAAGTCCACGTTACTGCATCTCCTGGGTACCCTCGACAGACCGACCAGCGGGACGATATACTTCGGGACGAGAGAACTCACATCACTGCCTGATGCGGAACTGGCGAGCTTCCGCAATCGGGAAATCGGGTTCGTTTGGCAGACTCACTATTTATTGCCGGAGTTTACGGCTCTGGAGAATGTGATGATGCCGTTGCTCATCAGAGGTGTGTCCCACCGGGAAGCGGCGCGGGATGCGTTGGCGAGGCTGGAGGAGGTGGCTCTGAAGGCTCGTGCGACGCATCGAGCGGGAGAGCTTTCCGGAGGTGAGCAGCAAAGGGTGGTGCTGGCCAGAGCGTTAGTCGGCAAGCCGAACTTCCTGCTGGCGGACGAGCCCACGGGGAACCTGGACCACAGGACCGGTGAAATGATCATGGATCTGCTCGCCGAACTGCACCGGTTTCACGGGCTGACCTCGATCTATGTGACGCACAACCTGTCGTTCGCGCGCCGCTGTGATCGGGTGTTGCGGCTCGAGGCCGGAAGCCTGGTGTCCGAGGAAGCAGCGGCCGGCGCGCCCGGCTTACGGCGCGGTGCGGTCCCTCCAGATTCTGTAAGCCTTCAGAGCGGAAACAGCTATGTTTGAGCGATATACCGAGAAAGCCCGCAGGGTGATTTTCTTCGCGCGGTACGAGGCGAGCCAGTTCGGCAGCCCCTACATCGAGACGGAACACCTGCTGCTCGGGCTGTTGCGGGAAGACAAGGCGCTGGCGAACCGGTTCCTACGCTCGGCGGCGCAGATTGAATCCATCCGCAAGCAGATTGAAGCGCACACCACCATTCGCGAGAAGGTTTCCACTTCGGTGGACCTGCCGCTCAGCCACGAGTGCAAGCGTGTGCTGGCGTATGGGGCGGAGGAGGCTGAGCGCCTGAACCACAAACACATAGGCACCGAGCACCTCCTGCTCGGGCTGCTCCGCGAGGAGAAATGCTTCGCGGCGGAGATTTTGCACGAGCGCGGCTTGCGGCTTTCGGCGGTGCGCGAGGAGATTGCGCGATCCACGTCCGAGAAGATGACATCGAGCCGGCCGAAGGAGAGCTCACTGCTATCTGAGTTCAGCCGCGACCTGACACAATCGGCGCTCGACGGATCACTCGATCCGCTGATCGGACGCGACTACGAACTGGAGCGCGTGATTCAGATCCTGTGCCGCCGCACGAAGAACAACCCGGTGCTGATCGGCGAGCCGGGGGTCGGCAAGACGGCGATCGTGGAGGGTCTGGCACAGCGCATCGCCGAGGGCGACGTGCCGTCGTTCCTCTCCGAGAAGCGCATTCTGGCTCTGGACCTGTCGCTGATCGTGGCCGGCACGAAGTACCGCGGGCAATTCGAAGAGCGCTTGAAGACCATCATGAAGGAGTTGATGGAGAACCAGACCGCCATCATCTTCATCGATGAGCTGCACACGCTGGTGGGCGCGGGCTCGGCCGAGGGTTCGCTCGATGCAGCCAATATTCTGAAGCCCGCACTGTCACGGGGCGAGATCCAGTGCATCGGAGCGACGACACCCGGGGAGTACCGGAAGTCGATCGAAAAAGACAGATCGCTCGAGCGCCGTTTTCAGGCGGTGAAGGTACCGCCGCCCAACGAGTTGGACGCGATCAAGGTACTGCGCGGCATCAAGGAGCGGTACGAGAAGTTCCACGCTGTGGCGTACACGGACGATGCCATCGAAACCGCGGTGTATGCCTCGAGCCGGTTTATTCCCGACCGTTTCCTGCCGGACAAGGCGATCGACCTGATCGACGAAGCCGGAGCAAGGGTGAAACTGAGGCAGACAACGCTGCCGAGCGATGTGTCGGAGATCCAGAAGCGGATCAAGTTCATCGTCCACCGGATGGAGAACGCGATCGCAAACCACGAGTTCGAGAAGGCCCGCTTTTATTCCGACGAAGAGCGGAAGGAGCGGGAGAATCTGCGGCAACTGCGCGAGCGCTACAACCTGGACGACACGTCAACCGGCGTGGTCTCGAAGGACGACATCGAGGACGTGGTGGCCCGCTGGACCGGCGTGCCGATGACGGCCATCCGGGAGGAAGAAGTCACGAAGCTCCTCCGCATCGAGGAAGAATTACACAAGCGCGTAATCAGCCAGGAAAAAGCGATCAGCGCGCTGGCCAGGGCCATAAGGCGGTCCCGCGCAGGTCTGAAGTCACCGAAGCGGCCCGCCGGTTCGTTCCTCTTCCTGGGCCCTACCGGCGTGGGCAAGACCGAGGTGGCGCGCGCGCTGGCCGAGTTCATTTTTGGCAGCGAAAAATCGCTGATTCGCTTTGACATGTCCGAGTTCATGGAGAAGCACTCGGTGTCGAAGCTGATCGGCTCGCCGCCCGGATACGTGGGCTACGAAGAAGGCGGCCAGTTGACCGAGCGCGTCAAGCGTCAGCCGTATTCGGTGATTCTGCTGGACGAGATCGAGAAGGCGCACCCGGATGTGTACAACATCCTGCTGCAGGTGTTCGAGGATGGCCAGCTCACAGACGGGCTGGGCAATACCGTCGATTTCAAGAACACCATTTTGATCATGACTTCGAACCTGGGAGCCCGGTTCCTGGAGAAGAAGGGCGGCATGGGGTTCTCCGCTCCTGCGGGCCAGGGCATTCCGCAGAAGGTCGAAGACATGGTGATGAGCGAGGTGAAGCGAGCGTTCAATCCGGAATTCCTGAACCGGCTGGACGAGGTGATTCTGTTCTCGTCGCTGACCGACGAAGACCTGCTGAAGATCATCGACCTGATGGTGGGCCAGACCAACCTTAATCTGGAAGCGAAGCAGATCAAGATCCGGCTGACGCAGGATGCGGCCAAGCAGATCCTAGAAAAGACTCTGGGCGACCGTAGCTTTGGCGCCCGCCCGCTGCGCCGCGCGCTGCAGAAGTACATCGAAGATCCGCTCTCGGAGGCGGTGATTCAGGGATCGCTGCCGCGGCCGGCGGATCTGGAAATCTACCTCGGCGAGAACGGGTTCTATTGCCGTACGATCGCCAAAGAGGGCGAAGGCGAACCGGTGACGGTGGGCGCAGGCGGCGAGACGCCGGGCACTCCGCTGTACGTGTTCTGAGATTCGGAATCGCTGAAATCGAGGCCGTCGCACCCGCGTGCGGCGGCCTTTTTCTTGAAGGGGACAGCCTGAATTGAGCGCTTCGCCAAAACACCCAAGGGGACGGACCGCTCTGACGTGTTCGACCTTTCTTTTCCGACAGGCATCCGGCGGCATCAACACTAACGCCGCACCGCTCCTACGAAGCATTCGCGATGCCCCAGTCCCGTCGTCGCTCCTGATTCGCTCGGAGCCGGCGCGCCAGGGGCCGGGAGGATGTCCGTTGCGGTGGCTCAGGCAGCGTACACCGCCGGAAGCTACGCCAAAGACCTTTGCAGAATCCGCGAAGGATGCGGAGCGGTGCGTCCCCTTGGGTGTTTTGGCGAAGCGCTCAATTCAGGCTGTCCCCTTCAAAAAAAGCCCCTTCAAAAGCCCGCGCGCCGGGCTTTCGCTTGAATGTAGGTCTTGAAGGCGTCCGGCCTGCCGGGCGGAGCGATCTCGAACGTGATGGAGAGAAGGTTCGCTGCTGTCTTGACGTAGGTGAGCCGGTAGCGGGGGCCGGGAGCAGCGGCGTCGCTCACGAACTCTGCACGCTCCTCGGCAGGCGCGGTCACTGCGTAGTGGATGACGTGGCCTTCGTTGTCCCAGTACACGGCACGCAGGCCGTCACGCTCGGTGTCCAGGTAGGTCACCATCAGGTCCTCGTGTGAGAAAGCGGGCCGCTCGGGAGTGGCCGGGTAATCGGCGCGGTTCCTGCGGATCAGCACCTTGCCACCGAGCTCAAAACGCATGGAGAATCCGCCGGTGCCCTGACCCGGCTGGCCGCTCCCATCGCCGAGCCATTCGCCAACTAGAAACTGCAGGCGGTCGAGCGCCATCTCAGGCGGGAACCTCGTTTCTCCAGGCGTGGACTGCCGGATGATTGAAGCCCCGTCCTGCTGCGCCGGTGCGAGCACCGGGGCAAGGGGCGCTATGAGCGCGGCAAGCAGGAGGATGTGTCGCTTCGTGGGCACGTTCTACTGTACTCCGCCGTGCGGGAAAGGAACCAGCGGGCGAGGTGGCTTTCCCCGTTTCCCGGCCATAGCCGCCATGCTCTGCGCGACCCTTCGGGACGGATGCAAGCGAAATAATTGTTTGTTTTTCTGCGACTTGCAGGTATTTGACACACATGAAATGTTTCGCCGGCGAGGGTCGCTGTGAGATACTGAAAGATAGAAGTCATCCGGCATGAGTCAGTTAGACGAGGCTGTTGCCCGTTATCAGAAATTACTCGAAAGTGAGCCCTACAAGGACCTGAGCTGGGCGGAAGCGCTGGGCGAAAAGATGCGTAGTGAGCATCTGACCCAGGGCGGACGTTTGGTTTGTCCCTTTCTGCGGCCCAATTTCGTTTCCCGCCGCCAGTATGAGACTCTCGTGCGGGCCGCCGAAGCTCTGTTCTGCGCCATCGACCGAGTCAAGCAGATGGCACTGGCCAACCCCGCCCTGCTTTCCCGAATGGAACTGCTGCCCGCAGAGAAGATGCTGGCGTCGCTCGATCCCGGCTATCCTTTTTTGGCCGTGACTTCTGTGCTCGATACACACCTGAAGAATGGCTCCATGTATTTTGTGGAATACGTGGCCGACGCGCCGGTTGGCGTCGCATACGGCGAGGCGCTCTCGGACCTGTTCTACGACTGCCCGCCGGTGAAGGAATTCCGCAAGCGGTATTCCCTTCAGAAATTCGGCGGCAAGAAGCCTCTGCTCTCGGCCCTGCTGAAAGCGTACAAGCTGTTCGGGGGCAAGAAGCAGCCGAACGTCGCCATTCTCGAGTTGCGGCAGCCCTTCCAATCCTCCGAGGAAGGTGAGTACGCCCTGCTGAGGGACTTCTTCCGGCGCGAAGGTTACGCGACGGAGATCATTTCTCCCGAGCAGCTCGAGTACCGGGGCGGGATCCTGCGCCGGGGCGATTTCCAGATCGACTTGATCTGGCGGCGGGTGAAGGTTCAGGAGTTTCTGCTTCGATACGATCTCTCGCATCCGCTCGTACGCGCGTATCGCGAAGGCGCCGTATGCGTGGTGAACAGCTTCCGTTCCGAGCTCGCGCACAAGAAGGCCATTTTCGATCTGTTGACGGACGAGACGATTACGGCGAGCTTCCCCGCCGGGGAGAAAAAGGCGATTCGGCAATACATTCCCTGGACCAGGGTGGTAGCACCGGCCAAGACGAGCTACCAGGACCAGGTTATCGATTTGCCCGAGTTCATACTCAAGAATCGTGAGAAGCTTGTCCTGAAACCGAACGACGAGTCCGGGGAGAATCACTCGATCCGCGGCTGGGAGACCGACGATTCCGGCTGGGATCGTGCCCTCAGGCGGGCGTTGAAGGTCCCGTACGTCGTCCAGGAAAAGGTCGATGCAACGTACGCCCCGTTTCCGCTCCTGCAGTACGGCGACCTGGAGATCCGGCAGATGAAAGTGGACCTCCACCCACACGTTTACCTGGGGAAAGTGCAGGGCTGTTCGAGCTGGCTCAGTGCGGCAAACGGAGGCTTCTCGACCGTGGCCGGACTGGCCCCCACGTACATACTGGAATCCAGGAGCTGACCGTCCAGTCCCTCTGCAAGAATCGCGCTAAACGACCGGCACGACTGCGTCCGGCATGAGCCGGTAGGTCGCTGTTCGCCCATTGGGCCAGTGCAGGGAGACTTCCAGGGGCCTCGGCTCGGACCCAACGAGCTTCAGCGGCTTGCCTGCGAGGTCACTTATGAGGCGGGCCTGGCCCTCCAGTCGCACAAGCGGGCGTCCGTCGAGCATCAGCTCCGATCCATCCTTGCCGTTGCCGAGCTCGGCCACGCCCGCCGCGGTCGGAATCCCGCTCTTTGAATAGCCGGCGCCGTCCGGAACGCGGCAGTTCCATTCCAGGCAGGAACCTTCGCGCCGCACGCCGAACAGACGCCAGATGAAATCGAAGAGGACGAGCATCGTAGGCGAGTATCCGCCTTGGTCCAGCGTGAACTCACCGGTCTGCGGATCCATCTGCTGCATGAAGCCAGCCGCGGCAACAATCGCCTTGACCCACTGCCGCATGAGATGCGTCAGGTCGCCCCGTTTGCCGTAAGGTTCCATCCAGCGCGGAGCGCGAAGCGCGGTGAGGGCTTGGGAAGCTCCACCCCAGGAGTTCGGTGGGATCGGGCGGACGAAGGCCGGGTCATCGAGCGCGATGGAAGGCAAAGGATAGGGCGCCCAGAAGGAAGAGGGATTCCGGATGTGCCGGCGGTAAACGGCCTCGAACAGCTCCTGCGGCAGCACGCGCTCGCCCAGAACGCGCGTGAGCGCATCGCCGCGGATGCGGACGAACTTCCCGCTGCTGTCCACATCGTAAAAGCAGGCGTCGCGTGTGTCGTAGAGGAGGTCGAGCATGGCCATTCGCGTAGCGGTGGCGCGTTCCTGCCAACGGGCCTCCTCCGCCGGATTGCCGAGTTCGCGGGCCATGCGCGCCAACGCGACGCGCCCGCCATACAGACTCGCCGAGAGATCGGGAGCCAAATAAGGCAGGCCCTCGATCCGCGGGCAGATCCGGGCATCTGCGTTGGGGCATTCTTTCGGCTTGCCCCGCCAGCGCGGGCTGTTGTCATGCCCGGTGTCGTATTCGCAAAATGCCTCACAGAGCCCGGTCGCCCGCGTGTTCCGGTAGCGGACGAGCCAGGCGTCCCAGCGGGAGCAGCTTGTGTAAGCCCTGGAGAGGAAGTCACGGTCCCGGGTTCGCTCATAAAGCTCGTAGGCGGTGGCGGCGATAGGGACCACCATCTGGATCTGGCCGGTGCCGATCTTGTTCCGCCAGACATAGCAGGGCAAGTAGCCGTCTTCTCGCTGAAAGTCAAAGAATATGCGATGGTTGGAAGTCGCCAACTGCTGGCTGATCGTGCTGTAGACCAAGCCTTCGAGCGGCGCGCACTCCAGCCAGACACCAGGATAATTGCCACCTTCGATCAGGACTGGGTCCACGAATCGGTTCACGCGAATTGCGTTATTGCGGAGACCTGCGAGGGCGGAATCGTACTTTGTCTGCAGGCGGGCATCGTCGGTTCTGAAGTAGAACCGCTCGGCGGGACGGGGCCGGTTCATCCGGACCTGGCCGCCGGGTAGCCCGGCTGCCAGCGAGCTTCCGCCCGCAGTCCGAAGGAACTGGCGCCGATTGATCATGCCGACCGCGCAGTGATCACCTAGGTTGCCGCGCAATGACCTTAGAACGTACCATTTCCGTGCTGGGAGGGCAAGTTCCGCAGGCGGGCACGGCGAACCCCAGGTTTCTGATAGGCTGTAAGTAGATGCACTATATGTAGATTTTTTTCTTGACGGGGCACTACATATTGGGGCAATATTGCAAAATGTCCGTCGGGCCCTCCCCTGTAAACTGAGGACAAAGGACACATTCTCAAAGGAGCCGAGCACATGGGTCAGTTGAGTGTCGACCTGAGTACCAAAGTTCATGACATGCCGGCCGGAAGACATGACAACGGCAAAGGCCTCACCTTCCCGCGGTATTTCACGGCGAAGCTGCCGGCAGACAGGACGCCGTACGACGAGTGCCGCTGGGAACTCCGAAACGCCGCGATCACGAACGACAAAGGCGCGGTGATCTTCGAGCAGCGGGACATCGAAGTCCCGGCCGATTGGTCGCAGACCGCCACGAACATTGTGGCGAGCAAGTACTTTCACGGCCGGCTGGGCACTCCGGAGCGTGAATCGAGCGTGGCACAGTTGACACGGCGCGTGGTGAATACCACTGCCGCGTGGGGCAAGGAGCGCGGGTACTTCCGCACCGATGCGGACGCCGACAACTTCCGGGACGAACTGGCACACCTGATCCTCACGCAGAAAACGAGCTTCAATTCCCCGGTCTGGTTCAACGTTGGCGTCAGCGAGGCGCGCGGGTATGGCTGGTGCTTTGACCAGGATACGAAGGTCATCCGGAAGCTCAATCCCGGCGAGGCGCGGCCGCAGTGCTCAGCATGCTTCATCAACTCGGTGAAAGACACGCTCGAATCGATCCTGGACCTGGCCAAGACCGAGGGCATGCTATTCAAATGGGGCTCCGGAACGGGCACGAATCTGTCGGCGCTGCGCGAAGAGGACGCGATCCTCTCCGGCGGCGGCCGCGCCTCGGGGCCGCTCAGTTTCATGAAGGGCTTTGACGCATTTGCCGGCGTGATCAAGTCCGGCGGAAAGACGCGCCGCGCGGCCAAAATGGTGATCCTGAATGCGGACCACCCGGACGTCGAGAAGTTCATCTGGGCGAAGGCGAAAGAGGAGAAGAAGGCCCACACGCTCGTGGATGCCGGCTACGACGCGTCGCTCGACGGCGAGGCGTACAGCTCCATCTTTTTCCAGAACGCGAACAACTCGGTCCGTGCCTCGGACGAGTTCATGCACGTGGCCATGACCGATAGCGAATGGTGGACCCGGGCGGTGCTCGACGGGCAGCCTGTCAAGCGGTACAAGGCGCGGGACCTGCTGAAACATATCGCTCACGCGACGCACCAGTGTGGAGATCCTGGCATGCAGTTCGACACGACGGTGAACCGCTGGAATCCGTGCAAGGCTTCGGGCCGGATCAACGCGTCGAATCCCTGCTCGGAGTACATGTTCCTTGACGATTCGGCCTGCAACCTGGCATCGCTGAACCTTTTGAGGTTTCTCGGCCCCGACGGGCACTTCGATGTGACCGCCTTCCGGCACGCGGTGGATACGGTCATCCTGGCCCAGGAGGTTTTCGTCGACAACGCCAGCTACCCCACCGAGAAGATCTCAGAGAACTCTCACAATTACCGGCCGCTGGGGCTGGGGTTCGCCAATCTAGGAGCGCTTCTGATGACGCTCGGCTGGCCGTACGACAGCGAGGGCGGGCGGGACTTCGCCGCAGCCGTCACGGCTATCATGTGCGGCCAGGCGTACCTGACGAGCGCGCGGATTGCCGAGGCAGTCGGGCCGTTCGCGATGTATGAGAAGAACGCCGAGCCGTTCCTCGAGGTGGTCAGGATGCACCGCGCCGCGGTGGGCCGGATCAGCCCTCGCAACGCGCCGGGCCTGTACCAGGCCGCCGAGCGCGTCTGGGACGAAGCCTACGATGCGGGCCGGAAACACGGTTACCGCAACGCCCAGGTCACCGTGATCGCCCCGACGGGAACCATCGGCTTCATGATGGACTGCGACACTACCGGCATTGAGCCCGATCTGGCGCTGGTGAAGTACAAGAAGCTGGTAGGCGGCGGCGTCATTAAGATCGTGAACAACACGGTGCCGCAGGCGCTGATCCGCCTTGGCTACGCCCCGGAGCAGGTGGAACAGATCGTCAGTCACATTGACGCCACCGGGACGATCGAGGGCGCTCCCTTCATGAAGCCCGAGCACCTGGCCGTGTTCGACTGCAGTTTGAGGGCACAGAACGGCGCGCGCTGCATTCACCACATGGGTCACGTGCGGATGATGGCTGCGGTGCAGCCGTTCATCTCCGGCGCGATTTCGAAGACCATCAACATGCCCGAGGAGTCCACGGTGGAAGACGTCATGCACGCCTACATTGAAAGCTGGCGCCTGGGATTGAAAGCGGTGGCGATCTACCGCGACGGTTCGAAGAGGGTCCAGCCGCTCTCGTCAGGCGATGGCAAGGCGGAGAAGAAGCCGGCGGCGGGCGCCGAGAAGATCGTTTACCGCCCGCAGCGGCGCAAGCTCCCCGACGAAAGGGCTTCAATCACGCACAAGTTCTCTATCGGAGGACACGAGGGCTACGTCACTGTCGGCCTTTACGACGATGGGACGCCGGGGGAACTGTTCATCACGATGGCCAAGGAAGGCTCTACCATCTCCGGCCTGATGGACGGCTTCGCCACCGCGATCAGCTTCGCCCTGCAATACGGCGTTCCGCTGAAGTTCCTGGTGGACAAATTCAGCCACGTGCGATTCGAGCCCGGCGGTTGGACGGGGAACAAACAGATTCCGTACGCGAAATCGCTGCTCGACTACATCTTCCGGTGGATGGGCGCGCGCTTCCTCGGACCGGAGTACGCCGTCACCGAGGCGGGCGACACGCCCAAGCTGCGGCCGACCGAACCGAACCCGCAGCCAGACCTGCCGTTTTCGCCGGTGGCGGACGACGCGCCGCTGTGCTCGGAGTGCGGGTCGATCATGATCCCGAACGGCTCGTGCTATAAGTGCGAGAACTGCGGCGGAACGAGCGGCTGCAGTTGACGTGCTTCTCTGAGAAGCCGTCTGGTGCCCCGTACGGCTTCTGCGGCTGGCGATTCCGCGACGAGTCTACACGCAAAGCTACATTGACTACGCTGTGGAAACGATCCTGGAGGTGAACGAGCGCAAAGGCGATCTAAGCTAGTCCGCATCGCTTACACGCTGTCTGTTACGACGCACGATATACCCATGTCCACTTCGTTGCGCCCGGTCCGGGAATCTCCTCGGTCTCACGACGAAACCGTGTGAGAGGAGCGGACTACCGTCCCCTTCCGCTCAACCGTGGAGGCGGCTGTCTGGCCGCGAAACTCCGGGCCAGAGTGGGCATCAGCATAGAACCGCTGTGTATACTGAACAGCATCCCGAACCAGCGAATGGGAATTTCGGACAACATTATCGAGCGAATAGCACGGTTGCCGGGCGTGAGGCGCCTGTGGATCAGGTATCCCATCGGCTCGGTTCCCGTAAGGGTTCGACACGATATTTGGCGCAGGCCGGCCTATGCCTATGGGGTCTATCGAGCGGCGGACCTCGCGCGCCGTCTCGGCGTTTCACGCTTGTCGGTGGTCGAGCTCGGAGTGGCCGGCGGGCGAGGCCTCCTCGCACTCCAGGACATCGCCCGGCAGGTGGCTGCCCACTTCCACGTCCATATTTCGGTTTTTGGTTTCGATACCGGTAAGGGAATGCCGGCGCCAGCGGACTATCGAGACCTGCCGCACGTCTGGTCGCAAGGTTATTACAGGATGGACCGCGAGCGGCTTCAGGCGAGGCTGCCGGGAACAACGCTCGTGCTCGGCAACATCGCTGAGACGATCCCATCCTTTCTTGCCACTCAGGACGCCGGCCCTGTCGGCTTCGCCGCGTTCGACCTCGATTTTTACAGCTCCACGAAAGCGGCATTCCGGCTATTTGAGGGCGGCTCCGGAACGCGTTTGCCTCGCGTGTATTCTTACTTCGATGACGTTGTCTGGCCGGAGACGGCCTGCCACAACGAGCACATCGGTGAATTGTGTGCGATCCGAGAATTCAACCTGGAGCACGCCGAGAAGAAACTCTGCCCGATTCACATGCTTCGGAACACGCGACTCCACCCGGCCGGCTGGAACGATCAGATGTACGTCCTGCACGACTTCCAGCATCCCCTCTACTGCAAACACCTGGCTTCGCTGGGCGATACCCAGATGGCCTTGTAGGCGTCCCGGGATCGAGGCGCTACTGCACCGATCGGGTCGCTAAGCCGCTGTGCGTGCGGCCTTCTCCGGCGCGAAGTGCCGCTTCAGCCGAAGCGCCGGCATCTCGATGTACTTTCGCGACTGCAGCGCCACACCGATGCAGAGCGGCACGCCGATTGCTGCCCGTACCAGGACGGCTCCGAAGCCCGCGGCCGCTGCTGTGTGGCCGCTAGCGCGGATCCAGACCAGGTCCACCAAGTCCAGCAGCGGCATGTGCGCCAGGTACAGGCAGTAGCTCAAGTCGCCCAGCATCGTCAGCGGCCGCACCTTCAGCCACGCCGTCCAGGTGCTCCCCGAAAGCACCACTGCCGCAAGGACGAAGCCTGCGAACGCCGTCTGCGGAACCGTGAACTGCAGCGCCGAGCCGAGCGTAGTAGCCCTGTGGAAGATGCCTCGCGAGAGGCCGGCGGCGCCCAACGCAACCGCCACGGCGACTGCGGCGGCGCACAGCCTTAGCGCCCGAGCACGTGTCAACCATGGAGAGCGCACCGCCACCGCGGCCAGCGCACCCCAGGCGAGCCCGTCGAAGCGGAACCAGGAGTAGGTGTATACGTCCGCGACTGCAAACTTCGACAGCGCCCGCACCGCCGGCTCCAGCACGATAATCGCCCCGGAGACGATCGCAACCAGGCGGCGGGAAAGAAGCTTCACAACCCACGGCCAGAGCAGGTAGAAATGCTCCTCTACGCCCAACGACCAGAGCGCGCGCCCACCGGCCACAACAACAATGTTGAAAATCGGCGCCAGATTCGCCGACATCAGCAGGCAGATCACCACGAACGGGCCTGAGTTCCGGTAACACAGCCACAGGATCGCAATGATGATCAGGTAGATCGGCAGGATGCGCAGCGCGCGGCGCGCGTAGAAGTTGCGGAAATACCTCGGGCCCGTTTTCGTGTCGAGCAGGATGCCGGTGATGAGAAAACCCGAAAGAATAAAAAACAGGTCTACGCCCAGCCATCCGGGAATCGTGACCCTCCGGATCAGCTCCGGAATCCCGGTCCACCGCCTGCCCAGCATCGCGTACGAGAACAGGTGAGTCAGCAGGACCATGCCGATCGCTATGCCCCGCAACCCGTCCAGCTCGGGAAGGCGGCCACCAGCCGCCGTGACCGGAATTCCACTTTCCGGCGCCACTTGGTCAAGGGTGCTTCGCATCTCTCGCGTCAACTGCACGTCCCTGTATGGTAACAGCGTGCAAGCTGGGCGAAGCGGCTGCGGTCAAGCCGTAAGAACCGCCGAACCGGGCCTGGCGCCTCGTGGTACAAGTTGCGCGGTCCCGCGATTCATGTGCTGCGGAACACGCGACTCCACCCGGCCGGCTGGAACGATCAGACGAACGTCCTGCATGATTTCCAGCATCCCCTCTACTGCAAACATGTGGGTTCGCTGAGCGATATCCAGATGGCCTTGTAGGCGTCTCGGGATCGTAGCGCTACTCGACCGGCATCACCTGCAAAGTACCCCGGCTCACGGTGCCGTCGGGCGCTTTGCGGTCGATGGCGTAATAGAGCACGCGCCCCCAGTACCCGGGCACGTTGATCTGGCAGCCCGAACCGCAGGAACTCCAGTTCGGATTTTCGCTCTCGTAGGCGAAAGGAGAGCTTCCGGTGAGGCACGCTTCAGCGCGCGGTGTGCAATAGAACTGCGTAGGAGCGCCGTTCTCCGCATACCCGAACCGGATGCGCGCCGAATCGTATCCCTGCTGCGCCGGGACCGTGATCGCAACCGGGAAGAAGTTGCTCCGTGCCGCCTCGTTGCCGTCCGAGCCGGGCCACGGTGGAAGCTTGATCGCGATCAGATCGTTCCGCAATCCGTCCAGCCAGTAGCCCTGTGTCAGGGCCCACGAGCCATCGGGTATGGCCCTGAGATTTCCGTATTCGTACTGCCGGCCAGGGCCGCTGAACCCCATCGTGAGGCGGCGGAAGTTCACACCGGCCGGATCGTTCCGGGAGACATCCCACTGGACCGCCCAGCCGGAGTGCGGCCCCGGCGTGAAGACGCACGGGTAATTCTGGGCGTATTGGTTTGTGTGGCACCGGCCATCAAGGTCCAGGAACGGCGCGCTGATGTAAACATCTCCGGCTTTTGCGTTTTGCCGGCACTCGCCGTCGAACAGGGCGACACAAAACCGCCACGAGTCGGCATCCGTCAGGGTATCGCCCTGTGCCGGTCCGCTCTTCTCTTTGAAGAGATAGCGGCCCGCATAGGCGAATAGTGGAACCTGTTTCGGCTTGAAGGCGCCCAAGGACTGTATCTTATAGACTTGGTTCGTTCCGTCCACCAGGCGAATGCTGTAGCTTCCGAATGTCACCACGGGGCTTTCCGGCATCAGGCCCAGGCTGGGATTCAGGTGGCGCAGATCCAGAACCCAGACCTGCTCGGACACCGGAGCATTCCATTGGCGCTTGGAGGGGTACGATTGCGTGGGAGCACCGGCGCTCACCCCGGCGAAGGCGGGCGTATTCCCGTTGACGGCAATATTCGCCGGCTGGCCGATGGATGCGGGGAAGTCGCTGTCGTAGCGGACCGTGTAACTGGCGCGGACGGCGGTCACTTTCGTGGACGTTGTGCCGGCGCCATAGTCGGAGTGCGTTCCCGTCATCGAAGGGTCTTCCGTCATCCAGCCGTTCTGGGGGTTGGCCGCATCCAGCCACGCTTCGGTGCCCCGGCAAGTGTGTGCGGGAGTCATAACGCCCAGCCAGCCGTTCGCGTGCGCCATCATGGTCGGTTTGCAGTCGAGGAAACGCTGGACGACGAGTTCGAATCCGCTGTTATAAGCCTGCTTCCTGGCGATCAGCATGTGCTCGCTCCCGCCCCCGTTAATGCCGTCGCCGAAGCTGTCGCCCTCCTGCATGGGCTGGAGCGCCGAATAGGCGGAGTTCCACGCGCAGGGGAAATTCACATTCTCGCCGGCGCTTATGTTCGGCTGGAAGCTGCACGGTTCACCCTGCACCCGCAAGCGGACGCAGTTCTTGCCCGTCGCGCCGAGTGCGATCCACTTGGGGTCGAGGTCCGCCGGGCAGTCGTCGGCATAGGTGGCCGTCAGCGAAGTGTCGGACGACCATGCTCCGCCTTTGAACACCTCGGTAAAGGAGAGCTTGAACGGGCCGAGCAGCGTGTTGGTGCTGCTCATACCATCCTGCCCGAGCACCTTCGGCGAGAGCTTGATATAGCTCCCAATTCCGGAGGTCAAGGTGTGGCAGCCGCCCCAGCGCAGAGAGGGGCTGCTGTAGGAATCGGTAATGCCGGCAAATGTAGCATAAGGCTGCGCTTTCACATCAAACAGGTAGAACCGGCAGGGCGCGTCCTGGCGCGCGCCTATCGCCCCCAGGCCGAACGCGTAGTAGTTGCCCATCATCCCGATCCCGTTGACGCGGCTGAAATCGCCCCAGATGGCCGGATCGTATCCCGGGACTTTGGCCTGAACCTGGCTCAGGATGGCCAGGCCCTGTGAGGGCGGGGTGATGTTCGTCAGATCGAAGTTGTCCGGCGGCCAGTTGCGGCTCAGATACACAGCCTTGTAAGCGCGGTAGTCGCCCTTATAGGTCAGACGGTAGATGCTGCGCGGACCGCTGAACGGCGCATCCGCAAAATAGACGACGTTGGGCAGGACCGGGTCAAATGCCTGCGGCCCGATGACGAGCGAGCCCGTGGCCTTGCGCTTGTCCGCGGCCGCGTCGCTGGAAGTCGGCACCGGCTGCCCCGATGTCAGCAGCCGGGACTCGCCAGTCTGCGGAATGAAAAAGTACAGCAGCGTTTCATTGCTTGCCGTCATCGCGGCGCACATGTAGCCACTCAGCTTGGCTCCGCCCGGCAGCGGATTGCCGTCCGCGTCCACGCCCGTGGTGGTGGGCACGTGCGAGCAGATCTCCGTTGCGCCGGTGTAAGGCATCCCGAACTGGTTACTGGCAGCGTAATCGAAGCCGAAATTCACCGACACCGTTCCGGTGTTCGTTTTCTTGACGACCCGGAGCCCGAAATCGGCGCCCTTGTAGGCAACGGTGTCGAGGGAGCCGGGATCCTCGTAGAGGGTGAGGTGCGTTGAGTCCAGCACGCTGGCGATCGTGCAGAAATTCCCCGGGCAAACCGGGTCTGTGCCCGCAATGAGAATCTTCGTGCCCGGACTCCAGGCCGATTTAAAGAAGCTCTCGCTCCCGGCTCCTCCGCTAGCACCGCCCACGAGAGTGACTGCGCCGTTGCTCACGCTGACCTTACCGCGCGGAGGCCCGAACCTCCCTTTTCCGAGGGCATTCTTCCAGCCGGCGAACATGGGGGAGGGGAAACTGGACGGCACAGCGGGCGCCGCGCCGCGGGAAGACGGGAGGATGACGTCGAGCGCACCGGTAGCACAACTCTGTCCGCTGTCCAGTGTCAGACACACCGAGATGGTCCGGTTCGCCGGATCCCCGTCTGTCCCTCCGCCGATCGTATTCACCCGAATATCGTCAACTGTATAGTTCGGGTTCCAGCCGCCCGGGTCGCGGTACACCACCTGGAAGGCGGCAGGATCCACCCAGAGAAACAATGGGTCGCCGCCCTGGCCTGTGTAGATGGCGGGCCCGGCAGAGCCGTCTGCGCTGATGGCATTGGACGGATTCTTCCAAACTCCGTTCAAATCCAGTGCCGCCTGAAATTTCTGGCCCAGCGCGGTGCCGCCACGATCTCCGGGGGCCGTGAATTTCCGGATGAGCAGGCCCGTTAACGGGTCCACTACGGCCTGCGAGCGGTCCGAGAAGTCGATGCCCGGCCAGCCGTAATTGCCCATCGCCGAGGGGTCCCAGGGCAGCGTCTCCGGCGACGTGTTCCCCAGCGGCGGATTCATGGTCGTGAACTCGCCCTGGAACTGCTGTGCGCCGCACGTCAGGCGGTAATAGTGATTCGTTGCCGCCTGCAGCGCGCGCGAGTAGCGCTTCCCGTCCGCGCCTTTTTCGACCGTGCGCTTGCCCACCACGAACCACCGGTCGAGACCCGCGGTCACGTTGCCCTCGCGGGCATCCATGTCAGCGCCGGGAAACAGTACCGGATCGACGTCGTGCACCAGGGGTGCGTAGCCGGGGGACTCGCTGACTTCCATCCGGCACGGAGAGGAGTCCGGCGCCGTGTACCGGACGATCGCCTGTGTCGGCGTTGTCTGCCCGGCGGCTTCAACCTGCGCGAAGAGGACGCTAGCCGCGGGGAAAAGAAGAAGGGCCGTCGCTCGCTTGCCGGTCATCCCGTTGCACCTCGAATCGTCGCAGAGCCACACCCGCCGCGTCACGGGCAGGCTGTCTGCTGGAGTTTGAACGCGGGTTTCTTCACATTACCCCTCTAATGCCGGCAGGTCAATCGTTTTGCGGGGATGAAGTACCAGGCGGCAGGGCCGCATGAGTACTGAGCATTTACTGCCCCGCCCTGACTTCGATCACGGCCGACCGCCACTCTTCTGTGAGTTTCACCGGCAAGCCTTCCTTCTCGAGCGCCGCGCCGCCGAACGTCCCCGCCCCGCGCTCCTCCACAGTGACCCGGTACGTCCTGGCGGGGTCCAGGCCGCGCAACCGGAAGACTTCAGTCGCATTGCTGCGGCCCAAACGATACGCCATCAGCACCGCGCCACCGCGATCCGGCGCCGCGTATTCGATCGCCATCCAACCGGAGGGGTCGTTGTGGGCGGGCGGCGGCGTGAGGTGATACACATCCGCCGCGGCCAGCGATTTCCGCAGGCGTTTGTAGAGAGCAACGTTCTCCTGCGCCCGCCGTGTAAGCTCGGGGCTCCAGTCGAAGACGCGGCTCGAGATGCCGAACTGCCCGTTCATCGGCACGCGGAAGATGAAGTCCCACCAGCCCGCCGGCTTCGCCATATCCACTGTGCCGTTATCCTTGTCGCCGACCATCCAGTGATTGCAGGCCTGGGGTGCGAACTCCAGCGTGCAACCGTACGCGAGTTGTACGGATGGAAGCGGCGCGACCTCGTCCGACAGCCACGTGGTGTGCGCGTGCTCGAGAATTCCGATGTCGAACCGCAGGCCGCCGCTCGAGCAGTTCTCGATCACCAGGCCGGGGTGCGCCGCGCGCATTTCATCGAGCCACTTGTAGTAGGCCGTGAGATGCCGGTAGAGCGCGTCTCCGCGCCTTTCGCCCTGGGGCTCGGGGTCGAAGCGGTCGCCAATGTCGATGTTGTAGTCGATCTTCACCCAGTCCAGACCGTAATCCTTGATCAAGCGGTCCAGTGTTGACCGCGCCCAGGCGCGGGCCTCGGGTTTCGAGAAATCCAGGTGATAGCGGCGGCCCTTGCGCAGTGGCTCGCCGTTCAGCCGAAAACACCACTCGGGATGCTCGGCGAACAGCTTCGATTCCGCACCCAGCACCTCGATCTCCACCCAGATGCCGAACTTCAGACCCTTCGACCTGACATGGTTCGACAGTTCTTCGAGGCCGTGAGGGAACTTCAGCGGGTCGGGCGCGTAGTCGCCCATCTCGCTCTCCCAGTTCTTGCGGTTGTACCAGCCGGCATCGAGGACGAAGACTTCCGCGCCGAGCGCGGCGGCGATATCAGCGCAGCGCTTCATCTGTTGCACATCCAGGTTGCCCGGGAATGGGTACCAGGAGTTGAACTGCACGAGCGGGGGGGCGTTGGTGGCGACGTGCGGGAACACGAACTGCCGCTGGAAACGGTGCAGTTGGTTCGCCGCGTCATCCAGGTCGCCCGTGGAGGCGGTCATCGCCGCTCGCGGCAGAACGAACGTCTCGCCTGGAGCTAAAGCCAGAGAGCCGCCGAAGTCGAAGGCCATTCCGAGATCTACCGCGAGCGGCTGGTCTTTGAGCGGCGCGCTTCCCGTGCCGGGAAGACGTTCGAACGACATTCTCCAGTTTCCCGACCAGGCCAGTTGGGCGGCGAAGCCCAGCCCGAGCGTCTCGTTCCTGAGGTAGAACCAGGGTGCGAAGCCGTTCGTGGACCGCCCGCTGTCGGAGCCGAAAACCCGGCTGCCGCCGTTCAGCTTCTCGGTTGCGACCTGCCGTTCCTGGCCCCAGCCGCCGTAGAGATACGTCAGCGTGTACTCACCTTTGGGCAGCACCAAGGAGAGCGACGGCAGGCGCTCGACGTGTAGCGCATTCCTGCCACGGTTGATGAGCGTGAGTTCGCGGGTGACCACCCCGGTGCCGCCCCATCCGCGGTACGTTGCCTCAATCTCGAGCGGCAGCCGCACGTGCCGGTACCTGAGCTGCAGCACCTGCCCCGTCGCCTCTTTTGCCACCAGCCGCACGTCCTCGGGGGATACTGTCTGGCCTTCCACCATGCCCCGGAGGTCGCTTGCACCCGGCCACGCCGAACCCCCGGCCGGGCCGAAGAAGTCGAACGCGATCCGGTCGCCGGTTCCGGAGAACCGGTACTCCACCGCACCGCTCACGACGCGCTCTGGGGCCGAAGCACTTGTCAGCCCGGCCGCCAGCCACAAACAGCAGAAAACGCGTATCGGATGCATAGAGCCTCCTCGGGCGCGAACCGCCGGTCCCGAACCCTGCATCATATAATCGAACGCAGGAGAGAGGGTTCCCCTTATTAAGGGATAAGAAACTTCATGTCTACGATTGAGGTCAGCCCCGCCGTGTCCGGAGTTCAGCACCCCGGGCAGCGAGTGGTCAACGATTTCACCCTTCAGGTGGCTACGGTCAACGGGTCGGGCAGCCAGACGGCCAATACCGTCCTGATGCGCGCGCTTGTTCAGATGGGCATCCCCGTGTCGGGGAAGAACCTGTTTCCTTCAAACATCGCGGGCCTGCCCACATGGTTCACGATTCGCGCCAGCAGCAAGGGTTACATCGGCCGCAAGAAGGAAGTCAATTTCCTGGTCGCGATGAATCCGGAGACCGCCCAGGAGGATGTCCGCAAACTCGAGCCAGGCGCCGCGGCGGTCTATGACGAGCCGCTCAAGCTCGACGCCGTGCGCGGCGACCTGCACTTCTATCCCGTGCCCTTCGACAAACTCGTGGCGCCCGTCTGCCCGGAGGCCCGCCTCCGCAAGCTGGTTCGCAACATGATCTACGTCGGGGTCATAGCTAACCTGCTGGGCATAGAGATGGATGAGGTCCGCAAGGCGTTGTTGAAGCAGTTCGGCGCCCGCAAGGCCAAGGCGGCCGAGTTGAACTGGAACGCCGTGGTGGCCGGCTGCGACTTCGCCGCGCAGAACCTGCCGAAGGCGGACCGGTTCCTGGCGCAGCGAATGAACGCGACCGAGGGCAAGATCATCATCGACGGCAACGCCGCGGCGGCGCTTGGCGCGCTGTTCGCCGGCGTCACCGTGGTCACGTGGTATCCCATCACGCCGTCGTCATCCCTTGTGGAATCGCTCATCGGGTATTTGAAGCGGTTTCGTATCGACCCCGACACCGGCAAGGCGACGTTTGCGGTGGTGCAGGCAGAGGATGAGCTGGCCTCCATCGGCATGGCGCTCGGCGCGGGCTGGGCCGGCGCGCGTTCCATGACCGCGACTTCGGGCCCGGGCATCTCGCTCATGGCCGAGTTCACCGGCCTCGGATACTACGCAGAGCTGCCCGCGGTGATCGTCGATGTTCAGCGCGTCGGGCCGTCCACCGGCCTTCCCACGCGCACGATGCAGGGCGACATCCTTTCCACAGCGCTGCTCTCGCACGGCGACACCGCTCATCCTTTGTACTTCCCGTCCTCGCCGCGAGAATGCTTCACGATGACCGCAGATGCATTCGAGCTCGCCGAGGAGTTCCAGACGCCCGTTTTCGTCATGAGCGACCTCGACCTCGGAATGAACAACTGGATGAGCGATCCTTTCCGTTACCCGGAGACGCCCATCGGGCGCGGCAAGGTGCTGGATGCCGAAGATCTGAATCGCCTTGGATCGTTTGCCCGTTACCGCGACGTCGATGGCGACGGAGTAGGCTATCGCACGCTGCCCGGCACCAACCATCCGGCGGCGGCCTACTTCACTCGCGGGAGCGGGCACAACGATCGCGCGGGTTACAGCGAGCGCGAGGACGACTACATGAACAATGTGGACCGGCTGGCGCGCAAGTTCGAAACCATGCGCGGGCGCGTGCCAGCCCCGCACACGGAGATCAGCGAGAGGGCCCACATCGGCCTCATCTGCGCGGGCACCTCGCGCTATGCTGTCGAGGAGGCGCGCGACCTGCTGCGCGAGGAGCACAACATCGAGACGAGCTACCTCAGGCTGAAGGCATATCCGTTCGGCCCCGAGCTCATCGATTTCCTGCGCCGCCACGAGCGCGTCTACGTCATCGATCAGAACCGCGACGGGCAGCTCGTCCTGCTGATGCGCCTGGAGCTCGAGCCGGAGCTGATCGCCAAGCTCCGCAGCGTCCGGTACTACGGCGGGCTGCCGCTCGATGCCCGCTCGGTAACCACCGAAATTCTCGGCCAGGAGGGACTCGCATGAGTACGACCACCGCGCAGCCCAGGAAGACCAACCGGATTGGTCTCGATGTCGTCAGCTACAAGGGGAACAAATCCACCCTGTGCGCCGGTTGCGGCCACAACTCTATCTCGGAGCGCATCATCGAGTGTTTTTACGAGATGGGCGTGGAGCCGTGGCGTGTGGCAAAGTTCTCCGGCATCGGTTGCTCCTCGAAGTCCCCGGCCTACTTCCTCAACCTGGCGCACGGTTTCAACTCCGTGCATGGCCGCGCGCCGTCGGTGGCAACCGGCGCCATGCTGGCCAACAAAAACCTGATCGGCATCACGGTCTCGGGGGACGGTGACACGGCTTCCATCGGGCTTGGCCAGTTCATGCACATGCTGCGCCGGAACGTGCCGCAGATCTACATCATCGAAAACAATGGCGTCTACGGGCTCACCAAGGGCCAGTTCTCCGCTACCGCCGACTACGGCGCCAAGCTCAAGACCGGCGTCATGAACGATCTGAACCCGATCGATTGCTGCGTGGAGGCCATCCATCTCGGCGCCACTCTCGTCGCGCGTTCTTTCTCCGGCGACAAGCGGCAGCTTCAGGCGATCCTCAAGGCGGCCATCGCCCACCACGGCCTCGCCATCATCGATGTCATCTCGCCCTGCGTGACCTTCAACGATCACGAGGGATCGACCAAAAGCTACTCGTACATGAAGGAGCATGACGAGCCGCTGCACGAGCTCGACTTTGTTCCGGCGATGGAGGACATCTCGGTAGAGATCGCCGAGGGTGAGGTGCGCGAGATCGCTCTTTACGACGGGTCGAAGCTGCGGCTGAAAAAGCTCGGGCGCGATTATGATCCGAGCGACAAGCTGAATGCCATTACCGCCCTCCACGAGGCGGAAAAATCGGGCCACGTCCTCACCGGGGTCCTGTACGCAGATCCCGCCCGCCATCACTTCATCGACCTGCTGAACCTGGTCGATGAGCCGCTTGCGACGCTGCCCGAGTCCAGGACGCGCCCGCCGCGCGCCGTGCTCGATCAGTTGATGGAAGAATTGCGGTAGTGCAGTGCGGCGCAAATAGTGCAGTGCGGCGCAAATAATGCGTGGTTTGCCGGTTTGTGTGGGGCGGCTCCCCTGAGCCGCAACCCGACCCCCTGGTCGGGTTTGGCCGGGTCAGGGGACCCGGCGCGGTCCAGGGGGACCGCCCCACTTTAGGCCCAGGGTTAACGCCGCACTGCGCTCGCATTCGGCGCGGTCCGGCGGCCCGGTTCTCTGCGAGGGAAGACGGCCGCGCATGACGGCTCGTTTTCGCTCAACCCGTCAAATACATCCCGCGGCGTTTCGCGCCGCCCCGGGTACAATAGCGGTTTGCCGGATCCGCTTCCGCTCGACCGCCTGCGCATAGTGCTGGTTGCCACACGCAACCCGCTCAACATCGGCGCTGCGGCGCGCGCGGCATCGAACTTCGGGTTCACGAGCTTCGGCGTCGTCAACCCGTACGAGGTCGCTTTCCGCGAAGCGAAGTCCGCTATGGGCGCTGCTGCGTTACTCGCTTCGGCCCGCGAGTACTCTTCGGTTGCTGAGGGAGTCGCCGACTGTTCGCTCGTCGTCGGTACGACCGCTGCGGAGCGCCGCGAGCTGCAACTGCCGCTGCGCCGCTTGGAGTACGGCGCGCGCCTCATCCGTTCCGCGATGGGCGCGGGGCGGGCGGCGCTGCTTTTCGGCTCCGAAAAAACGGGCCTGTCGAACGAGGACATGAGTCACTGCAACTGGCTGATGCGGATTCCCGTCAGGCCGGAGCACGCCTCCATGAACCTCGGACAGGCCGTGGCCGTTGCGCTCTATGAAATTGTTCGGGATCCGAGAGCGGCCGCGAAGGTCCCTGCTCCTCTGAAACCCGCCGCCAGATCG
>Ga0209777_10001507_pt1 | contig 33328 bp, 31 predicted proteins | sample FrelakmetHBP12HB_FD_187147 | JGI IMG/M metagenome (GOLD analysis project Ga0209777, IMG submission 187147) | Freshwater lake sediment microbial communities from the University of Notre Dame, USA, for methane emissions studies -HBP12 HB (SPAdes)... | ecosystem: Environmental > Aquatic >... | reverse complement strand
ATCAATAATTACTGGGTCCTATTCGTGAAAATGCAGCCATCTGGATCGAAACTCATCCCGGAACCATTGCTTCCAAAATTAATGGTGGAGAATGTTGAACGCTATCTGTGGAATTATTCCCGGGACTATTTTTACATCACTGGTACCGTCAAGTAAAAATCCTTAATGGATAGTTTGGGTAAGTAGCAGACAATAAAAGCATCGAGAAGCCGAAATTCACCCTGACGCAACAAGAACGCAACCAACTGATACAGTATATATACTGTGTAAAGATGCTGCTACCCGAACTCATTACCAGGCAGTCCGGTGCTATAGCGAAGATTATGAATAGAAAGAAATCGAGCACATTACCGGTTGCGGTCGAACCAGTCTGATGCAATGGTGTCGTGCTTATCATGGAGATCCTGGGCTGGGTCTGGTCGAAAAACAACTAGGCGGGAATAGCGCCTTGCTGAACAAGATGCAAGAGAAGAACGCTAACTGAAGCCAGTTCATTGATTCCGGCTGGGATTGGATTTATACTGAGGGTGAGGCGAGCCATGGCCAAATTATCCCGGCGAGATTTTATTAAAATAAGTGTAGTAGGGGTAGGCTCCCTGACCCTGGGTCAATTCCTGTCAGCATGTGGCCATGTGCTTTCCCATGCCATTCCCACAGCCAGCCTTCCCGGTTCTCCTGTTTCTCCGACAGATACGCCTGCTGCCCCATTCATCACCACCCCCGGAGCAACGGCTGTCCCTCCCACTGAAACCGCAACCCCCATCAGTCTTCCAGACCTGGTCGTAGCCCGGGGAGGTGAACCGGATGGCCTGGTTCGAAAGGCACTGGCTGCCATAGGCGGCCTCGAACGGTTCGTCCCCACGGGTACAAATGTGATCATCAAGCCCAATATATGTGTGGCACACCCGTACCAGTACGCTGCCACGACCAACCCCTGGGTGGTCGGAACCCTGGTCAAGATGTGTTTTGAAGCCGGAGCCGGCAGGGTGCGAGTGATGGATTACCCCTTTGGTTGTACGGCAGAGGAGGGCTATACCGTCAGCGGGATCAAGGATCAGGTGGAAGCAGAGGGCGGAGAGATGGCGTACATGACGCCACTATTCAAGTATGTGAAGACGCCAATCCCCAACGGCATCGACTTGAAGGAGATCGAGGTTTTTGAAGATGTTTTGAAAGCTGACGTGCTGATCAACGTCCCGATTGCCAAAGACCACAGCTCCACCCGCCTGACGCTCGGGATGAAAAACCTGATGGGCGTGATCCTGAATCGCAACACGATGCATGTAAACCTCGGACAGCGGATTGCCGACCTGACCAGCCTGATACAACCCGGATTAACCGTTGTGGACGCTGTACGCATCCTTGTGGCAAACGGCCCGAGCGGTGGGGGAGACCTAAACAATGTCCGGAAGATTGATACGGTCATCGTAAGTCCTGATATTGTTGCAGCGGACAGTTATGCGACCTCCCTATTTGGACTCCAGCCGACCGACATCGCTTACATTTCAGCTGGAGCAACCATGGGACTGGGCCGCATTGATATTCAAAACCTCAATATCATGGAAATTACTGCCGGTAGTTGAGAAAACCAACCTCCAATTTTATGGAATCGCAAAAGAGCATTGAAAAACGGGGGAAGAAAAGGACTCGAAAAGGCCAGCCTGCAGGCCCATGGGTCACAGCCCGAAAATTGGTGCAATACTCAGCATTGATCATCTTTATCGTTCTCTTTATCTGGAGCCAGCGGGACGGCTGGCCGGGGAAAGTGGTCAATATTCCCATGCGCCTGGACCCCCTGCTCATGCTGGCTCACCTGCTAGCCAGCCGGACCCTCCTGGCCGGGTCGGCCCTGGCGTTGATAATCCTGCTCCTGACCCTGGTCTTTGGGCGGGCCTGGTGCGGTTGGATCTGCCCCCTGGGCACCACGCTGGATCTGTTCCCCCTGCGCGGCGGGCACAGAAAGCGTAGCGAACCAGCCGAACGATGGCGTAGCGTGAAATATACACTGCTGTTACTCATTCTGGTGGCAGCCCTGTTTGGCAATTTAACCCTGCTTTTTTTCGACCCGCTCACGATCTGGTTCCGAACGATGACAGTCAGCATCTGGCCCGCAGCGGACCAGATCATCACAGCTGCAGAATCATTCCTTTATCAGGCTCCCTTTCTAGCCGAGCCCGTTTCGACTCTTGACCAATGGCTGCGACCTGCGCTTCTGCCTACTTCTCCAGCCTATTACAGGGATACACTCTTGTTTGCGGGTATTTTCCTGAGTGTGATCGCCCTTAACCTGTTTGCGACCCGTTTCTGGTGCCGTTACATCTGTCCTTTAGGAGGGCTGCTGGGTTTATTAAGCAAGGTGGCTTTATTCAAACGCCAGGTAGACGAGGAGTGCAAAGGCTGTGTCTTATGCACCAATGTCTGCCCGACGGGGACGATCGACCCTACCAATGGCTATCGCAGCGACCCGGGGGAATGCACCCTGTGCATGAACTGCGTGGAAACCTGCCCGCGGGGATTGGGTTCCTTCAAACCCACCGTCTCTCTTGCCGAGTGGAAAGAATATGACCCCGGACGGCGTGAAGCCCTGGTGGCCATCGGGGCGGCTGCCGTCTCAATTGCCCTATTTCGCAGCGATCTTTTTGCCCGGCGTGAATCACCTTTTTTGCTTCGTCCACCGGGTGTACGCGAGAATAACACGGATGTGGTTGCTTATTCAAAGTGCATCCGCTGCGGCGAGTGCATGCGTTCCTGCCCGACGCATGCGATCCAACCAGCAGTATTCGAAGCGGGAGCAGAGGGGCTTGGGTCGCCGGTTCTCATCATGCGGCTGGGGTTCTGCGATTACTCATGTAATGCATGCAGCCAGATTTGCCCCGTCCAGGCGATCCCGCAGATGGGGCTGGTTGAAAAGCGGATGCAGGTCATCGGCAGGGCGTATATCGATCAGAACCGCTGTATCCCATGGTCAGATCATCGTCCCTGCGTTGTCTGCCTGGAAATGTGCCCGCTGCCCAAGAAAGCTGTGCAGGTGGAGGAAACCCAGGTCTGGAGTCTGGACGGAGGCAGCGTCACCCTGCAGTTGCCTCATGTCGTCAGGGACCTGTGCATTGGCTGCGGGATCTGCGAATACCAATGCCCGGTGAGTGGTGAGGCCGCCATTCGTGTGTTCAGCCCGAAAGCCCCTGTGCAATTCTGAACGATACCGGTCGGTCACCACGAGATGGAAGGATACGAGAGGACGCTCCGGCTCTGGTCGTCAGCAATGCGGAGGGAGCCGGGGGAGCCCTGGGATCTCAAGATGGCAATGGAGGATCGTGCCGAGAAGCGGCGGAGGAGAAAATGAGAGGCTGCCAACGTCGAAGATCAAGTGCGCGAGTGTAGCGCGTCGCCTGCACCATCCATTTTGGCGCCGCTACAGCCCTGCGTGTTTCTCTCCGATTGTGGTTGCAAGATCATCAAGGGCTGAGAATGTATCGGCACGCGGCAGACCTTTGCACAAAACCGTGCCAAGGACCTCAACCTTCAGATTCGGAATCAAGCCGGAAATCTGCTCAACGGCTTTAGTGCCCCACCCATAGGAACCGATGATGGCCGCATACTTTAACTTGGGACGCAGAGCGTTGACCAAGTGCGTGGCTGAAAAAACGCTCGGATGGGGACCCATATGCAACGTGGGTGTTCCGATCACAATCGTTGCTGCATCGACCAGAGCCATCGCCAATTTTCCAATATCGGTACTGGACAGATCGAACTTTTGAACCTTAATGCCTCGCTCTGCCAATGCAGTGACAAGATAATTGACCATCGTTTCGGTGCTTCCGTGCATCGATATGTACGGAATAACAACCAGATTTGCGACCCGGTCAGAAGCCCAGTCTTCGTAGGCTGACAGAATCCAATCGGGGTGATTGTAGATAGGGCCATGGCTGGGCGCAAGCAAGTCAAATTCGAGCTCCCGCACTTTCTTAAGGTTATTCTGAATCATTGGGCGGAAGGGCATCATAATCTCGGCATAATATCGTTTCGCCGCCTCGTAGACGGACGGATCCTCGCCAGTGAATAGATCGGAAGTAGCAAGATGGGAGCCAAAGAAATCGCACGTGAACAGAATGCGATCTTCGGCGAGGTATGTGACCATCGTCTCAGGCCAGTGAACCCAGGGAGTATGAACGAAGCGGAGTGTCTTGCCGCCGAGGGCCAGGGTCTCACCATCCTCGACGGTTTTGATGCGTTCGGCCACGATGCCAAGATGATCAACCAGCAGCGCTTTCGCCTTGGGACTACACACGACCATGGCCTGGCTGTACTTGCTCAAGACAAAAGGAATCGACCCTGAATGATCCTGCTCAGCATGTTGCGAAATAAGGTAATCTATACGCTCTACATTCGCCAAGTGGTCCGACAGAACGCTTTCCATCGTCGGATCAACCGTATCCAACAGTGCGGTCTTGTCTGCTCCCCGGACGAGGTATGCATTGTAGCTGGTACCATCTGGCAGGGGGATCAGTGAATCGAAAAGCCGCCGATTCCAGTCAACGGCTCCCACCCATTGCACTCCCTCACATATCTGTCTCGGCTTCATGAGTATCTCCTTCTCTATTTCTTTTGCACCGAACATCTGGTTTACAGACAATAAAATAGCCCAGGGGTGGTCCGAATAATGTCTGAATATGAATATTATACGGCAATCCAATGAAACACATAACAATTTTAGGCAAGCCTCTCACCCCAACCGCACCGACATTTACGCGGAACCTCGCGGTGCTGATACAGCTGCCCCCCGGTAGGGGTCCCCTCCGGGGATGATATGCTTACCCTTCGAGTACAATGTCGCGAAAGCCGCCTCGGCTAGTTTTTTTCTTACCATTAGCTTCCAGGTCTTCGAGGTCAAGCTCTTCCGTGACCAGTTCGACCAGTTCACCGGCCTCCAAGTCAGGGTGGGCGAGGCGGGCCTCGCGGAGAGCTTCGGGAGTGAGGTTGTGATCCGCCAGTTCCACGAGGGCATTGGCATTCAGGCCGGTCAGCCCAGCATCACGGATACCACGTACGTATTCCGGGGTGATGTTGTGATCCGAGCATTCAATCAGGTCATCCACGTCCAAGTCTTTAATCCCGGCATCATGCAGGGCGGAGACGAACTCCGGGGTGATGTTATGGTTCGAGCATTCAAACAAATCATCCACGTCCAGATCTTTGATCCCGGCATCCCGCATGGCACGGATGAACTCCGGGGTGACGTTATGATCCGAGCACTCGATCAGTTCCTCCGCATCCAGGTCTGTGATCCCGGCGTCGTGCATAGCCCGGACGAACTCGGGGGTGACGTTATGGTCCGAGCACGCGATCAGTTCGTCCACGTCCAGGCCTTTGATCCCGGCATCACGCATGGCGATGATGAATTCCACGGTAACGCCATGGTCGAAGCATTCCACCAGTTCGTCCATGCCCAGGTCCTTGATTCTAGCCGCGCGCATGGCCTTGAGGAATTCCGGGGTGACACCGTGGTCGGAGCACTCCACCAGTTCGTCCACATTAAGGTCTTTGAGCCCTGCCGCGCGCATGGCCCGGATAAACTCGGGGGTGACGTTATGATCGGAGCACTCAACCAGTTCGTCCATATCGAGGTCCTTGATCCCGGCAGCGCGCATGGCCCGGATGAATTCAGGGGTGACGTTATGGTCCGAGCATTCGACCAGCTCGTCCACATCCATGTCTTTGATCCCGGCCGCGTGCATGGCCCGGATGAACTCGGGGGTGACGTTGTGATGGGAACATTCGATCAGCTCATCAAAATCCACGTCCTCCAGTCCGGCCGCACGCATCTCACGGATGTATTCGGGGGTAACGTTCTGCATGCACAGGTTGACCAGCTCATCCAGGTTGACATCCTCGTAGCCCAGCGCGACGATCTCCCGCACGAATTCGGGCGTCACATGGTGCAGGCGCATCTCCTGCAGTTCAGGCAAACTAACGCGCTCGATACCCAGTTTGCGCAGTTCGGCAGCCAGGCTGGCGCCTTCGTTGGGTGAATAGCCAATGGTAGCCACCTCGGATGGGTCCACCTGCACCGGCCGGGGTTTCGGCGTGGGAATGCTGGCTGCCAAGGCCTTCAACAATTCTTCACCCTGGGCGGGAGTGATCTTGCCTTGCGAGACCATTTCAAGAATTTGCATTTGTTCATTTTGAGTGGGCATTTTTATCTCCTTCAGGTATGGGTCTGTGGTTATGGGATCTCTTCACCGAGAAGCGTAAGCAGGCGGGTGGTTTCCTGGACGTCAATCTCTCCCCGGCTGAGGCGGTTGAGGATCTCCTGGCGGCGGACTGCGATCTCCTCTTCCACCGGCTCGACCTCGTAACCAAGTTCGGTGATGACCTCGTCCAGCCGGCGGCGGATGACCCAGTAAGACTCACCAGTTTCACGCTCCATCTCCTTGACATTGCCGCGGTTCTGGATGAACCTTTCCAAGAATTGCAGGCTTTCGTTGGACAGGCGCAGGAAGGGGTTGATCTCGTACAGGCCCACCACGTTGGTCTCGCACCTGGTGCAGCTCAACTGGGTGACAACGAGTGGGGCGGAGCAACTTGGACATTTGCGGGGGATGACGCTCATGGGGACCTCTTCTTTGGGAGAGTCTAGCATGATATTGATATCAAGTCAATATATTTGGCATAATGCCAAATATATTGGTTATCAGGTATCTTCAACCCCACCCCCTGACTCCCGCCCCACTCTTGGTGTAAAGTAAGAAAAAAAAACAGGGATGTGCGCGCGAAGCTCGCACATCCCTGTTTTTTCAATCCACCCGGGAAAGAAATGAGTGGTGAAAAAGGCAAGACTGTGCGAAAAAAAGGGTGCAGGATCGCTACGCTTGCAAATTCTGTTTTTTCGATCCATCCAGGAAAGAAATGAGCGGCGAAAAGGGCAAAATGCAATCTTGCCCCACTTTAGTGTATACTTATTATGGAATAAGACAATGAACCTGAAAACTGTCTCTGAATTACTTAAACGCCATCAGGCCGACTTGCACGAGCGCGGGGTGAAATCGCTGGCCGTGTTTGGCTCATTGGCGCGCGGCGATGCGACTCCCACCAGTGACATTGACGTGCTGGTGGAGTTCGACCACCCGGTGGGGCTGTTTGAATTCATCCGCTTGAAACTGTATCTCGAAGGCCTGACCGGCAGAGGCGTGGACCTGGTAACACCGGATGCCATCCGCCCGGCCATGCGCGCTAATATTTTGAATGAGGCCATCCATGTCACCTGAGCGCAACTGGAAGATGCGGGTGGAAGATATCCTGGCATGCATTGAGAAAATCAAGACATACACGCATGAAATGACCTTCGAGCAATTCTGTACAGACGGGAAGACAGTGGATGCCGTCATCCGCAACCTGGAAATCATCGGGGAAGCAGCCGGGTACATCCCGATGGAAATTCAGGAGAAATATCCCGATTTGGCCTGGTTGGAGATGCGCGGGATGAGAAATATCATAGCACACGAATATTTCGGGGTCAGCCTGTCCATCATCTGGCGCGCGATTGAATTTGATCTTACTCCGCTGGCTGATGGATTGACCAGACTGCTAGCCGACCGTTGACCTGCCCAGCAAAATGTGAAAAGGGCAAGACTGTGCGAAAAAAGGGTGCAGGTTCGCTACCCTCCCTGCACCCTTTTTTCGCGTCATTTATATAAACAAACTTGGTATAATTCGCGCCCGATGAAAAAATACCACGTTTGGACCGAAGGATGCCAGATGAATGTGGCCGACTCGCAGCGCCTGGGTTCGGCTCTCGAGCGCCTGGGCTACGAATTTACCGTTAAGGCCGAAGATGCCGATGTGATTGTTCTAAACACCTGCGTTGTGCGCCAGTCCGCCGAGGATAAGGCCACCAACCATTTGAGCTCCCTGCGACCCCTGAAAACCAAGAATCCCGGCCTGGTGGTCAACCTGATGGGCTGCCTGGTCGGAATCCGGGATAACGAGAAGTTGCGCGCCAAGTTTCCTTTCGTAGATGTATTCTCCCCGCCCTCGGACCCGGGCCCGCTTATTGCGTTTTTGACCCGTAATGAGAGGCAGGCACTCGAAGTGGGCGAGACCGGGGAACGGTTCGCCGCTATGGACAGCGACCCTGCGACCACCGTTTCGACAAGCTCGGCGCAGGGCCTCAGGGCAGGTATCTCCCTGCCGGAGCATGAGCGCGGCAGGACCGTCTCGGTGCACCTGCCTGCCGTGCTGGGCTGTTCGCATGCCTGCACGTTCTGCATCATCCCGTCGCGGCGCGGGCCCGAACGTTCGCGCCCGGCGGATGAGATTGAAGCCGAAGCCCGTTCGCTCGCCGCGCAGGGCGTAAAAGAGATTACCCTGCTGGGCCAGATCGTGGACCGCTACGGGAAGGACCAGTCCGAGGGTCCGAACCTGGCAGCGCTGCTGCGGATGCTGGACCGGGTAGAAGGGCTGGAACGAATCCGCTTCCTTACCTCCCACCCGAATTATTTCGGCGAAGAACTCATGGATAGCGTGGCGGAACTGCACAAAGTGATGCCGCATATTGAAATCCCCATCCAGGCGGGCGATGACGAAATCCTGAAGAAGATGCGCCGCGGTTACACCCAGGCTGACTACCGCCGCATTGTGTCGAAAATCCGGGGGAGTATCCCCGGCTGTTCGATCGCCACCGATATTATCATCGGTTTTCCCGGCGAAACCGAGGCGCAGTTCATGGAAACCTACCGGCTTCTTGAAGATCTGCGCCTGGATGTAGCTCACCTGGCGCGCTACTCAGCGCGGCCCGGCACGGTGGCGGAGCGCCTGTATCCCGATGATGTGCCGGAAGAAGAGAAGATGCGCCGCTTTCGCCTGCTGGAAGATTTGCAAGAGAAAATTGTCGGTGAGATCAACGCCCGAATTCTTGGACAAAAGGTCGCAGTGCTGTTTGAAGAGAAGGTCAAAGGACGCTGGCGCGGCCGCACGCCAACCAATAAACTGGTCTTTGTGGAAAGCGATCAAAACCTGCGCGGCAAAGTCCACCCAGTCACGGTAACCTGGACCGGGCCGTGGTCCATGCAGGCAAGACTATAATTAGCCTTGCGAAGGTCAGGAACCTTCGCAAGGCTTTTTTAGAAGAATTCAGGGCTTTCACAAAGTCACCTGCCCATTACGCAGTACCCTGTGAAAGCCAGGTGATCCCCACCCCAAGGTAGGGGTTTCGGCGCCTCGGCTAGAAAAAAATATTGGGGTGGTTGGCGGGCGGCATTCTGCCCGCCAACCACCCCAAACCCCAATCCTGTCAAAACCGTGGAGGAGAATATGCGCGAAGAGAAAATCCGCCCGATCGCCATCTGCGTTTGCCGCGACGGCGACCGCATCCTGGTGGCCGAATACCTTGAAAAAGACCGCCTCTACTACCGCCCACTTGGTGGGGCAATCGAGTTCGGGGAGCGCGGCGAGGAAACCGTCCGGCGCGAGTTACGCGAGGAAATTAATGCAGACCTGAACGAGGTCCGGTACGCAGGCATGCTCGAAAATATTTACGTCGCCAATGGGGTGCGCGAACACCAGATTGTCCTGGTGTATGATGGTCGCCTGTACGACGTTGGCTTGTATAAAAAAGAAACCATCCAGGGAGATGAATTGGGCCAGCCATTCAAAGTTGTCTGGAAGCGGCTGGACGAGTTCGGGCCGGGGAAAGCGCCGGTCTACCCGGATGGATTGCTTGAGCTGCTTGGGAAGTAACCACGCTCTCCCGCCAATTCAGCGGGAGAGCGGGCTTTATAAGCTAACCAGTTTGCTATTAATTTTGCTTAAAGCATTTCCGATGGCAGGGCCGAGGATGAGGAAGGTAGCAATAGCAACAATCGCAATTAAAACAATTAACAAAGCATACTCCACTAATCCCTGGCCATTTTCACGGATGCTGCACAGCATCGCCATCACCTCCTTTCCTGATAAAACATCATTCCGTGATTAACGCCAGCTATGGATAAGCAATGAGGAAAAAAACTTATCCATTACTCACACTATGATTATATAACGATTGATTTCCCGGTAACTTTACAAATTTGCAAAGCGCCATCAACGGACAGCGCTGGCAGGCGGGCTTGCGAGCAACGCAGATTTCGCGCCCCAGGCGGATGAGGTTCAGGTGGGCGGCATAATATGTGTCCGGCGGGAGAAGTTTCTCCAGGTGGAGGTGCGCGTCTTCCACGGTCATCTTTTCCGGGCGCAGGCCGAGACGCCCCGTCACCCGGTAAATGTGCGTGTCCACGGGGAAGGCCGGCCGGCCCAGCGAAAAGAGCAAAACGATGGCTGCCGTCTTTGGGCCGACACCCTTGAACTTCATCAACCAGAGGCGCGCTTCTTCCAGTGGCAGGTCTCTCAGGAAATACAAGTCAAGCGAACCGCGTTCGGCGGTAATTCCTCGCAGGACCTGCTGGATGCGCGGCCCTTTCTGGTTGGCAAGCCCTGCCGGGCGGATGGCGGCGATCACAGAGCCTAGGTCTGCATCGCGCACCTGCTCCCAAGTGGGGAAACGCCGACGGAGCGACTCGAAAGCCCGGTCCCGGTTGGTGTCGTTGGTATTCTGGGAGAGGATGGTCGAGACGAGTTCATCCACCGGAGGCAGGGGATTGCGATCGGTGGGCTGTCCATAAAAATCCAGCAGGTGCTGGTGCACCTGCCAGGCAAGTGTTTCGAGACCGGTCATGCAGGTTGTTCGGTTCTTTGCAGGGTAAAGGCCGGACGAGCCTCTCCGACCACCAGTTTGCGCCAGTTGGTAACCGGCTTGACCGGGCCAAAATCAGCTGCCAGCATTTCCAGCTCCTTCTCTCTGATGTAACCCATCTGTCGCAGGATTTCCAGCGCAACCGCCGGGCGGACGCGGTTATAGGTTTCGCCATTCGCTTTTCGTATCGCAAGATCGCCGTCTGAGATTTTGAAGGCAATGCCAACACCCGGGGAATCAGCACCCAGCGCGCCGCCCATCATGCCCAGGAGCATGTACCCTTCTGCCCCACCTTTTACCACCATACGCCCCGAGCAGACTTCCATCAATCGCGTGTCGAATCTACCCAGACCAGCGACCATGAGCGGGTTTGCCATCATGGACTGGGTGATACGGCGACAGGCAGCGGCGCGTTCCGGTGGAAGACCGCGCGGGTCACACAGGCGGGCAAAGCCCAGCGCAGCATTGTAGAGCCGAACGGCAAAATTCGGAGCTGAACAACCGTCCGTGCCCACTTCGACCTGTTCCACCGGGAGGCTACACATCTCTGCCAGCGTTTCCAGGATGGTTTTCTGGACCGGGTGTTCGGGATTGACATAATCCGCGATCGGCAGGCCGCGCATGCGGGCGGCGGCCAGCATCCCGGTATGCTTGCCGGAGCAGTTGTGCCGGTTGGGGGTGGGGACTTCACCACGAGCCTGCATTGCTTCGACGGTGGGTACATGCGACAGTGGATGTGAGCCGCATAACAGGTCGCTCTCCTGCACGCCTACTTTGGCCTGGATGCCTTTGAGCACCTCAACCTGCTCATCAGTGCCATCGTGGGATCCGCAGATGAGAGCCACTTCCCTGGAGGTCAGGTGAAAGGTCTGGTCGCCGCCACGCTCGATGAACGGGAGCGCCTGGAAGGGTTTGGCGCTGGAGCGCAGGAAGGTTAACACTTTCGGGTCGCCAAGCCAGGCCAGCAAGCGACCACCTGAGTCAACCACGGCTGCCGCCCCGAAATGGATGGATTCGACAATACGCCCCCGAGTCACTTCAAAAATCGGCTGATATGACTCTGCCATAGGATTCTTACTCCTCGCTGCTTCCGCTTCCGGAGGGGCGGTAATGCCGGGTGAAATAATGATGCAATCCATAGCGGAGGCGCCGGGTATATTTCTGCAACTGGCTGGCGGGGATTTTGAAGGGATGTAACAAAGGCGTGATGAGATTTTCAACTGCTTCCGGCGCAGATTTTTTCCTGGCCAGCTTTTCGAGTTTATTCAAAACATGGTCAAGATAATCTTTCTGTGCCCGGATTACGTCGGCGGCCACCACTCCGCCGCGCCCGCTGACCACCAGCCAGTTCCGGTAGGCGGGGGAAAGCAGGAGTTTCAGCGTGTCCAGCCATACGAGCAGATCTGCTCCAGCCAAGAAGGGCGGCTGGTTTTTGAGCACAGCGTCACCAACAAAAACCACTTTGGCTTCCGGCAGGATGACCCACGTGGCTCCGGCAGTTGGGCCGGGGTGATGTTCCAGCATGACGGGCGATTCGCCCCAATGGATGGTCATCTGGTGGCTGAAAGTGATCTCCGGCGGCACCCAGCGGATATTTCCAAGGCCGGGAATGCTCTCCCAGTCCGAGCCGGTTTCCTCGCCCTGGGCCTTGAAGGTCGTCGGCCGGGTGCGGAAGACGTGGGCGGTCTTTTCCTGGGCGATGATGGTGCAGTCCATGGCACGCGCACCCAGTGTCCGGTCGGGGTGCGCATCGAGGTTGACAAGCAGACGGTCGGAACCGCCACCCAGATTCAACAGGGCGGCGCGCCAGGCTCGCCCGTCCTCCGGTGAGGGCGGTGCGTCAATCTGGATCAGACCGTGGGGCAGATAAATAACTCCGAGTGTTGCGCCCGGGTATTGACCCTCAATATAAATATCAGTGGCAATGGCCTGCATGCTTTCTCCTTAAGGTGTTAATTTCCTTTGGCAACCGGCAGGGTCAGGATAAATTTGGACCCTTTGCCAACTTCGCTTTCGACCCAGATCTTGCCGCCGTGACCGGTGACCGCCAGCCGGCAAAAGGCCAGCCCAATCCCCAGACCGTTGGCATTATCCTGCCCCTTGAGCCGGGTATATTTTTCGAAGATGTGTTCCTGTTCGGTGAACGGGATACCGGAACCATTATCGTGCACCCATAATTGCACCCATTCGCCTTCCTGCTTACCGCCCAGTTCGATTTTACCTTCCGGTGCTGTAAATTTTGAGGCGTTCTCCACCAAGTTGATGAGCACACGGCGAATCATATCCACATCCACCCATATGGGTGGTAATTTATCGGATAAACGGGTTTTCAGCGTCTGGTGCCGGCTCTCCGCCATCGGGCGGACGGCATCCATGACATCCTCGGCCAGTACGGCGGGTGTCACGGCTTGTCGCGAAACGATGGTCTGGCCCGCTTCCAGACGGTTGATGTCAAGCAGGGAGCTGACCAACCGCTGGATGCGGTCAGTGGAACGGCGGGCGATGGTCGTCACCGATTGGATCGTTTCGTTTTCCGGGCCGGGGAACATCATCGAAAGTATATCCAGGCTGGAGACGATATTCGCCAGCGGCGAACGCAAGTCGTGGTAAATCATGGAGGTCAGATCTTCACGCAGGGAATCCAGGTCTTTGCGCTCGGTGATATCACGCATCAGCCATTGCAGGGATTCGGCTTCCTCAAACACTACTTTCCGCACATTAACCTGGATAGGGATCTTCTTTCCACTCTTGCTCTTCAGCTCGGCCTCGTAGCGAATAATCTTCCCGTTTTTGAGCTTATCCATGCTGACCATTTTGTCGCCGCGCGTTACATCGTGCAGTTGGTCAATCAACATGCCCTGCAACTGCCTGGAGGTATATTCGGTGATAACCGCCGCCTGGCGGTTGGCCTCGTGGATTTTCCCGTCCCAGCCGGTGATCAGGATGGGGTCCACACTATCGTCAAACAGCTCGCGATAACGCTTGTGGGCCGCCTGCAGCCGCTCAAACAATTGGGCGTGCTGGATGGTTGAACCGGCCAGGTTGCCAATGCCTGTCAGCACCAGCAGAGCATCCGGGTCGAATATTCCTGAGATGGGATTAATGGCTTGCAGGATGCCGATGACGCGTCCCTGGGCATAGATCGGAGCAACCGCCATGGCGCGTACATCGAAATCGGCGAAATGTTCGCCGCGTACGAAACGCTTATCATCGCGCACGGATGGGATGATCATACCTTCGCCCTCGTGTGCCACCCACCCGGCGATTCCTTGCCCAGCCTGGATGCGCTTCCCCACGATCCCTTCCTTGTGCTCTCCCGTGGCGGCGTGGAAGACCAGGTCCCAGTTGGTTTCCACGAGCGCCAGTGCGACCGTCTCCACCTGTAAAGCCTGGATGGTCTCGTTCAAAATACGCTGGAGCACCTCGTCCATGCGCAGGCTGGCGTTGATGGCCGCGGCGCTGGCCGCCAGGGCAGTCATAACGCGCGCCTGGCGCTGGCTCTCAGCGTAAAGACGGGCGTTCAGGACTGCAATCCCGGACAAGTCGGCGATGGCCTGCATCAGGCTGAAATGTTCTTTGTTATACGCCCCCGGTTGAGGGTGAACCAGCGTCAGTACGCCCACCAGGCGTTCGTGCGCCATCAACGGTACGCACATGGCGGCTTTTGCCCCAGATTGGTCAAGCGCATCGTCCGGGCGACGCAACCAGCGCTCGTCGCGGCTGGTATCCGGCACCCAGGCCGGCTGCCGCATGCGTACGACCCACCCGGCCAGGCCCCGTTCAACGGTCTCACGCAACTGTTGGGTGGTATTGTCATGGATTTGGCGTCCGTAAACGATGGCCGAGTCAACGACTTTGCCATTATCATCCAGGACCACAATGCTGGCGCGTTCACCACCCACGTATTTGAGCGACTGAAACAGGATGCGCTGTAAGACCTGGCGCAGTTCCAGCGCCGAGGTCAGTTCACGACTGACATTATAGAGGAATTCCAGGGTTGACTTGGTCTCTTCGTCTGCCATAGGGTATCCCTTAGATATACTTTAAACCAGTTCCTGTGTTAAATAACACAATTGTTTCGTCAGGTTGGACCCAACCATTCCTGGCCAGATGACGCAGGCCTGCCAATGTCGCGGCTCCCTCCGGGCATGCCAGAAGGCCCTCCAACCGCGCCATTTCACGCTGTGCGTCCAGGATTTCCGCATCGGTGACGGCCAGGGCCATCCCTCCACTGTCCCGCAGGGTACGCAGGATCAGCCGGTCGGCAAAGGGATTCGGGACCCGTAACCCGGCTGCCAGGGTGTGAGCGTTTTGCCAGGGCTCGGTCCAATGCGCACCACTCTTGAAGGCACGCACGACCGGTGCGCAGCCGTCTGCCTGGATCGTCACCATGCGCGGGCGTTTGGGGCCGATCCAGCCCATGGCCTCCAGCTCGGCGAAGGCCTTCCACATTCCCACCAGCCCGGTCCCGCCACCGGTGGGGTAAATAACCACATCCGGCAGTTGCCAGCCGAACGCTTCAGCCAGTTCCAGTCCCATCGTCTTTTTCCCCTCAAGGCGGTAAGGTTCCTTGAAGGTCGAAACATCGAACCAGAGGCTGCCTTCGGCGGCTTCATCTGCCAGACGAGCTGCGTCGCTGATGAGGCCATCCACCAGCCGCAGGTCCGCGCCTGCAGCCCGGACTTCTTCCTGGTTGGTGCGCGGGGCGTCTTTTGGCATAAAGACGTGAGCCTCGGCACCGGCCCGGGCGGCATAAAAGGCAAGCGCGCCCCCGGCATTTCCCGCCGTGGGGATGACAAATTCCCTCCGGCCCAATTCCAGCGCCCGCGCCACAGCCACGCACAAGCCACGGGCTTTGAATGAACCGGTCGGGTTTGGGGATTCGTCTTTGATGAAAAGGCGCTTTATTTTTAACGTCTTACCCAGGCGCGGGGCGGGCAGGAGCGGGGTGTCGCCCTCGCCGAGAGTCAGGCGAAATTTCTCTTTGCGGACGGGCAGTAGTTCTGCCCAGCGCCATAGCCCGCGCGGACGGGCGGCGATTTGTGCGCAGGTCACACTGGCAGCCACTCTGTCCAGATCATAGCGCGCCAACAGCGGCGAACGACAGTCTGCACAGAAATTTTGGACCTGGTCGGCATTGAATTTGCGCGAGCATTCGGGGCATTCGAGATGGGTGAGCGCACTTTCAAGCATTGCAAATAGTATACTGCTTCTTGCAAAAAATTGGAAACTTGTTATAGGCTTAGAAGTGGCTTAAAACGCGGGATTAAAAAATATCACCATAGTCTCCTCGTGGGGATGATAAGAACACGGAGTTTCCAGAGAAAAAATAAGGAAAAAAACCGGTAAGAACATACGAGGCCTTCATCGGTTGTTAATGTTGTGGTGCTATCCTATTGTTTGAAGAAAATTTGCGAACGTTGCATTCTCTTCTCCTCCGAAACGATCCGGCTCGAGGACCTGGGTCGTTTTGTGGTTTTGGGACTGCCATAATTAACGGGATAGTCCGAAATTCTTTACTACCAAGGCACGACACATGCACCGCACTCCCGGCAGGAACCCGGGACGGTGTGCGTCCGGTGCAGTGCAGGTGAGGCACAAAGTTTTTATATAAAAAAACATCTGATTTACCGCTTCAATGTGCGGTATTTGACCCGGTGAGGCAGGAGATCTTTGCCGTAGGTTTCCTGCATGTGGGCTTCGTAATCGCTCCAGTTTCCCAGAAATAGGCGCGCCTGGCTATCGCCTTCGAAGGCTAGGATGTGAGTACAGATGCGGTCCAGGAACCAGCGGTCGTGGCTGACAACGATAGCGCATCCGGCAAAGTTCTCCAGGGCTTCCTCCAGCGCCCGCAGCGTGTTCACGTCCAGGTCGTTGGTGGGTTCGTCGAGCAGGAGTACATTGGCACCCTCTTTGAGTGTCCTGGCAAGATGGACGCGATTGCGTTCGCCGCCGGAGAGCGTACCCACCTTCTTCTGCTGGTCGCTACCCGCGAAGTTGAACGAGGCCACATAGGCACGCGAGTTCATCTTGCGCGTACCGAGGGTGAGTTCGTCCTGGCCATTGCTGATCTCCTCCCAGACGTTCTTGTCGCCATCGAGCGGGCGTATCTGATCGGCGTAGGCCCACTTGACCGTCTCGCCAATGCGAATGACCCCGCGATCGGGCTGTTCCTTGCCGGTGATCATGCGCAGCAGGGTGGTCTTGCCAGCCCCGTTCGGTCCGATCACGCCGACGATGGAGCCGGCCACAATTTTGGCGCTGAAGTTCTCCAGCAGGAGCCGGTCGCCGTACCCTTTGGTGACATTCTCCAGTTCGATGACGATATCGCCCAGGCGAGGACCGGGTGGGATGTAGATCTCCTGCTCGCCACGGTACTTTTCGACTTCCTGGGAGAGGAGTTTTTCATAGGCCGTCAGGCGTGCCTGACCTTTAGCCTGGCGTGCCTTGGGGGACATGCGCACCCACTCCAGTTCGCGCGCGAGTGTCTTCTGGCGCCTGGACTCGGTTTTTTCCTCCTGCCGCAGTACTTCCTTCTTCTGCTCCAGCCAGGACGAGTAGTTTCCCTTCCAGGGGATGCCGTAGCCGCGATCGAGTTCCAGGATCCAGCCAGCCACGTTGTCGAGGAAGTAACGGTCATGAGTGACAGCGATGACCGTCCCTTTGTAGTCGCGCAGGTGGTGTTCCAGCCAGGCCACGGACTCGGCATCCAGGTGGTTGGTGGGCTCGTCAAGCAGGAGAATGTCGGGTTCGGTCAGCAGGAGACGGGTGAGAGCGACGCGGCGGCGCTCACCACCGGATAGGATTTTAATCGGAGTGTCCGCAGGAGGGCAGCGCAGGGCATCCATGGCCAGTTCCAGGTGCGAATCGAGATTCCAGGCGTCGTGCTTGTCAAGGGCCTCCTGCAGTCTGGCCTGTTCAGCGATGAGTGCGTCGAAATCTACATCTGGTTCGGCGAATTTGGCATTAACTGCATCGTAGCGGGCGAGCAAATCCACGATGGGCTGGACGGCTTCGCGCACGACCTCGATGACGGTCTTGCTTTCATCGAGGCGCGGCTCCTGCTCGAGCAGACCGGTGGTGTAGCCCTTGCTGACGGCGATCTCGCCGATATAATCATTGTCCACGCCGGCCATGATGCGCAGAAGAGTGGACTTGCCAGCGCCATTCAGGCCAAGAACGCCAATCTTGGCACCATAATAGAAGCCGAGCGAGATGTCGCGCAGGACCAGTTTATTGGGCGGATGGATGCGTCCGACGCGCACCATCGAATAGATAACCTGGGTATCAGAAGGCATACCGGAATTGTACCGTAAATAAATCTGCAGGGGCATATGGGGGTGTTGGGCGGGCGAAGCCCGCCCAACACCCCTTCTTTATCCCATCGCCATGTTGATTCCCAGGGAACCCGACTCTTATCCTTATCCGTTTTGCGTTTCAAAGTGGTCAAAAATAAGGTGCCGAATAACCTTCATAATAGGATGGCGCATGGACTTTTGGGCGACTATGATGTCAAGGATGGACGTATCGCGTGAATCCATCATGCCGCCCGTACCTGGAGAGATCGCACTTTGGAATAAGCAGGATCATCACAAACCCTTCAAGACCAGGAAGAAAATCATGCACAATCCTCATCGAATAAGTATGCAAAATGGTCCAATCAATACCAACGGAGATATGGACTTTGAATTCAGTTTTGCATTTCAGCCGATCGTGGACGTCCGTAACCGGGAGATCATTTCTTTTGAAGCCCTCGTGCGCGGGCCGCACGGTGAATCTTCGGCCTCGGTTTTTGCCCAGGTACCCAAAAATGAAATTCTGAGATTCGACGAGATCTGCCGCCGCAAAGCCATCCACCTGGCCAGCCGGCTGAATATCCCCAACCGTTTGAACCTGAACCTGGCTGCGCAAAGCATTTATGAGGTTGATATGAGTATCACGGCCACATTCCAGGCATCCATTCAAAGCGGTATCCCGGCCGAAAACATTATCTTTGAAGTGCTTGAATCCGAGAGCTTGACCGAGCAGAAGAATTTGATCCAATACTTGCGACTCCTCCAGGAATTCGGCTTTGCAACTGCAATCGACGATTTCGGGGCGGGTTATTCCGGCTTGAAACTGCTGGCGGAATACCAGCCGTATTTCATAAAACTCGACCGCCATTTGATCGGGAACATCCACCAGGACTATGTCAAGCAGAGGATTTTTTCCGGTATACGGAAGATCTGTGACAGCCTGTGCATTAAGATCGTTGCCGAAGGGGTTGAAAATGCCAGTGAGTTTCACTGGCTTAATGAAGCCGGCATAAGCATATTCCAGGGTTATTATTTCGCCAGGCCGGCCTTTGAGGCCTTGCCGGATGTGGCAAACAGTATATTTTGTACATGACACCTAAGACGGGGGACTTACCCTAGGCGCATCATGGAGTGGAAAACTTGAGTATCGGAGGGTATGGGTTGGTTTTCCTTGAAGGGTAATAGTGAGATGGAAGTGTCACGCTTCCAACGTTACCAACAGCAACTCTCCGGCAAACTGCCGGAGAGTTTTTACGACATTTCATTCTGGATCTCAGGTGAGTTTCTGCCTTGATCGACCTCGCATCAACCCCAGGAATGCTACAACCGTCGAGAGAGTCATCACTAGGATGACACTGGTGAACCAAACTTGTGTGCTGGTCCCCCACGGCCCGAAATTCCCGGTAAAGACCCCTGGCAGGGAGGAGAAGGCGAGCGAACCCCAGGTCAACGTTGCCACCAGCATAACGAACATGGCCAATGTGGTCGCCACCGCCGGCCAGAAGGCAAAATTGTAGATTTTCACGGTCATGCTTAGCTTGATCGCCCGGAAGGTTTCCTGCTCGATGTCGGTCCGGGAGACTACTTTCCAGACTGCAAGCGTGCTGGCAATCGCGCCCAGCACGAAGGTTGCCATCAAGCCAGCCATCAGCAGGCGGTTGCCGGGTGGAAAGGCCCCTGGCTGAACCGCCTGGAAAACACCTGGAATATGAATACGCCCCAACCCTGCTGCAAGGACAAAAGCGGCGTACAAGACTAGGGCAAGGAAGGCAAGGACAGGCACCAGCAGCAAACCCAGACCGTGGTGCGAATCTGACAGGGCGCGGCGGATGACGGTGATGGCAAGCGGTAACCCGCCGATCACAACTGCCAGCAGGGCGACAAGTGCGCCGGCCGCGATGGTTTTCCAGACCGCTGAAAGGGCCGGGTCGGTTTTCATCAGGGCTGCCATGGGGCTGTCATCGGCCAGCCCGACCAGCGAGAACCCGGCGATGATGAAGCCGATGTAGGCAGCAAAGACAATCAATACGGCCGTACGGATTTTGTTAAGCATATTCATCACTCTCCAATTCAAAGATTCTCCAGATAGCAGAAGTAGATGTGCATCCACCGCACCCAGCAGGATGTCCAGGACATCCAGCGGCGAGTTCAAACATTGCTCGAGAAGGGCAGTGAACTCTTCCTCGTAGCGGATGCGCCACGCTCGTGGATACAGGCGCGTCAGCCAGGGTCGCAAGGAGCGGATCATACCGCCGCCAGCCTTTTCAAGCCGAGGCCGGCGAACTTCTCCAGGTTTGAGAGTGTCTGGTGCAGGAGGGCTGCGCCCTGGGCCGTGAGGCGGTAGGGGCGACGGCGCTCGTCCACCGGGAGGGACTCGATCAGGCCGGCCTGTTCGAGGCGTGTAATGGCGCCGTAAAGCGTTCCGGCCCCCAGGCGGACCCCGGTCATAGCCTGGATATCATCCATCATGGCATACCCATGTTTATTCCCGCCGGCCAGACTGGCCAGAATGAGCAGGGAAGGATCGGAAAAATGGCCGAAATCGGTGAACTCCATATGACCTCTCTATTATTACATTTTGCGTTATATCGTATTACGTAATAATACCTGCAATATTGAAAAAAGTCAACCTCTGAAGGCGGCCATTTCAGGGCTTTCACCAGGCCCAAAAGCCTTGTGATCCCTCCCTCCTGACCTCATCCACAGAGCGGGAGAAAAAGAAGATATTGGGGTTTTTAGACATCTTTATTGATGATGATTGATTTCCTTTGGATTTCGATGTACTATATCATTGCAATCCTAGGGAATAATAATGCAACGCGGAATCAAACCACTTTATCGGGTTTGATAACGATGCAGAGGCATCAAACAAGCCGCTAACAATCGTATGACAGCGATTCTTGTTTTTCCAATCAACCAGGGCTACCCGACATCCGCACGATTATCAGGATGTCATGCAGTTAGTAAATACGGGGGTAAGCCATTCGTTTTGCTACGAGTTGGACACCCATCCCAGGAGAAAGGACAATTGCCATGAAAACCAAATTTTCCCGCCGTGATTTTCTCAAGCTATCACTGGTAGGCCTCGGTTTTGCATATCTGGCCGCCTGCGGGCGGCTCGTCCCGCCTGTGCCAACAGCTTCACTGACCCAGTCGGCAAAACCGATTGATACGGCCACGCCCTTCACTCCCACACCTACACTAACACAAACTTCCACCCCGGACCCTTATCAGACGTGGAGCACGAACTTTGCCAATTTGACGGACCTGGAAGGGGCGGAAATACACGAATGGACCGGTAACGGACAGTTATCCATCGATGCGACGAACGTCCATTCAGGCGGCAAGTCGATCAAAGACTCTGGAACGGTAAATGATCAGCACAGTTTGCAGGTAGTCTTTTATATCCAAGGCCTGATTGGCAGGAATACCGTTGATCTTGCGGATAAAACGCTGAGCATCGAGATGTACGTGCCGAGCGGCTCGCCGCTATCCTACCTTTCTATCGAATTGGTGGATTCAGGGAACAATAGCATAACTATTAGAGCCAATATCCATCCGCAGAAAGGGCAGTGGTACACCTACGAAGCCGACACCAAAATGGATATCGCTCTGGGTAGTTGGCAATATTTTGACTGGATGCATTCATCCGGCATTCATACCACTGCGGATGCTATCAACTTGCTTAATAATGTACAGATCATAAAAGTTAATGGACAAAACGATGGCGCTCTCAATGCGGGGGGCGACACGTATTTTCAGATCGACGGGCTGGGCTGGGCGCCTTCCGGCGCCCTGCCTGCATACAATCCGTCGCTGGATTCGCTGCGGAAATACGCTGAAGCGAGGAACCTGCCAGTCGGGGCCTTTATAGAATCAAGTGGTTCGTCGGATCCGCAGTACCTGCGCACCTTCTTAGAAGAATTCGATATTGGATCAACTCAGGCCATCTATTGGCCGGCGACTGAGCCTGTGGGCGATAATTTTGATGCGGCCGTTCAGGTCCCAGCGGATGTCTTCCTGGAGAATGTTGCCGGAAGGCTGGGTTCCCCGCTCATCCGCTACGCGTTACAGGACATCCCGGGCTGGTTGCCAGCGAAAAGCTATACGGACGCGCAAACCATACTGGAGAATTATGTTGGCGCCCAAGTGAGCTATCACAAGGGGAAAACGAAGATTTGGTATGTATTTAACGAACTATTACGGAGTGACATAGGGTATGTGCCATATACAGGGCTTGGATTGAAGGACCGAAACGGCTGTCCGCAGACTTGGGAAAACAATTGCTCGCCCTTCTCGAACTCGCCCTCGGATGTTACCCAGATCGAGGCTGCCTTCCGGGTGGCAAGAGAGGCCGACCCGGATGCATTGCTCTTCCTCAACGACTACGCTGTGGAAATTGGGACGGCGAGGGCTGAAGCATACTATAACCTTGTCGTAAGGTTGGTACACGATGGCACGCCGATCGATGGCGTTGGGCTGGAAACCCATATAATGATCGATAAGGATGGCAAAGTTAATATAAACGGCAGCGGTATTCCACTGGCGTTCAATTCCACCGATGGTCTTACGGGAGTCGCTAAAGACGTCGAACGCTTCAAAGCGCTAGGTCTCAAGGTGGCCTTCTCGGAGGTGGATATGCCCATATGGACCGCCGATATCGACTCCACGCCGGCGGGCCAGCAAAGACTTGCCAGGCGGTTGCAGTTGCAGGCGGAAGTGTACCGGAGTCTGATGCATATCGCCCTGACCCATTCCAATGTGGTAGCGTTCGTATTTCAGGGTTGGGCAGACCAGTATTCGTGGGTCAATTACACTTTGGATGGCATTAAATATTTTCAGGGTTATGGCGATGGCGATCTGGGTATCTTTAATATGGATTACCAGCCAAAACCGGCCTATACCGCCATATTGGATACATTGAAGAACAGGTGATGAATCACTCCGCCATCGCATAACCGCCAGGTGGCATCCATCATATTAAAAAAGGACAATTGAGATGAAAACCAAATTTTCCCGTCGTGATTTTCTCAAGGTTTCACTGGTAAGCCTGGGGGCTGCATTCCTGGCTGCCTGCGGGCGGCTGGTCAATCCTACGCCAACGGCTTCACCGACTCCCCGGATGATACCAATTGATACTGCCAAGCCTCAGCCCACCATTACCAGCACGCCCGAACCGGTGGATATCCCAATCTACAAGAACTCCTTCGAGGAAATTACCGATCTGGCGGCAAATGGGATCACCTCGGCGAAGAACGAGGTGCGCATCAATACACAAAACGTCGACTACCAGAGCGGAAAGCAGTCCCTTGAAGCCGATGGGACGATTGCCGGCGCGCAGTATTCCTCACTTACGATCGATTTTTCGGTGAAAAAACTGACCGGTCAGGACGAAATCAATCTATCCAATAAGCAGATTGGCTTTAACTTCTTCTCTCCTACGGATATTCCGATCGATAACATCGGTATATCCGCAATAGCGGGTACACAAACAGTGTCGCTGTCGAATTTTCCAAATCTTGACACCGGCAAATGGCATTATCTGCTGGCTGATGTGAAGTCCATCTATGAGAATAACTCCTGGAATTACACCGATCTTTCAAATGATGAGGCCAGGCAGGTCATCAGTCACTGCCAGAAGATCCAGATCTACGGATTACGGGCCTCGGAAGGTGCCGCCACTCCGACGAGTTTCCTGATCGACGATCTTAATTGGATAGGCATTGACGACCTTAACCACCTCGCCCTCAATGACAGCGTTGATACAATCAGGAAATATGCAAACCTGAAATATCTCAGAGTTGGAGCTGTAATGTTGCCCGACTGGTTCAATGACCAGTGGTATCCATACACCCTGGCACAGGAATTCAACATGACCACAGCGGGCGCAATGACTACGCCTGAGACCAAACCTGCAGATATATCTGCCATGAATTTCGATTACACGGTGATGGACCAAATGTTGGCCTTCGCACAAGGCAACGGCATGCTCCTCAGGGGAGGAACGGGCGGTAACCATGCGGAGCAGCCGCTCTGGCTGCTGGATGCAAGTTACGATGAATTGAAGGCTTTCCTGGAACGCAAGATCGAACTGGATATCGGCCGCTACGGAGGCAAGGTATATTCCTGGGGTGTGTTCAACGAGCCGGTCAATGATGCGGGGAATGGATTCAGGAACAGACAGCGAAAGAATCCCAATGAGTATGCCAATGATCCATTCGCCAGGTCCATCCTCCCCTATGGGGGCAATTATTCTCCTTTTGTGGACGGGAATGATACCTCCCTCATCGAGGCCGCCCTCATCAAAGCCAGGCAGATGGACCCAAATGGGATGTTGTACATCAATGATTTCGATAATGAGCAGATCGGGAAGCAAAAGTCAGAATTCTTTTACAATTTTCTAATAGGAATGAGGGACAAGGGCGTCCCCATTGATGGGGGCGGGTTTGAATGTCACAGGATGTTCCCGCAAAAGCCGGGGGATCCGGCGTCCAATCTGGAAGATCTGGATGCCTATCTGGATAGCATAGACCGGAATATAAAACGTTATGCCGCTGCGGGTCTTAAAGTTGAATTTACCGAATTCGAGTGTCAAATCCGTTTTGACGATATCAACCTTGCCACACAGGCCGGCAAGGACGAACTTGCCCGGCGTGCTCAAAAACAGGTGGAGATGTACGCGGGATTTATGAAGCTGACTGCTGAAAATCCGAATGTGCTTTCTTTTACCATCTGGGCAGTGGCGGATAAACCGGATACTTCCGCTTTTGATACACCCTATTTTCATTTTCCCTATCCAGATTCGTTCTTGTTCGATAAAAACTACAACCGGAAACCGGCCTATCAAGCGGTATTGGATGTTTTGAAGAACGCGTAATAAAAATAAACAGATTTTGGAAGGGGATGCTATAGGCAGAAGAGACGGGACTGGTCCACAATAAGTTATCAGGACGCACCCAGCCTCCGCATCCCGTCAGGTGTCTGAATAAAGGCAACCAGGAATGGCTTTTCATGAGTTGGGAGCGGGGCAATGGTGAACTCACCAGCGAAGTTCACAGCTTTCAGCATGGCAGCAATTCTTTCGGCTTCGGGATGGAAACCTTCCAGCCGAACGAGCGAACATCCCACGTCATTAAGCCGGCTGGCGGGATGAGGATTATTTACCCACTGGATCAGCGTCGGTGCAATGCCTTGAAGAGGCAGGCTGCCATCTTCCGGGATGGTGATCAGCCAGTTCAACTGCCCGCGGCTCATCGGCTCGATCCTGCCCAGTGGGACCCGGGATGCAACTAGTGCCGCCTCGATATCATTCACCCGTGCTACCCAGGTGGCCAGGCGCGGCGGCGAGTTTGCCTCCAATGCATCCAGCTCGAACCAGCGCGGGTGACCGGGCTTTGGAGCTGCCGGGTCCGCGGCGATAACTTCCAGATAGACTGTCTCTCCAAGCTTGACAAGGCAGTTATGGGTGCCCATACGCTGGTGCTCGCCGCCAATCTGTGGCGCGACTCCCAACGCAAGGCGGAGGTACTCCCTGCCATCCGCAAGGGAAGGGGCTGTGATGACCAGGTGATCGATTTCGCAGGTTAACATGTTTATCTATCCCCTCCCAAATACTTCTCGTCCATTTCACTGAAGTAAAAGCGGGTAGAGGCTTTCAGTCCAGGTGTGAATCGCATTCCAGTCCCGGTGATTGTTCGAACCCAGGTTTGAGGTCATTGACAATGTCTTCCTGTATGGGGGGCTTTTGCATTGAACTACTCCTGGGTTGGGGTGCAGGTGGCTACCCTTTCACAGCATCCAGGAGTTGCAGAAAGACCAGCGTGTTGCCATCAATATCCAGGGCATCGGCTTCGATTCCATAACCGCGCTCCGCTGGAGGTAGTGTAAACACCACATGACTCCTTTGAAGCTGCTCATAGGTGGCATGCCAGTATGGACAAGGCGTTGGTGGAGCTGGCTGAGCAGGAGAAAATGCCGGTGGAGGAGTTATTAGTGGACATAGTGCCACGGACATGGCGCAACGAAAGACAAGCAAGGTGCTGAAGGATTGCTGGCAATCGCTGACACCGCGCGAGCAGGGAAACGCACAAACGAAAAGGACCTCACCCCCAACCCCTCTCCCAAAAAAGGGAGAGGGGTGACGCGGGGATATTAAGCATTGTTGCACTTTTGTTTATTTACTTTACGTAGTGACACGGAAAGATCATATTCAAATAACTCAATGTCAGGGATTTTCGATGCCGCTAAATGCAGGTCTTCTGAAATTTCTCTAGCAATTATTATGCCTCTAGCTTTCTGATTAGGCTCTGCTTGATTTGTTTCTATCCATGCCATATATCTCAATAATTGACCAATGACTCGATCATATCCTTTTGATACCTTTAGTTCAATAACAACATAATTCTTAAGTTTGTCTATTGCCAATATGTCAATAAAACGACCACCAACTGGAAATTCAACGCCGCTTATTCCTTCCTCTTCATATAGACGTAGACTTGGTTCAATAATTGTTAGATTTTTAGACAGAAAATCCCTTAAGTCACTCTCATAAGCAAACCCCGTTTGTTGAGAAATTTCTTCCTCATTTTCCTCAGAACCCTCCGATTGTTCTTCATTTTCATTTCCAGGAAGCTTTTTTCCGTAGATAGGAAGGGGATCGTTTCCTTTTTCATACAATCTGAATTGATGTCCATTAATCTGAAATAAAAGATCATCCTGACCAGAGGGATTCACGCCATAGTGGATTCTACTTGGCGCGTTCACAGACATCTTTAATAGGTGAGCAGTGATTGTACCCAATTTTATTTTTGGATAATTAGTCCTAAACCATGAAATCACCTGATCCTTTGAGATAGTTTGCCCAATAGCAATATTTTGATTAATGACAAAATCCTTAAATAGAAGACGAACTGGTTTTTCGTATTTTGACATAATGAACCTTTCAGAAAAAGACCTTGCTTTTTACTTAGTAACTATTCCAGCGGATAAACGGTTATTGGATAACTCTATTGTATAGTATTTTGAGGGGAAACGCACAAACGAAAATGACCTCCGCCCTACCTCCCGTAAGAGATTCGGGACTTCGCCAGCCCTCCCGGAAGAGCACTTCGATGCCTTGTGCCACCGAAACAGCCGATGGCGGCTTGTCGCCGCCTCGGCTAGGGGATGATGTCCCCGTTTCACCCCGCCAAGAACACGGGGCAAGAGAACAGAAACGGGGAGGGAGCGTGTCCCTCGGCTTACCCTGCAATAGGCAAAAGGATAACATCAGTGTAACAAACTTCGGCAGGTTGGATTCACCCCAGAGGAGACCTGGAACCCACCACCATTCTCGGCAGTGGGTTCCAGGCCAGGAGGGTTAAGGCTGGACTTTCTTTTGGAGCAGTTGAATCAGCGCATTCAACAATTGCGCCGGGAGTTGATCAGCCATTCCATTCGATCGGACGGCCTGCGGGGTTGTGGACATACCGCTTGGTCCGCCAGCCATGCCCGTATCGCTGCCGCCAGAGGGAGCAGTGCCACCCGATGGCATTCCACCACCGGAAGGCCCGCCATCCCCTGATGGCATACCCCCTCCGGAAGGCGCACCGCCACCCGACGGCATACCGCCGCCGGAGGTCGAATTGCCATTGCCGGGCAGACCGTTTAAAGCCAGAGGAGTGGAAACCGCAGTGCCATTGGCGGAGGTCATGGTTTGACTCATTAAAGCCATTACATCCTGCTGAGTCAGTTTCATCGAAGTGATCTCGTCCATTTGTTCTGAGGTCATGGTACTTTTGATCTGGTCAACCACCGCATTTATTTCTTCGGTGGCAGCCGTGCTGCTGGTTGACAATGATTGCAGCATCTCCCACAGTGGTAGCAACTGTTTGGCCTGGTCGGCGGTCACGGCCTGGTCAGTCCCCTCCAGCTTGAACGTGCCAGCGAGGAGTTCCGTCGCCGTTGAAAGGGAAGCTGAATTTCCTACCTGCGTCGTCTGGCTGCTCGTCTTACCACATGCAACCAGCGTAAACAAAAGGGCAAGCACCGTCAGGATATATAGTGTTTTCTTCATGTCAATCTCCATATTCTTATATTTTTGTATTGTCTCAATAAACTGGGGGGCGGGGGTGTGCGGGCGGCTTCGCCGCCCGCACACCCCCCTATCCTCCCCCACTTATTGAAAGGATATTATTATTCGTGTCGTAAAGCATCAATTGGATCGAGTTGGGCTGCCCGGTTGGCCGGGTAGAAGCCGAAGAAAGCGCCCACGGCAGCGGCTGAACCGAATGCCAGAAAAATCGAACTGGGGACTATCACCGTCCGCATACTGCTGACAGTTCCAAACAGCCACGAGCCACCAGTACCGACCCCGACACCAATCAGGCCGCCAACGAGGCTCATCAGCAGGGCTTCGGCCAAGAACTGCCAACGGATGTCATTAGGCGTTGCGCCGATCGATTGGCGGATACCAATTTCCCGGGTCCGTTCGGTCACGCTGACCAGCATGATGTTCATGATGCCGATACCGCCAACAACCAAAGAGACACCTGCCACCCAGGCCAGCAGCGACCGAAAAGCGGAGGTGGTCGATTCCTGGGTGGCGATAATGTCCTGCTGGGTAGTTATCGTAAAGTCGAGGCTATCCAGGGAAACCTTGTGACGCTTGGCGAGCAAGATCTGGGTTTGCAGGATCACATTATCCATGTTGGCTGAGTCATCCACCTGCACAAAGATCATGCGAATCTGATCGCCTACGATCCTGGAAAATGGAGTTTGAGCGAATTTTTGGAGCACCACCGAGATGGGCGCATACAGGCGGGCATCGTAGTCAATTTCACCAACCGTACCTTTTTCTGCCAGTACGCCGACCACGGTCAACCGGGTTGTATTGACCAGGATGCTCTGACCGATGGGATCCGTAGTTCCAAAAAGTTCTGCAGCAAGGTCATACCCCAGCACTGCCACCTTCTTCTTGTTCGTAATGTCATCGGCATTATAAAAGCGCCCCTCAGCCACTGTTAAATTGCGTACCCCCAGAAAGTCAGGCGAAGTCCCCAGAACGGTGATGCTGTCCAAAGTGACGCTCCCGGCCTTGACCGTTTCCGAGGCATCCTGCTCCACCACGACGCCCTTTATACCGGAAATCTGTTCTTCGATGGCGGTCGCATCAGCGTAGATCAACCCGCCAGAGCTTGCCACGCCAGGTCCCGCCCGGCTAAAACTCGAGGTAATGTAAATCAGGTTCGAACCCAGGCTGGTGATCTGGTCACTGATCGTCGCTTCGGTGCCGGCGCTGATGGCAATCATGACGATCACCGCAGCAACGCCGATGATGATGCCCAACATGGTCAGCAAGGAGCGAATCTTATTCTTGCCAATCGCTTCCCAGGCAATACGAAGCACTTCAGTTGGCTTCATAATCAGCCTCCTTCTTATTGGTCTGGTGTGAAGATTTCCCATTGTGAACAATTGTGTCGATGTGCCCATCTCTGAGATGGATGGTCCGTTCCGTGTGTGCAGCAACAATCGGGTCGTGCGTAACAATTACGATCGTCACTCCCTGCCTGTGGAGCGTATCGAGCAAGCACATGATCTCTTCACCAGAGCGGCTATCCAGATTGCCGGTCGGTTCATCGGCAATAATGACCACCGGATCGTTAGTCAACGCCCGTGCAATTGCCACACGCTGCTGCTGGCCTCCGGAGAGTTCCTGCGGCTGGTGGTTCATGCGGTCTCGCAGGTCAACCGCCTCGAGCACTTTTTCCCCCAGCTCCTGCCATTTTCCCGGGGGGTACTTATGTGTGCGGTCATAGAGCAGGGGCAACATCACGTTGCGCAGGGCGGTTGTGCGTGACAATAGGTTGTAGGATTGAAAAACATATCCAAGTTTGAGGTTGCGGATGGCGGCCAACTGAACTTTGTCCAGGTCGCTCACATCCTCTCCATCCAGGATATACTTACCAGAGGTCGGACGTGCCAGGCAACCCAGAATATTCAACAACGTGCTTTTGCCTGAGCCTGACGGGCCCATGATGGCAACGAACTCACCGGCCTCTATACGGATACTCAAATTTTCCAGCGCCGTCACGCTGACACCATCCATCCCATAAATCTTGGTGAGATCAATGGTTTCGATAATCGTACGAGTAGCTTTCATTTTGAGGTCTCCACAATACCGGTGGTAACCACATCGCCTGCAGCCACGCCAGACGTGATCACGGCGAAGGTATCGCTTTGCAGACCAACTTCCACCGTCGTGAGTGTCGGTGTACCATTTTTCATGATAAAGACCGTGTAACTGCCATCCGGCAATTCATGCAACGCCTCAACCGGGACCAGGGCGGCATTCTTGGCCTGCCCGGAGATCACGTCAATTCCAGCGTCCACACCGACCGGCAATCCAATATCGGCTACCGAATTGTCGAGCTGAGCCATCCCTTCGACCATGGTTGAGCCCTGTGCCGAAACCAGGCCGGGCCAGACTTCCGTCACCTTGCCGGAAAAAGTCTGGTTGGGCAGGGAATCAAAGCTGACTGAAACATCGTAACCGACCTTGACATTGGTCCAATCACTCGCATCCATATAGAATTGAATGTTGGCCTGACTCAAATCGTCGATCGTCATGATCGTGCCTGAAACCGTATCACCGACATTGGCGCTGAGGGTCATCACGGTACCAGAAATGGGCGCATAGAGTTTTGTGGCATCCAGGTTGTCCTGAGCGGTTTGAACGGCGAGTTTTGCCTGTCTGAATGCCTCCAGGGAGGAGCCGGTGGCATTGTCGGGTACATCTCCGCCCTTCAATGCCGCAAGGTAGTTTTGGGCGTTTGTCAGATTGGCATTGGCCAGATCCAGAGTCGCCTGGGCCGCATCGAGTTGTCGCTGGGTCGGTTTCTGCGCATAGAGGCTGTAATAATACTCGGCAGTTTTGTATGCCTGCTGGGCAGTATAGAGAGTCTGGTAGGCTTGCGCCTCATTTGCATTGTTAATATATTCCCCTACATTCGCCTTATCATAGGCTGTCTGCGCCCTATCCAAATTGGCCTTGGCAATGACATAATTGGCATACTCATTTTCGATCAGGGCATCGTTTTTCCAATACTGCTGGTTGTTCAACGCTGTTTGAGCAGTGATTACATCTGCCTCTGCCGTGGTGACAGCCAATTCGGCATTCGCAAGCGCTTCAGGGGAAGTCAACTCACGGAGAGCTCGTTGAGCATCTTCCAGCGCGGATTGCTCCGAGGTGTCATCCAATTGGGCCAACAATTGACCCTTTTCCACAGGTTCACCCAGTTTGATGTTAAGGATGGTTATTGTCCCGTTGATGTCGAAACTGACTGCTTTTTCGGAAGCTGCCACCAGGTACCCGGCTCCGCTGGCCTCCAGAACCAAATCTCCCTGGCGGGCAGTGGCCGTCTGGAGGGCCGCAGCGGTCGTAGAAGTGGTACTGGTTTGTGTCTTTCTTAGGTATGCATAGGCTCCAATGCCTATACCAGCTACAACGACCACGCCGAGTATGATCCACAGGATCTTTTTTGATACTCGTGAAAGCACAGGAATTTTCGTGCGCACCTTTCCCAAATTACTGGAGGGCTTGGCCCCTGACGTACCTGCTTGTTCGGAAGAGCTGGTTAATTTAGATGTCATCCTTTCACCTCGCTGAAATCAGAATTCTTGGTTCTCCGGGAATGACCGTGGTGAGGGGAGTTCCCAAAGATTTATTTGCTGCAGTTATAGCAAGGAGGTGTTATGAGGTGGTTAGTAAGTTATTTAGATATTGTGTAGGTTTTTTTCAGGGCGTTCGCTCACCTGGTGAGGTCTGGTATAGATTAAAAAAAGGAAGCTGCCAAATAGGCAGCTTCACAAATCAGGTTTCCAATAAAAACGGGGCTGATTATCTTGCAGGGGCGTGCCGCCGTTGAGCCAACCTGGCTGCAGCCAAAGCCAGCCGGCGCGCTTCCAGCTTCCGCAGAGCCAGCAGCACCAGCCAGAAAACGGTCAGGAAAATCACCACCAGGGCAGTCCCCTGATAGAGAAACTGCATCGCCGGGAGTGGGGAGTCGGTGCCGGCATATAGGCCATGCAATGTGGCACCCAGGTACCCGACCAAACTCAGCACATGGATGAGGCGGAATGCGTGCATCCCAATCCTTTTCCGAAGGTAAAAAGTTACGGTGACCAGGAGCGTAAGATAAAAACCGATCACGCCAACACCCACCCAGAAGGGACGATAGGGGGAAATAAACGGGATCAGGATCTGCCAGATCGAATATGGCAGATAGCGGTCAAGCAACAGGACCACTACGTGCAAGACAACAAATGCGATCGAAAGCAGTGAAATGAATTGATGGAAGTCGTAGGTGAACACGCGGTCGAGCAAGCGGTCAAAGAATTTGCTCGTGACCGCCAATCCCAATACCATGGAGAACCATAATAATAGATAGGCCACAATGCCACTGGCGCGGGTCACATACCACCAGAGCTGGACACTATCCAATGCAAAGAACCAGTTCAACCACTTGCCCGTCGCCTGCCCGGAGGGGGTCAGCGAAAAGAGGGCACCAAAAAGGATTAACACCAAAACGAGCAACGTGGCAAAAATGCTGATGATTGCCGGCCATGGCGAAAGGGGTCGTGTTCGATCAAGCTGGTTTTGACGTTCAATGGGCATATATATACTCCAGACTTCTTTGGGTACCCCAAATTTGTCGATCATGGTCCACTGCCAGATAAGAAAATTGGGTATCGCACTTACGGGTGATCTCTTCAGATTCCTGGGCCCCACCGATGAGCAGGGCCTTGGCAAAAACCTCGGCCTCATATGTGTGAGCAGCAATCACTGTCACGCTCAGCCAGTCGGTTACTGCAGGTTCGCCAGTGCGAGGGTCAATGAGATGATGGCGTTGTTTGTCACCCTGCTTCCAGACACGTTTGGTCACGGCAGAAGTGGCAACCGCGCCGGGATCGACCTTGAGGGTGGTCAAATCAACCACCGGTTGGAGCGGGTCTTCGATCCCAACCGACCAATAATCTTGCCCGTTTGGAAGCCCAACCAGGAACATATCCCCACCGGCGTTGACAGCACAGGCGGAAGTGAATTTGGAAAGGAGCAGGGCTGCCTGTTCGGCAATCCAGCCTTTGGCAATCCCGCCCAGATCCAGCGCCATCCCGGGTGGGAGAAGGATCATGCCTCTCGCCTCATCGAGTTCCATCTCGCTGAAGGATGGATTCTCGTCTGCCAGCAGGGATTCGAGCAGTGGGGCTGACCCTTGCTGCTGGAGCAGGTCCATACTCCGGTCATAGCCGACCCGGCGCAGGTCTGGCAGGA
>Ga0209777_10001506_pt1 | contig 33339 bp, 43 predicted proteins | sample FrelakmetHBP12HB_FD_187147 | JGI IMG/M metagenome (GOLD analysis project Ga0209777, IMG submission 187147) | Freshwater lake sediment microbial communities from the University of Notre Dame, USA, for methane emissions studies -HBP12 HB (SPAdes)... | ecosystem: Environmental > Aquatic >... | reverse complement strand
AACTTCGTCTTCGTCAACTTCGTCCTCGTCGTCAGACTCCTCGTCCTTCGCAGGCTTCTTGGACTTCTTGACTGGGACTTCCTCATCCTCGTCTTCGTCAACTTCGTCTTCGTCAACTTCGTCCTCGTCAACTTCGTCCTCGTCGTCAGACTCCTCGTCCTTTGCCTTGGAAGGCACTTCAAGTTTCAGCTTCTTAAGGGTGGCTGTTGTTTCCTTCGAGAAGGTGTCCCCCGCCTCAAACATCTCCGAAGCTGATGTCAGGGATTCGATAAGATCCTTGTCCGTGACGTTCTTAACTTCGACTTCGATTGCCGGCTTGATACCGAGTGACTTTGTGAGTTCCTTCGCTGCGTTGACCAGTTCTGCTGTAGTAACCTTTGCCATGATGTGACTCCTTTGTTGTTTTTCAGTGTAACTGTTTTGTAACCGTAATTTGATGATAAATCAAAATCTGATTTATGACAATCAAATTTAATCTTTTTTAATACTCCTTCCGAACACCTTTATATTCGTGATTCATTTGATTTGATTTATTCAGTTTCTTCAACCTTCTTTTTAAAAGGTGTTCTGAATGAAGCTAAACAAGGCCTCCCCATTTGAAGGCATTGTAAAACCGTGACTTGATGATTACTATTGAACTCCTCTTCTCTGGCTAATAGTACTGCGGCTCTAAGAAAACCGGCTTGCTTTTCTTCAGGCATTTGATTGAGTGCAAGCATTACTGTCACATGAGCATATTTACGTTTGTCCTCGCTGAAGTTAGCTAGACCGATGTCGTGTTTATCATACGCTGCCGCATCTGTTTGCGTGGCTGTAATAACGCAACAGTGCCGTTCCTGACTCAGTCTTCTAAGAGCCTTCCATTTTCCATTTTCCTGGTGCCTGACATCTTTCTTTGAATCTTCAGGTTCAGATGCGAGAATGTCTGCGTAGTCTACCACAATCACATCAGGAATGAAGCCGTTGAGCTGTTCCCAAGAATCTAGTATGTTACGGATTTCAGTCACACTACATGAATTATTTGGCTTTGTGACGAGCTGAAATCCCTTGCTTCTAAGTCGTATATAGGAACGTGCTCCTCGTCGGTGTGCCTCCCTCCATGTCAAAGGCTTGACTTGATTTCTCCGTTTATACCACACTGCTCCCCGATACTTCCTAGGATCTCTTTTCATACATCTACAGCAAGGTTTGTAAACTGAATCAGCATCTTCCAAGGAAGTAGCTCCATTCAATCCGATCTTACATTTACGTTTTCTATTAGAACACGTATCATCTTGATTATTCTCGCAATCAGGAACAGGGACGAATGTTTGCTGGCAATACTTTTCACGATCGCTTCTACCGGCTTGTCTTATGTGAAAACGGATTGTCATTTGATCTTGACTCATGTCCCCTACTTCAAAGAAGGCAACATTACACCGTGCCAACCTTGCCCGCATTGCCAATTCCATCAACAGCCAAGTCTTCCCGATCTTTTCCTTTCCCATCAGAGATATAAAGCTGTCTCTGGTGAAGAAGTCGTTCAGCAGACGTCCCAACTCACCGGGAAAAGTGAACAGTGGGACTCTGGAATGTTCAAAAGCATTGTAGATAGCCTCCGCGTCGGTGAAAGGGTTGATTCCTTCCACTTGGGTCTGTTCAATTTTCTTATATTGGACGAGAAGTGTCTGTGCGGCTTTGGTATTATTGTTTGCTATTTCTGTCTGAATATCCTCAGCCAAAGCCTTCAAAGCATTTGCTGTGAAAGTTTCGTGTGCTTTGTCAAGAATATACTGAGAATTATACTTCTTCCTCGTATAATCTTCAGAAACTTTGACCAAAAACTCACTGATTATTTCAGACTGAACTTTATCCATTCCTCGTCGGGAATGACTGTTGAAAATATCCTGTATGTGAGCCTTTGGCGATTTCTTGTACTTGTCAAAGTAAGCCATGCACCAGTTTGCTACAAGACGGATGTATGTGGTGTTGAAATACTCCGGTTTGTAATGTGGTCTAAGGTCTCTCAGAACCTTGTCAGACACGATCATTCCTGTAAGTATCTGAGCCTCGTCCGCATTATCTACTTTGAACTTCTTATGTATCTTTAATGTCATTGTATCTCCTACCATTTTGATGCTTGTGAGGTCATGTCTACCATAGGTTTTCTGACCGTTCTTCTTATTTCCAATTCATCTTCCCATCTTCCTTGATTCAACCACGTAGATGGATGTGGTATGAACTTGATTTTCTCCTTGTCTTCATGGTCCCAGCCGTGATATTCCGTTTGAGTTGCTAAAATCCTTTTTAATCTATCAATCGGTGGCAATGATTTGAAAACCTTTTTCCAAGATATCCATGCTGAGCTCTTTCCGACCTTACGTGGATATGCTTTCCAGAACAATTGAAATCCGATGTTTTGTTGATTAGATTTTAGAATTGCCTCGCGAGCGGGTGTGTGCGCATTATGCGTGATCGCATACACGTTAGATTCAGAACCCTTCAGGTTCTTCACTAAGTCATTCCCTGAAAAAGGGGGATGTTGACAAAGTCTATCAATCAACTCACTTCCCAACTCAATCTTTAGCACCAAAGATTTCCTCCCAGAAGATCCTTCAATCAATCTACCAGATCTAATAACTCCCAAGACACTGTTTTTCATCTAAAAACCTCCCATTTGACAGTTTTATACACTTAACAGCAACCCAAAATCTTTTCAACAGGTCCAAGAACCTTCCTGCCAACTCCTTTGCGTTGTCCAAACGGGTTGAACCGGCCCTTACCCGCTTTTTTACTCCTGACCCTTTATAGGACATCGTGGGAGTCCGTTTGAAATCCTAAAACTTGCATCAATTCATCCGCATCATCCTGTTCCAAATCACCAGGATCTTTCACATTTCCAAGTTCCACGACTTGAACTTCATCCACGAATGGTGAAATGATGTTTGCGAGTTTGTTCGCTTCTTTTTGTGCAGTTATCTCAGAATCGAAAAGTATGTGGAGTCTTTTGAACCTATGAGCTAGTATATATGCTTGTTCCATTTTGAATGCTGTTCCAAAGGTAGCCACAGATCCGATACCCAGCCTCCATACTTTGGTGATTCCTTCAACTACCACGGCCATGTCACCTTTTATCTGATCTATTCCATATAAAACATGTTTGTGATCCATGACTTCATCTTCTTTCTTACAGGCCATATACCGCAGTTTTGATTTCTCTGTGACATCACGTCCTTGGTAAGAAATAAGTTCGCCTTTGAAGTAGATGGGTGCTATTATCCTGAATCTATACGTCCCAATAGGTCCTGTGCCTTTCAATCCCCATGCCCTTGTGACTTTATTAGGCGAGAAATCACGTTGCCGTAGGTACGCCTTGTGAATCTCCTGAAGAGGTCCAGACCCAAATGGGAGCTTCACACTGTCAGAATGTCGGACTTCTTCTTCTTTCCCATTTAAAAGAACCGGTCTGCCTTTGTATTGGAATAGTGCATGTAAGGCTTCATGGTCTGAACATTTCAATAGCCCTTTGATAACCTGCACAGCACTCTTAGCACCACACCGCCAACAGTGGAATCTGTCTTTGCTGATCTGATAGCCAAGATGCATTCCGGGATTTCCTGTGCAGATAGGACATTCCACCTGAACCCATCCTGGCCGGCAGTGCTTGTGTCCTTCTGTGGCGTAGGGAATATTGTTATCCTCACAGAACTTCTGGAAGTTGATACTCATTCCATGATACTCCTTTTCTTTTGTTCTATCATTGGAAAGGGTCTTCTACCGGTGTCATGTCTCACTCTCATAGCAAGATATTCATTGTCATTCCAGTTGCTTCTGTTTGCAGCATCTTTGATCGCCTGGAAGACTGTTGGAGGATGTATTTGTTTATGTGACAGATAGAAGTTCTTTCTTTCTAATATGAATTCATCCTTCAAACCACCGAACAGGTTTATCAGATGTTTGAATTCTTCTACCATGTCATTGTACGTAGGCCATGGGAACAATGTTCGAATGTATTTTGGCTTGATCCTCTTTTTCATCAGGGACTTCTTGAAGACCAAAGTGCATTTTGGGCATTCCATTCGTCTTTCAGCTTCCGGCCGGTCACAGTCCTTCCATAGTTCATGCCAAGTAGATAGAATACAGTCACACTGAGGGCATATCCCTGCGAATTTAGTTGTTCTTATATCCTTCATTGTATTTCCTCCGGTACATTTTCAACATATCAGACAGTATGTCATTGCTGGAGATATTCTTTCCGTCCAGTATTTGTGTTACAACAGATCGTTTCGCATCCAGCATTTTCAATATGTCAGTTTCAACTGTTCTATCCGCAACAAGGTACCAAACATTCACACTGCCACGCTGACCCATTCTGTGGGCTCTGTCTTCAGCTTGGTCGTGGTCAAGTGGAGACCATCCAAGTTCCACAAAACATACATTGGATGCCGCAGTCAAAGTCAGACCCACACCAGCCGCTTTGATATTTCCAAAAAACAATTGAACTTTCGGATTACGTTGAAATGCATCTACAGCTTTCTGTCTGTTGTCACCTGTCACACTTCCGTCCACAAGGACTGAAATGGGTTTGAATGCTTCATACAATTGATGGACAGCAGAAACGTGAGTGCAGAACACGATCAACTTTTCACCTGAAGAAGTGAAGTCACTGATCCATTCAGCCACTTGCTTCATCTTTCCAGCGACAGCGATTTGTTTCAGCTTTTCCATTTGATTCTTGGATTCAGCCGGCAGTCCACTATCCTTCAACCATTCTGCAAAGTGTTCTTCTGCCTTACTGTATTCAGTTCTGTTGCTTATTTCCAAAGGAATGACAGACCTGACTTTTGGAGGAAGTTCTTTTAGTACTTCACTCTTCATTCGACGTAACATGATAGATCTTTTGAGAATGTCGTGCAATTCATCCAGATTCATATTTCCATTGAAGTCCCACTTATACCCATTGAACTTAGCTCCACAGAACTTCTGCGCATAAGTCCAGAAAGAAGGGAACAGTGTTTCATCTATGGCATTCACTGGAACAAAAAACTCGATAGGTCTGTTGATAATAGGTGTTCCCGACAGACCTATCACATGCTCACATTCCTTTGCCAGCTTTCTGAAAGCCATCGTCCTTCCAGAAGAAGCATTCTTGATGTAATGAATCTCATCTCCGATAAGGATTTTGGGTTTAAGTTTCAACAGGGTTCCAGCCCAGGACGCCAGTACGTCGTAGTTGACCACGTAGACGGTCGCAGGAGGTAAACTGACACCCTTACCCTTACACATACCTTCGACAACGCACAGGACTTCCTGGGACATCCATTTCTTAGCTTCACGTTTCCAGTTTATCTTCAGACTGGAGGGACAGACAATGATCGCTGGTCTTTGGGCCTTTCTAAGTTGCATCCAAGCCAACGCTTGAACAGTTTTACCTAGACCCATGTCATCAGCGATCAATGCCCTGCCGTTTCTACTTTCAATGAAGCCAACACCGTATGCTTGGAATGGCCGGAGTTTCCCGCCTTTCAACCCTTTGATATTTTCAATGGGACGGACTATTGTCAGAGTGTATTTCTCTGAATCTGAAACGATATGGCTGTAAGTGTCATGGAGAAGTCTTGCCAACCTGTTTCCAAATTGAAAGGACTTCATCATTCTTAGCTTCATTAAGTTCGCTTCACAGTTGGGAATTATCCAGCATTTAGATGGCTTATCCCACCGTCTTCCACTGAGTGTCCTGACCATACGAATCATGTATGGGTTGAAGGAACTCAATTTAATCTTGATTTTCCTCCCGTAGTCAGTGGTTCCAGCCCATGCTGTATTCATGTTTTCAATACCTCTTTTATCTCATTGAAGGTTTTCCAGATTTCCACCCAACTCCACCCTGTCTGGCGCAGATGCTTGACCATCTTCCCTCTTATCGCCTTTGGCGTTTCATGTCCTTTTAATTTCAGGACTTCACCCGGACTGTCTAGTAGGATAAGAACAACAGATCTTCCTTCTTCAGACAGATCCATTATCATTTCCTTGAACATGAGTTTTATCCCAGGAATCCAGTCCTGATGATAGTTTACCAGAAGTTCTTCACCGTCTTCATTCGTGAAGTTCTTACCGTGGAACATTGGCCTGTTCTTCCGTGCATAGTCACAGAAAGATCGATCCAGCCGCATAGACAACCATGACTTGAAGGAACCACCGGCATTCCCAGGCCACGTGATTATGGCTGACATGAATGTTACTAGAGCAAGTGATTCCAGTTCACTCGCCTCGTGTCCGGTCTTCTTTGAAAAGGCTGACACTTTGTAAGCTACGATGTCGCTGTATTTGTCATACAGGTAGTCAGCGGGATTTCTAGTCCTTTCCATAATTGTAGGAACCTTTCATTTCAGCTTCACAATCACGAATCCACTTGTTTAATGCTGCTTCCATTGCTTGTGGGATCTTAAGTCCCCTCATCTTTGCCATTGCGGCGAACCGGTGCCAGACTTCTAATGGAAATTCCTTGACGTTGCAGGAAGTCAGAGGTCTGTCCAGTCGTCTGGATTTCACTTCATCTAGTTTTGTAATTGTCGGTTTTATGATGCCTTTCATCTAGTCCTCCTCATCTTTGAATGTTTTTCTTTTAGTTGCTTCATTTCTTTCTTCACCTTACCTATTGGTCTATGCCTTCCAATAAAAAAGTTCCTGTCGTTTTTGTTCAACTTGACTTTCATTCTCCTGCCACAGAAGGGACATTTCGCTAGAACACCCACAACAGTCTTTCCCACAATGTTCAGTTCACGTGATTTACGAGGATCATCACCCGTAATGATTTCACATTTACTTAGAGGAATAGAATCTCCTCCATTACATAGATGTGACAGGTCTATACTCTTGTCTTCATTTCTGATATTGAAGAACGTCTTGTAGTTGACTGCTTTCTTTATCAGAAGATTAAATTCATCCTCTTCTAAGGTTTGAAGTATCTTATATCTGAACACAGCCAATATCTTCGGCTCCACTGGTTTTTTATCATGGATTTGAAGTGAGTCAAGATCCATGAGTACTAGAACCTTCCTATCAAACACCCATGGAGCACCTTCTTTTATGATGAGAAGTTTGGCACATGAAGGATGTTTGCTTAGGATTTGTCCGACAGCATAGGGAGGGATGATAAATACTTCCTTCCTCACGGTGCGAACGAATTTCATACTAGGTTTTTTTGTTCTTCGCATATTTTCACAGTATGTTTTTTATCAAGTGTGGAGGGATGATTACTTTTGGAATTTCAGCCTGCTTCTTCTTTTCCACTTCCTCTTGATGCTTCTTCAGAAGTTCTACTTCTTTCGTAATCCGTTCCTTTCTTTGCCTTCCGTGATAGACAATGGATCTCTCATCAAAGAAGTGCTGCTCCTGACACTTGGGCTGACATGAATAGCACAGTACACGTGTCTTGTTCCGTTCCTTCTTCTCTGCCTTGAGCGCACACTTCCTACAAATAAACTCTACATATCCTGACTTTGCCATGATTTATATTCCTTTCACTTCTCTTTTATTTATGTTTTCCCACAATGACATTGAAAATGCGAATACGGAACTCACTGGCCCCTCTGGACGTCTGATAGCATAGGCTATTCTATGTTTATCGCAGGGACATCCCGTGTTCATCCAGTGGATCGTAATACAGTCCCACGACCGAGCAACGACTACGCCCCAGTCATTCAGATCTTTGTCCCAGTAGACCAGATCCTTCAGTTCTAAAGTGGAAGCTTCTTTTATTGTCATTTAGAAAGCCTCCTAGAACAGGTCAGGTAACCTTTGTTTTTCGCATAAGGAATAGCTCCAGCCCACTTAACTTCAGCCTTGTGTAGACTGGCCTGGTATCTTTGCTGGTGTTTTGGTTTGTTCACACATAAGAACATGAATCCAAATACAACAGCCATTCCAATAATGTAAACCCATTTCCATACATCTATTTTCATTGCCACCACTCCTTTATTAGTTTTGCGTGGATCAAGGACATTTCCATGTCCCCCAATCCACGATTCAGATATTCAACAACATTTCTTACAGATATGGATCCTGTATATGTTCTGTTTTCTACTTCCAGACAGTAGTGCCTGTTTCCATCACTATCGTATTCCCATTTGGCATGGACAGCGTGGTAATCTATTCCATGGTGCTTTGTTCGGATGAATTGTTTCATGAAGGGAACTCCAGTGTAATCACGTTCCGGCCTGAAATGCTTTTGATGAATTTAGTGCGAAACACTTTCGGAGGGACAGGGACTTCATCCTTTTTGACAGGCGGATTGCTAATAGAGAACAATCCGAAACAATCTGTTCCGTGAAGTATCCCGGTGGAAGTGTCTTCACCGATAGCAACAGAAACGTTCAGACCATGTAATTTATGCAACATATCATTCGCTTCATATATGTTCATACTATTATTTTCTCCTCTGTTGATGGATGTTCCAGAATGCTGATTATGTCGGTAAGTGTCTGGATGGATATATTCAGTCGAAAAGATTTGCTTTCCACACCTTTCAGTTCTATTTCCAGTTTCCTCCGTCGCATCCTTAGTTTGTCAATTTCTGATATGCCGGTGCCACCTTGTTTCATTCTTCACATCCTTCCTTGCTTCATTCAAACTCATTTCCATTCCTCCATTAAAAAGGAGTGGTTTGCAGTCCCACTCCGTTGTCCACCCACATTACTTAGAATTTTGAATCACACTTGCCCGGACTTCATCCAGATTCGATTGTAAGAAATCTATCACACCCAGGAAGTCCTCCGCTTCTGACCTTTCAATCTTCAGATCAGAAACGACCCATCTAACTTCTCTGACCTCTTTCAAGACAGCTCTCAGCCGATTCAGTTGCTCGTATGATGTAGTTGCCATTTTGTTTTCTCCTTAGATTTATTTCCAAAACATGAACGCCACTGCTTTTGCTTTTCTTAAATGAACTGGTGGAGCCTGTCTGTAGTCGTCCACTGTGACTTCAGGTTTCAGACTCTTATAGATGTTATATGCTTGACCTTCTTCAATTATGGTAGAGAAGTCAGCGTTTTGCAGAAAGTATCTTGTGACTGCCGCTCCTGCAACTGTTGTTCCCATTATTTTGACTGCTAGTGTTAGTTTGCTTTTCATGTATTTCCTTTTGCTTGTGCTATAGGGTTTATCACTTTCAGTTGTCCGTCACTTGACAGACATCCAGATTCGCCACGTGGAGGCAGTGACTTTGAATCCATGGAGGAGAATTTCACTCCCCCAGAAAACTGTTGTACTTCTGTACACCCAGGCTTCGCCCTTATATAAGGACTCACAGCGGAAAACTTGTCTACCTTGTTGGTTTATCCAGAGGCTAGTAGTCATCGGCTCTAGTGGCCTGTTTACTAACTTGTCACCCTGACTAGGTGTCCCGCACTATTCCGGTAGCTGACGTTTTGTTTTTCTATTGCCTGATTCCTCAGGCCTCAGCACTTGCCCCGACTTGACGTATGTAAAAGAACAGTGTAACCTTAAAACAAAATATAATATATATAATAAATATAATAAAGTAAAGACAGTATTTAATCTATTTTTTACAAGGGTTTTGAACATGCCAGTCTCACGTTTCACAAAGTCCTTAAGAAGAGACTTCTTAAGAAAGTTATTTTCAACCACAGCAAATCAGGCAATGCTATTCACGTTGCTGTAAGCTGTATTAATCTATACAATCCACTATGAAATCAATCAACATACATTGCCCTTGCGGAGCTTCTATTCAATTAGAAGATGACGCCGAGTCCTATATCAATGAAGATCAATCTCCAGACGACCAAGGACGTCTCTTTCTAATAGAAGTCAGATCAGATGAATGGCAGGAACGTCATCAACCATGTATAGATGCTAAAGTAAAGTTACTTACTCAAAAGAAATCTAAGAAAATAGAAGCAGAGGACTGGCAATCATGGTCAGAACAATAAAAGGAACAGCTCTGATCAAAGAGCCTCCAAAACAGATCTATAACAGTCCTACAGATAGATTCCATGGTAAGAGTAAGAAGTTTGAAAAGGGCCAGTCAGGTAATCCCAATGGTAGACCACCTTCTGTTAAATGCATTCCTGGTCTATTGCGTTCTATTGGAGAGAACAAAGTAAATGACTGGTTGCTGGCTGATCTGAGAAAGAAGTACGGACCTAAACATCAACCGAAGAATATGCGTGAAGCGATGTTGATGGCAGCCTATGCCGATGCCGCTCGTGGAGATAGAGATGCTAGAACGTTCGTAGCTGAGAGAACAGAAGGCAAAGTTCCTCAAGCTAATATCAACTTCAACAGTGGCCACGATAAAGAAGACTTATCCCAGATGTCACTCGCAGATATCATCGCTTTAGCACAGGAGACCAGTAACAATGGTGGTGAAGAAGACTCAGATAGTTGAAGAACTCAGACGTCGCGTAAAAGCGATGTCTTCAGTTATCGGCTTCACTGAGTACACGTTTCCCGAATACCGAATTAACTGGCATCATTTGGCGATTGCGTCAGCTCTTGACAACGTGCTTGCGGGTAAAATTAAGAGGTTGATGGTCTTCACTCCTCCCCGACATGGGAAGACAGAACTAATCAGCAAAAGGTTTCCCGCCTATATATTAGGTAAGCTCCCGGACAAGAACATAATCGCTACTTCATATTCAGATGGTTTGGCAAGAGTAGCGAACAGAGATATCCAGCGCATAATAGTTGGAGACAGATATCCTCTCATATTTCCTAACACAAGAATCGGCGGAACAACCACGCAAGACGGTGTTCGCAACAGTGACGAGTTTGAAGTAGTCGGACGCAGGGGACTCTACAAGAGCTCCGGTATCATGGGTGGGATAACTGGGCGTGGTTTTGATATTGGACTAATTGACGATCCGATCAAGGACCGTCTTGAGGCTGACAGTGTCACATATAGAGAGAGGCTGTGGGAGTGGTACAATGCGGTGTTCTATACAAGACGTGCCTCAGACGATTCAGCAATCATATTAGTTCAGACTCGCTGGCATCACGACGATTTGGCTGGCAGACTTCTCGATGCCGATAAAGACAGGCACGAATGGACTGTCCTGCAGTTTGAGGCAGTCAAAGATAGCGAGTCACCTGCAGTCGGTTCTTACAGCGACTACGATAAGCGTAAATCAGGCGATGCCCTTTGGCCCTCCCTGTTCAATGCTCAAGCAATGGCCGGCATAAAGAAGCAGTTGGGTGAGTTCAACTTCGCAGCACTCTATCAGCAAAGACCAGTTCCACGTACAGGCAATATGTTCAAGACAGCCCACATCCGACTGGTGGATAATGTGCCTGTGAATATGATCAATAGGTCTATTCGCTATTGGGACAAGGCTGGTTCAGTTGGTTCAGGGTGTCTGACTGCCGGTGTCTTAATACACGAGATGAAGGACCACACTTACTTGGTAGCTGATTGTGTTGCCGGCCAGTGGGGTGCTCTTGAACGTGAAACAAGGATAGCACAAACCGCAAGACTAGATGGACGTTCTGTCAGGATCTGGTGCGAACAGGAACCGGGATCAGGAGGCAAAGAAAGTGCAGAAGCCACTGTCCGCAATCTCAGAGGCTTCACAGTCAATGCAGACCGCGTCACTGGTGATAAGGTCAGCAGGGCAGAGCCTTTTGCGTCTCAAGTCGAAGCCGGCAACGTGGCCATACTCAATCGTCCGTGGACTAAAGACTACTTGGAAGAATTGGAATTGTTTCCTAGTGGGAAGTTCAGGGACAAGACAGACGCCAGTACAGGAGCCTTCAACAAATTAGTCTACAAGAGAATCGCACCGCACGCTGGCAGTACTCCTAGTACAGAAGAGCACGCTGAGAGTATCTTCAAGGATTTACTTGATCGGGCAAAGACACCAGAAGAACGCGAAGAGATGTTGAAGTTGCTCAGGAGTTCAGGAGTTGTCGTATGAATGAGTCACCTATTGAACAGATGAAAGCAAGACTAGCTGATATGGCAAAGGCTCCTTCAGTCAGTCGTGGTGCAGAAGAGTCGGAAGCACAGAGAGAAGCACGACTGATGGATGATGACAGCATCTGGGACAGTTTTGGCAACAGGACAAACATACTTCCCAATAGTGGTGGATCAATACGATGAGAGTGTTTTTGTTCAAGGTGTTCCTGGCAGTGAGATTGCTTACCTACTTTGACAGAAGGTTGTGGGCTGTCTGGATTCCGTATATGGCAGGTAAAAGAAGAATGAGGATGACATGAATCTAATTGGACGAATCAAAGCCGCAACCAGTCAACTGTTCAGCAAGGTGACTGAAGTCTCCCTGCCGAATGGTGTCATTGACTTTATGACAAGGTATGGCAAGGTGCCTGATGTCAGTCGTCAAGCACTGGCTCAAAAGTACTTTGGTTGGACGTATGCCTGTGCCAATGTGAGTGCCGTTCGTGTCGCTTCTGTCCCTCTTCGCCTGTATGCTTCAAGAGGCAAGGGAGAGACCACTGTCAAGAACTTCAGAACCAAGCCTGTTGACAAGGACACTACTCAAAGACTTCGCAAGCAGTGTAAGGCACTTGAGCACGTAGTTGGATCTGAGGACTTTGAAGAACTCGAAGAGCATCCACTGCTTGATTTGCTACAGAATGTTAATGATCAGGAAAACGGTTTTGAAGTAAAAGAACTCACTTCCATAATGCTCGACCTTACTGGCGATGCCTACTGGATGATCGAGAAAGACAGAATGGGTGTGCCTACCAAGTTTTTTGTTCTCAGAAGTCAGTATGTCAGGATCATTCCAGATAAAGAGAAGTTCATCAAGGGCTACTGGTACGGTTACAACAACAGCTGGGGCACAGACACAAGGCTGGAACTTGCTCCTGAAGAAATAATCCATTTCAAGTATCCTAACCCTCTTGACCCTTGGTATGGCATGGGGCCAGTACAGGCGGCAGCATACGCAATAGAGTCAAACGAGCTGAGAGAGAAGTTTGTCCTCGCCACAATGAACAACATGGCAAGGCCTGACCTGATCGTCAAGTACACAGAGGGAGAACTAGACCCACAGCAAAGAGCATCTGTTGAACGTGAATGGAACGCTATGTTCCGTGGTGCCAAGAACGCTGGCAAAGTCAAGGTCACAGACTTCCGTTATGAGATAGACAAGGTTGGTTGGAATCCCAATGAGCTGGACTTCAACAAAGGTGAAGATTGGATTCTGAAAAAGATATGCGCCGTGTTCCCTGTTCCACTAGGACTGATTGACTCTTCACAGATCAGTCGTGCTCCTAGGTCTGGCATGGAAGGGTCTGACCTGTATATGGCGATGTACAACACACTGCCACGTTGTACACGTATAGAGCAGAAGTTAAATGAGCAGTTGACGCCCATGTTCGACGACAGACTGTTCCTTGCCTTTGACAACCCTGTTCCCAAAGACAAGGTCCTACAGAACAGTGAAGACACACAGAGGCTTGCTACATACCAGACTACAATCAATGAGATCAGACACAGAGACGGCCTAGACCCAGTAGCTTGGGGTGATGTGCCGTTGGCTCCATTTGGAATTGCACCACTAGGGAGCACGACAACTCCTCCGGAAGATGCTAGCGGGAAAAAGCCAGCCATCCCTGGACAGGAACAAGTGAATCAGAACGGAGAGCAGACCGACTCCTCTGGTGGTGCTTCTTCTTCTGAAGACGAAAGAGACACAGAGAACGCTGAAGACGAGGCGTTGGACGTTGGCAAGAAGTTCAACCACAAGAACCTGAACATGGAAGTGGCAGGACATCACATACATCCTACACTTGCTGGTCTGCCTATCAAGATCAGTGTCAAGCCAAAGGTCAGGAATGAAGGTGGCAGGTTCGATCGTGGTGGAGCTGACAAGATCAGAACAGACAGAGAGACGGCAAGACTTTTGAAGATATGAACCATCACACCCACAGTCACAAGCATCTGTTAGGCACTCCTCCTTCAAAGCAGGAAGAGTCTTTGCGTGATGCCATAAAGACTATCTTCAAGAAGCAGAAGAAGGAAGTACTTTCCAGTCTTCCTACTACTCCTGCCTCTGCGAAGAAGTTCAAGCTCAGTGACAAGTGGGACAAGGACATAGTCAAGACAGTTCACTCTGATATCTTGGCTATCTTCAAAGCTGGTGGAGACAAGGCACTCAAGGAAGTGGTCAAGTTGCCAAAGGCAAAGAAGTCACACAAGCCAACAACCAAAGCAAAAGCCAGCAAGATCGAGATAGATTTCGCTGAGTGGATAGAAGATCAGGATGTGCTAGACGCTTTGGAGGCAGAGGAGTTTCTGTTCGCAGAGTCTATCAGCACCACTTCTGCTGACACTCTCAGGGAAGCCTTGCTTGAAGGAATGGAGAACGGAGAGACCATAGCTGAGCTGTCTGATAGAGTTGAAGAACTTTACGATGGCTGGGAAGGTTACAGAGCTGAACGCATAGCAAGAACAGAATCAGCCAGAGCATTTAGCAAGGGACATGTCGAGGCGTGGAAGTCAACAGGAGTCGTCAAGAACAAGGTGTGGGTGGCAGCAGCTGATGCTTGTCCCTTTTGTCTTGACATGGATGGCACAGTCGTCGAGTTGGAAGATAATTTCTTCGAGGAAGGTGACACCCAGGACATAGACTGGGGTGGCAAGGAAATCAGCATGGAGCAGAACTACGGAGACGTCGGTGGACCGCCACTCCATCCTAACTGCAGATGTGCTTTGGTTGGCCAGTTGTTCGATGATGCTGAAGTGGCTGATGATGACACAGAGGAAGGGGATCAGGCAGAGGAAGAGAAGTCAGTCAAGGGTGGTGCTGGCTCAGGCAACTTTGGCCACGAAGGTAGGCCAGGAGAAGTAGGTGGCAGTGGAGAAGGTGATGGCTCTGCTCCTGAGAAGGACTTCGACAAGACGATGTCAGAAAAGACTTTCGTCCTTCCAAAGAGAGCTGTCCACGATATCAAGCATGGTGAGGATGTCCGCTTAGTTTGGCTGGACACCAAGAAGGCAGAAGAAGGTTTCAAGAAGAATGACCAGCAGTATATAGGCAAAGAAGGTGAGGGTGGGATTAAGACTCGTTACCCTGACTTCGCGGAATACTTCAAAGGCAACGAGTCCATAGAAGTGTCTGAAGTGCTTCTGGGCAAGGGTGAGTACAGTCCAAGAGGAAGTCTTCAGTTCATCAATGGCCGGCATCGTTTTGCTTATATGAGAGATCAAGGAGCTACAGCGATTCCGGTGGCACTGTATTCCTCTTCTGATAGCATGTCATTCAAAGACGCTAAAGCAGAAGGATTTATAGCAAAAGAGTAAAACGCTCTAGGACGCGCTACAAAGCGTCGAGCAGTTTATTAACACAAGTGCCCGTTCTATTCATTGCGACCTCGTATAGAGGCTTACAGACAGCAAGAACGAGGCGATAACATCATACTCAACAAACAAGTGAGGACATGACATGAAGAAGGTAGTAAAGATAGCAGAGATGGCAGAGTTCAGTCCGGATTGGTTGAAGGATGCTTTTGTACACGTGGCAAAAGATTCAGGAATCAAAACAGACGATCTGGAAATGCACCGCTCAACCTACAGTGAGAAGAGCAAAGTCAACCAGATAGACAGCTCCAAGCGGCAATCGTTGAAGTACGTTTCAGCGAGGACGATGGACAGGGACAACGAGATCGTCGTGCCCAAAGGTTTGAACCTGAATGAATTTCGCAAGTACATGCACGTCCTCGTCAACCACAACTACAGTCTGCTTCCAATAGGCTCCGACGAAATGATCGAAGCAGACGACTTTGGCATCAAGGCTCTGACTAATCACGCTAACACTGGCGAAGGCACACTTGCCAACGTGGTCTGGCACTTGGTTGAGCAAGGCCACATGAAGGCAAGCTCAATAGGAATTGTTCCCACTACATTCACCAAGCCTGGACACCGTGACTGGGACACCGTAGCCAACAAGTTGCAGTCAAGCTGGAAGGAGTTCAGCAAAGACGTTGCAGCCAAGTCTCGCATCCGGATTATCACTGGCGGAGTTTTGCTGGAGCATAGTTTCGTCTCTGTTCCTTGCAACATTGATGCTGAAATGCTTCACGTTGTCAAAGGGTTCAGTCTTGCCGACAAGGTGATCAAGCAGTTGGGCTGGGAACCGGAAGTGATCAACAAGAAGGAAGAGGAGAAGAAGGTTGAAGAGAAGCATATTGATAAGTTTGACCTGACTTCTGAAAAGAAAGAAGAAACGCATTTGAAGTCTATTACAGTCCTCTCAAGGAATGGTCACCCAGTCATCATCAAGGAATTTGGCATGGGCATGGAGAACGGCAAGGATGAAGACGGTGGTTATGGTTCTGATTCCAAGGAAAAGCCTGTTGCTGAAATGTGTCAGTGTCCTGTGTGTGACATGAAGCGCAAGGTTGTTGCTGGGACTGACTGCTCGGCAGAAGGGTGCAAGGGCAAGATGAAGCCTGTAAAGAAAGAGGAGAAGGCATTGGAAGATGTGACAGAAGAATCCAGCCTTGTCCCAGCTCTGACAGGAGTTCTCACCAACACGTTTGCCTTCTATGCTCAGGCCCACACAGCTCATTGGAATGTGGTTGGTCCCGACTTTACAGAATGGCACAGCCTGTTCGGTGAAATATACGACGACGCTTGGAATGCTATTGACCCTATGGCTGAGAACATAAGGAAGCTGGGGGAATCTGTTCCTGCCAACCTTGTACAGATGTCAGCCAGTACAGAGACTCCTGACCCAGCTACAGACCCAAGAGCCTTGGCTGTTGATCTGTTGGTGGTGAATGAGAAGTTGATTGACGAAATCAAAGCAGCGTTCGACGTAGCCACAGCGGACAGGGAGCAGGGGATAGCAAACTTCTTGGCTGACAGACAGGACGCCCATGCTAAGTGGGGTTGGCAATTGAGGGCAAGTTTGGGACTGAAGAAAGACTCTTCCAAGAAAGAAGAGAAATCAGTCACTCCTGTTATCAAGGTAGTTGAACCAGCACCCAGTGTCAAAGTGCTGTACGTCCCTCCGACGGCAGAACAGTTGGCAAAGGGAATCAGCGAAGCAGTAGAAAAAGCGTTGAGTAGGAAAACAGGCAAGTTGATGTAATGATGTGAATCAGTAATCACCTATCCTCCACGTCTAAAGACAGAGGAGCTGACGAAAGTTCAAACTAACTAATTAGTACTCCACGATGAGTGCTACAAACAGAAAAGGAAAAGCAAATGAAGAAGTTCAAAATTGTGAAGAGTTGGATGGGACACGCGGTCGGTACTGTGATTGAAGTGGACGATGACACTGCCAAGGACATAGTTGCCAAGGGTGTTGGTCAGGAAGTATCAGAGTCAGATGACACTGCTACCAAGGCCATCGAAAAGGCCGCTTCTGAAGCCGCAACAAAGGCAGTCGAAGCAGCACTCAAAGACATTGGCGAGATTAAGAGCAAGATGTCTCACATCTCCCTGAAGGATATGACGGACGAGGATCCTACGAACGGATACCTTCCCGGCAACACCAAGTCAGCGAAGGATCTGTCCAAGGATGAAGTAAACTATGCCTTTGGCCGGTTTGCTGTTGATGTTCAGAAGGCAACTCGTGGCGGACGTGAGCCGGAGCTGTTGATGAAGGCAAGGGAGCGTTCTGAGAAACTGATCACCAAAGCCGCAGGCGATGGCATGATGGTCGGAGATGATGAGTCGGGTGGCTATCTGATATTCTCAGCGGCAAGCCAGCTCATTCAGAACACCAGCCTTGAAAACAGCATTGTTCGTCCTCGGGCGAATCGTGTAACCATGGGCACTCAGCTCCTCCGCATTCCTTACCTGCGTGACACTGATCACAGCACTGGTACGGTATACGGTGGCATCAAGATTTACTTTGATGATGAGAATGCTGCCGGTGCAGAAAGCAAGCCGAAGCTCGAACAACTTGAGTTCAAACTCAAGAAGATGACGGCAATGGGTTATGCCAGCGAAGAATGGATCAAGTGGTCCCCTGTTTCTCTCGGCAGCTGGCTCATTCCGAAGTTCGGCGAAGCGATTGGTTGGAAAGAAGATCTGACATTCCTGAGTGGCAAGGGTGCTTCTCAGCCTGTCGGTATCAATAACGCCAAGTGCCTTATTCAGGTAGCGTTCCAGTCAGGGCAGGATGCAACTACGTTCGTTCTCGAAAACAGCACGGCTATGTTTGCCCGTCTGCGTATCAAGAACAAGAACAGCGTTGCATGGATTATGAACCAGACGGTGTTCCCACAGCTCCCAATGTTCAACATTGCGGCAGGCACGGGTGGAGCTCCGGTGTTCATCAACCAGTTCGCTGGTGGCGTACAGAACGAACCCGGTCAGTCCCTTTGGGGCTATCCGATTGTCTGGACTGAAAAGGTCCCGGCTCTTGGAACGGCTGGTTGCGTATCGCTGGTTGATTTCAGCGACTATTGCATAGCGGATGATCAGAGCGGGCCGATGATTGCCCAGTCCGTTCACCTGAAGTTCGACCTCGGGCAGACTGCCTTCCGTATGACCAAGTACATTGATGGTCAGAATGAGTCCGTTGCTCCGTTGACACCGGCATTCGGTTCGACGCTCAGCCCTGTTGTCCAGTTCAAGGCGACAGCGTAAGTTAATCAGTAAAAGAGAATAAACTATCCTGCCTGAAATGGACGGCTCAAATAGGAGCAGTAGGTTCAGGCAGGGAGTTTCACACAAGGAGATACGACGATGAGGTTAGTAGAAAATACCAAGATTACGATCAAGGACGCGATTGATGCAACTGGTGGTCTTCAGACTGCCGCCAATGGTGTCAATATGCGCAACTATGCTAAGTGCAGAATTATACTGAACGTGGCTTGCAGTAATGCGGCTGTGGTCGGTGGAGCTGTCACCCTGAAACAAGGGACGACTGCGACCTGCTCAACGGCGCTGGCATACAGCGAGTACTGGAAGAATGAGGATGTTCTGGCAGGCGACACTCTGACGAAAGTCACGGCGGCAACTTGCTCGGCAGGCATTCAGAACAAGACAGCTCAGTACATCTTTGAAGTCCGTGCTGACATGCTAGACTCTGACACCTTCAAATCAGAGAACCAGTACATTCGCTTGGACTTGGCGGACATCACGACGGCAACGGAGGTATCGAATCTCATATACGAATTGTATGAGCCTCGCTATGCTCGTGGTGCCGAAAACATGCCCACAGCGTACTAAGCAAAACAATTTCTGGATGGGAGGCTGTCTACAGCATGGTTAATGCGGACAGCCTCCTTGAAGGAAAACTAAGGAGGACATTTACATGTTCCAGAAAATAATGCTTACACTGGCAATCCTAATATCAGGTTTGTCAGTTTGTTTTGCCGGTCCTGATGTGGCCGTCAAGTACTCTGGCCCGAGTGGGCAGGGGGACATGATCTGGTACTGTCCGACGAATGGACAGACTAGTCTTGTCATCAATGCCCATGGATCAATCACCCACATCGCTGGAAACGGCGAGTTGTTGACGAATCTCACGGGCACTGCTTCACCATCTGGCACTGCGATCAACGCTCTCAACTTGCTTGCTGGCACAAATTACAGTGCGGCAAACTTGAGAGTTGGGACTGCGGCATCTGCCATTAACGGTGCGGCGATCACGAACTTGACAGTGGACAACATGGCTGTCTCTTCTGGTGCTAAGTTGACCAACACTTGCCTCGCTGCAGACGGGAAGACCAACACGTATGTCTTCACGCCTTTTGGTACAGGCAGGTACATTCTCACTGGCGTCACAACCAGTCCGTAATTGAAAACAAGGTGGAGAGAAGGTTGACTCCTTCTCTCCACTTACTCTAGGAGGATGTGTGAATACTTTTTTCAAATCAATAGCAGTCCTTGTGCTTGCCAGTTCAGTGGCTTTGTCTGCTGACGTTGGCACAGTGGTTCAGACAAAAGACGCTTCTGGACCAGTGGTGAAGAATACGTTCACATGGACTTCTGGAACGAACAACTTTGTGCTGGGTGTTGGTGACACTTATGTTAAAGGTGAGATCCTTCGGATTGTCTTTAATCCGAGCATTACTATCGCACCGACAGGTTCCTACACAGCGACTCTGAAAGACGGAAGTGGAATTGACATACTGGCAGGACAGGGAGCACTTCTTGCCTCCAATACAGTTACGACAATCGTTCCGGCAATTCGATTCACAGACGGTTCTGTGACGAACGTCTCAAAGGTAGCAATAAACGATCTGCTCACTTTGTCTGCTACGAATACAGGCAACGCAAAGAGCGGACAGATTATCATATACACGAGGTAAATCATGGCTAAGATGGTAAGAACCAAAATATCTGATGAAGAAGTAAAACCTGTTGAGCAGGCTGTTGAAGAAGTGAAGCCTGTTGTTGAAGAAGTGAAGCCTTTGAACGTCACAGCAGTTCTGTCTGGTGGTGTGGCAGTAATGAGCATCCGTCTCATTGGCAATGCTATCCTCTTCAATGACGGAATGAAGAATCGTCGCGTTTATCTGATCAAAGGAAAACCAGTAACCATAACCATGAGGCAGTAACATGATCCGGACTCCTCCAGCCTGCAAGATGATAGAGAGTTGCCCGTCTTGTAAAACCACCGAGAAAGGCTCGGAGGAGTCCGGTGGCGGCAAGGGTGTAGTTAATTCCTTGCGACCTCGTATAGAGGCTGTCAGGAGGCTTGCCAAGGCTATTAAGAAGGAGAACGATGAGCGCATTAACCACAACAACTAGATTCAAGGCGTATGCTGGAATAACCAACTCCAGTCAGGATGCTTTGATTTCTGTTCTGATCACAGAGGCCAGTGCGGCAATAGAGCGTTACATACGACGCACTCTTACTACCACTTCTTACAAGATGTGGTTTGACGGATTAGGTTCTCCTGTCCTCCGACTGAATGAGTATCCTGTGACAGCCTTAGTCCAGGTCAGCGTTGGGACGAGATCTGTTGCTACGATCAGCAATCCTTCTTCTACTGTGGCCTTTGCTACGGTGTCTGTGGATGGTACAAATATCATCTTGACAGAAGTCTCCATATTGGGAATTGAGACACAGACAACGCTTCCCGTTGCTACTTACAAAACGATTGGCACAATGCTCATGGCTATCAATGCGGTGACTGGATGGAATTGTACTGTGCTCAGTGCTGACTATTCCATTCTGCCAACATCTATGCTGAGACCCTTGTACGGTCTGGATGCTCTTGGCAATTCTTCTGCTGACCTTGTCGTCCCTAGTTCGCCTGTCCCTGTCAAGATTCTGTTTGAGGATCAGATAGAGATTATCAACAGCGAACAATTCCCTAGCTGGGACATCTTCCCACAAAGCCAACAGCCTAACAGAATGAGTGGAGTACAGCCTGGGACAACACCTCCGACATTTAGCTATGGATTTCCTCCTGGTTCCAAGAACATCTTTGTTTGGTTCACAGCTGGCTACACGATGCCTTCTGATAGCCCTGCTTCAGATGGCACACTTCCTGCCGGTTTGGCTTTGATAGCAAATCAGGTTATACAGGACTGCCTTGCCAGTACAAAACTCAACAGCAATCTACGGAGTGAGAGCATAGGCGACTACAGTTATTCTTTACGCGCAACAGCCAAGGGTGTTGTCATGTCTGCCATTGAAAATCACAAATACGACTTGAATCAGTACAGGAGAGTTAGCATTTGAAAATACTCTGGCACAGTGTTCCGCCTATGGTTCCTACAGGTTACGGCTCGCAGACAAAGCTCCTGTTGCGTCGTTTTCAGCAACTCGGCCATGAGGTTGCAGTCAGTTGCGTGACAGGAGCTCCTTTGACCACCCTTGTCTGGGAAGGAATTAAACTGTTCCCCGACTCTGGACATCACGGCAAGTATGGAATTGACATGGTCAAGACTCACGCTGATCGCTGGGGTGCTGATCTAGTAATTTCTTGGATTGATGCCTTCTCCATAGCACCAGAAATAGCTTCCAAATTAAACTGGTGTGCTTGGGTTCCTGTTGACAGTGATCCAATGATGGTTAGGAATGTGAAGCCTCTTCAAGCCTGCAAGTGGACGATGGCTCCGACTAACTGGGGTGTGAAGATGTTGCAGGACGCTGGACTCAGTCCTTTCTTGATGCCTTGTGCTTACGACTCTCGAATGTTCTTTCCAATGGGCAGTGTAGCAGAAGCCAAGAAAGAGTTTGGCAAACTGATCAACAAGGATCTTGAAGGTAAATTTCTGGTCAATGTTGTTTCAGCAAATGCCGGTGGCAGAAAGAACTATCAAGCTATATTTCAGGCTTGGAAGAAGTTTCACGAACAACAACCAGACACTCTTCTTTATTTACACACAGACATCACAGGATACTTTACAGGTGGCAATGATCTGATAGAGATGGCCAAACTTTACGGAGTGAAAGATGGCAGCGTGTTCTACGTCACGCAGTGGGAATACAGCACAGGACAATTTGGGGAAGACTACCTCAACCTTGCCTACAATGCCAGTGACGTTCATCTCAACTGCTGCTACGGAGAAGGATTTGGATTACCTATCATGGAGGCGCAGGCTTCTGGTTGTCCAACTATTGTGCCAGCATTCGCGGCAGCAAATGAAATAGGCTTCTACAGGAAGATCACAAAGGGAAATATGTATGCCACCGTCCCGGGTGCCTTTCAGTTTATGGTTGATCCAGACGATGTGGTGAATCAACTGCACACAGCGTATGTTGATCGGCTTTCTGTGGACAGGAAAGAAATCAGCAGGAGAACAATTCCTTGGCAGATAGATAATGTTGTCAAGAACTATTGGAAGCCTGTCCTTGAGCAGATTAAAGGGAGTCTTTAATGTTTACCGGATTACTCAATAGTGTGATGGACATACAGTCCAGAACAATTACAGTGGATGCCTACGGAGGCCAGTCTGTTGCCTTGACGACTACGGGATCGAATATCCCTTGTCGGATCAACACACTGTCGAACGAACAGCAGGCCATACTTAGTCGGTCTGGTATCATGGCCACACACAAGTTCTTCTGTGATGGAAATACTGTGGTGGGTCTTGAGAATAATGTCGTCTATGGGGGAGCGACTTACAGAGTAGTCAACATCCTAGACACTAATGCTGCTGATGCCGTGACACATCATAAGACAATGACAGTGAGGACGCCGGCATGATCACTAAACTTGTTTGGAAAGCTAAAGAGGTCATTGATAAAGTCAATCGAAGGCTTGAAAGAAATCTGGACAAGGTCGGTGTGTTGCTTCAACGTGACATTGTGATGTCTTTTGGTTCTGGCGGCACTCCCGGTTCTGGTGGGACAAAGGGTAGAGTACATTCCAAACCGGGAGAACCGCCTTATGTTCAGACTGGAAATCTTAGGAGGAGCATCACTTTCCAGAGAGAAGGGCATAGCAAGTTGCTTGTCGGCAGCACACTTCAGCCAGAAGGAAGCACGCCTTCTTATGCGTGGCTGTTGGAAATGGGAAGTCCGGGAGGTCAGTTGTCAGCAAGACCTTACTTGCGTCCTGCCCTACGCAAGAACAAAGGTTTGATCAAGCGGATGTTGATGGAGGATTGAAATGGATGAGTTGATAAAAGCTATCTTCACGTTGTATGCTGGATCAGGAGCAAGCTCTATTGCTTTGAGAGCGGCAACTACAGGCGGGATGTATCTGTCCCAGGCTCCTCAACAGTCGGGAGGAGTTTACATTGTAGTGACTCCGGTAGTTGCTCCTGTCAGTTATGTCTTGGGATCGTCTGCCACAAAGGTGTACACACAGGACTGTGACATACAGTTTACTATGTCCACGTTGAATGGAACAGCCAGTGATGTGCTTGCGGCAGTAAATGCTTTTGAGACTGTTTTTGATTTCTGTACTTTCTCTATGACGAATCACACCTTGCTGGTATCCCGACGAATTAACAATCAGGGACCAATAAGAGATGATGCGACAAGAGGATATTCGGCTTATGTTGAATATCGTTTTCAAATCGGTGGATAAACAAAACTAGGAGGAATGACAAATGGCGGCAACAACTGCGATTAGTGGACATGACGGAAGTGTGACTGGACCATCTGGTATGGTGGAAGTCAAGAATTGGAAAGCAGACATAACGGTAAAGCAACTTGATGCGACCAGTATGTCTTCTGCTGGATATGAGGAATACATTGAAGGTCTCAAAGGAGCATCCTTCTCTGGCACTTGCCAGGGAACGGTTCTGCCCACAAGAGGACTCAGTGCCGTTACTCTCAAAACCAAGAGTACTGGTGGCATCACTCTCACAGGTTCAGCAATCATCGGCAAGGTTGGAATAAACGATCCTGTTGATGGCGTGGTGACGTACGACTTTGATGGCAAGTTCACAGGTTCTATAGCAATTTCATAAAACGCTCTAGGATGGCCTATAAAGGGTCGGAGGCATTCATATAGGCAAAGCCTTGTTGAGTGTCTTTCGACCTCGTATAGAGCCTTGCAGACAGCTTGTCAGTGGGTTTACGTTGATAATGTTTAGACAGGAGTGGGATTATGGCTGACTTCAATGAGATAGCAAATACAGCAACAGAAGTTCAATTAGGCGGGAAGACTTTGAAAGTGCGACGTGTTTCTTTGGACACCATCTTTGGCAAGGCTGAGACGGCAGTCATTTCGGAACAGATGAAACACATCCGGGAGATGGCAAATGAAATGGAAGGGAATGACAAAACTTCCTTCCTTGCCAAGGCGATGACTGAACTTCCTGCTGGTGGGGAATTGTCCAAAAAGGCTTTGGACTATTTGAAGAGTCCCAGTGGCGTGAAGATGGTTTTGATTGATGCCTTGAAAAAGGATCAGCCAAACATTGAAAGGGAATTGGACATCTCTTCACTGGTCACAGAAGATGCTGACAACATGACGAGCATTATCCAGTATGTGACAGGGAGGTCTGGCAAGAAGCCTATCGCCCCTTTTCTGCAAGTCCAGTAAAGAACACGTCAGTCAACTTTACAGAAGTTCTGTCTGACATGGTCTTGGACACTGGCTTGCCTTTTGAAGTGGTAGCCGGATTCACAGATGTTCAATTTATGGCCATACAGAAGGCAGTGCAAAGACGATGGGAAATGAAGGCCTCTATTATGGGTGCTCAAGTGAATGACACAAAGGCGTCAACTGTTGACGACACAGAGGCCTTGGAAAACAGAGTAAAGAAGATGAAAAAGGCCACTGGTAAAAAGTCTCTAGATTTGTGGGAGGTTATATAACATGTCCGCTGCAGGCGATACTTTAGGCGATGCTTACATCAATGTGCTGGCAGACACCAGTGGTCTTGGTGCTGGCTTTGAGAAGGCACGAGGCATAGCCCTGAGCAGTGCTACCCAGATAGGTGGTGCTGTTACAGACTCCCTTTTGACAATAGGAGGTGCTCTTGCCGGTGTAGTTGGAATAGGCATGACTGTTCATTCCGTCTTTACAGGAATGATGGGAGCTATAAAAAAGGGTGGTGGACTTTACGACATATCCCAGCAAACAGGAGTTGCTGTCAAGGATCTGGCAATACTAGGACAAGCCTTTGAGAATGCTGGAGTGAGTGCTAGTGCTCTTCCTCGCACGTTGATGAAAATGCAGCAGGCCATTGCCGGCGGGAAACTTGGTAAACTTGGCATTGATACAAAGGAACTTGCAGGCAAGAGTGTGACAGAGCAATTTGAATTGATCGGCAAGTCACTCAACAACATTAAAGATCCTGCTGAGAGAACGGCTGCGGCAATGAAGGTATTTGGCCGTAGTGGATACATGTTGAAAGGATTGTTCTCTGATCCTGATGCTGTAGGAAAAGCCAAAGCAGGTCTGGGCGACATGCCAGACATAATGCAAAGGAATGCTAAACTGTTTGACGATTTTAGCGATGCTCTAAGTATGTTCAAGAGTAAGATGACAGGCTTTTGGGCTGGCCTTGTCAGTGGTTTGACTCCACTGCTGAAGATGGGAACCAAGATGTTGGAGTCTTTCAATATTGCGGCATGGGGCCAGAAGATTGGCATCATTATTGGAGTGATTATTGAACTGTTCAAGACTGGTCAGATTGGCGAGGCCTTGTGGTTGAGCATCAAGATAGGATTCACCAAGATACTCAACTACGGCATTAAGATATTCCAATTCCTTGCCTCTATGCTGGAAATATCTCTCAAGGCCGCATTCAACACGATCACCAGTGCTACTTTCTGGACGGGAGTGTTGCAGTTAATTATCGGTGCTCTTGCCGGTGTGGCTTCTGGATTGCTGAAGATCCTTGAAGGCTCCAAAGTGTTCAAGACAATCATAGCGGCTATGGGTATGGGTGGTTGGCAGAAAGAGACAGCAGAGTTTGCTGGAAATAATATCAATGCTGGACTTGAAAATATAGCAACGGGATCGGATGCCAAAGGTGTTTGGAAGGAAACGGTCGCTGCCTTTGGGGATGCTATGGGGTCAGAGGATGCCTTCTCTTCCAAGGCGTCAGAGGACAAACTGTCAAAGATAATTGACCCACTTATTGACAAGGTTAAAAAAGATCTTCTTGGTGGAGGAGATGCTTCTGAGGCGGCAAAGGCAGCAGGTGGAGGCATTGAGAAGCAGAAGAAGGACAAGAGTGAAGTCCTCAAGTCTGTCACTGAAATCCAAGCCAAAGCACAAGGCTCTCTATTTGAAATCCAGAAAGACCAACTGGAGAAACTTGGAGAGATAAAAGAGGCACAGGACAAGACAACAAAGGCCATTGATGGACAGGATCAGGAAGAAACTTTAGGAGCATAATATGGCTGGCTATAGAGAATTAAGAGAAGACTGGTCGAGAACGGAAACAGATGCAGGCATCAACGGAGTACGTTCTTTCATAGAGGACGCTGCCGGAAATGACTCTTTGCCCGACATTCTGGATCCCTTCAGCACTGATCCAACAGATGCTTATTGTCTGTGCCGTTCCATAGATGCCAAACTCTATCACGTTTCTGGCACAGACAACAAAAAGAAACTGTCCTGCACTTTCAACACCAAAGGACTCCAGGGAGCAGAACAGACGTGGACTCCTGATCCAGAGCAGAGGAACTTTCAAGCTGGGGCTGAAGTTGTTTCCATTCCTGCTCCTTCAAAAAGCAAGAATGTCTTTATGCCTACTTGGATGTGGAAAAGTGATGGAAACTCAGCCAATGATGTACACATCTCCAAGATTGTTCCTGCCGGGACTTTTACCAGAAGCATAAAGTTGTCAGGAGACTCTTCAAAGAACACTTGGTTTCTTACTAAGTTTATTCCTTCTGTGGGTAAAGTGAATGATGCTATCTTTGAGAACTTCAGGATAGGAAGTGTTCTTTTCACCGGAGCAAATGGTGGAGCGCAATATGACAAGTGGGGTGTCAGGACTTGGGTGTTGGAGTGCCAATTCTCTTGGAAGCTGATTCAAGGAGAAGACGCCAATGGAGCCATCACAAAGGATGACTGGCAGTATGTCATGCGTCCTGTGAAGAATATGTGGGACAAGCCTTTTGCCGACGGCCAAGCAGGGCATGTCTACTTGTATGAGAAAGCTGACTTGAAGAACTTGATGAGACGCTAATGAGTGGACAAGTATTCCAACCTATTAAAGGACTGAACTCCACCAAGAGTAAGGTCAGTGTGACACAATACAACCGAATGGTAAAGGTTGTAAACGGTCTGCAGGCCATTGCTGTTGATGGGCAGGGCACTACCAGCAAGCACACTTCAGGCAACCTGAATACTTCTGTTCCCTATGCGGCAGATGTCGAGGAGTACTTTCATCACTTCACAGGCTATGCCATAAATGCCAGTCCAGACTATTCTGTTTTCGTACATTGTGGCCGGTGGTCAAATGACATCGCTTCTATTCTGTGCAACAAAGGGAAGACAGGAGCAGTCACCGGAATATCTGAATTGTATGAGGATCTTTTTGAAGTCACCGGTGTCAATGCTGATGGTTGGATAATGGCCAAGAGGGATGAAAGTGCTGTTACAGTAGAGCCCGTGTTCCTGACTACGTTCCCGGACGCTTCTCAAATTGGGACGGTTTACTTTCCTTTGATAAAAGTGAATTGGGATACCGATCTTTCCATCATCTCCAGTTTGGAACCTCTTTGGTATGGAGGAGACATTGTCACAGGAGGTGGAGATTCCTCACGACATTACAATGTCACACAGAAGGATCTGAACAATATCATAGTGCGTGGTGGAAGGACGTTGATTGGTGGAGCTATTATTCCGTTGACAGTAGCCTCTGGTGATGGAGCAATGTACTCCGGCAAGAGTGCTGAAATTACAATCACAGCCTCGGGATATATTTGCATTGAACTTGATTCAGCAAGTGCTCCGTCTGCTGTCACTGCCATATTCCATGCCTTATATCCAGATGCTCAAGGCGACAGAATGTATCCACTCGCTTATGTGACTTGGGTTCCTACTGCTGGTGCTGTTCCTGCCCACATTGGAAGCATAGAAGCTCTGTGGAAAGGTGGAGATATTCAGTGGCCTATACGTGGATTCAGATACAACACAACCACTCTGAAATTACAATATACCTTCTTGACTGAACCTGACCCGGCAGACGCTTCAACGGACTGGGTTGATATAACCACAGCGAGTAATTGCGCATGACCTTACAGGCTAATAGTGCTGGTGAACTTCTGGCCATAACAGCCAGTGGTGAGTTGATGGGAGCTTGTTGCTGTAGGAGTGTCTACATCCCTTGCGTACAGCCTTGTGGCATGACCGACTGGACTGACCCTCGTATGGGAAGTGGTTTCATTGTCCCGAATGAATTTAGTCCAATTATTCGAGTGCACTACAATGGATGGAGCGGGTGGTGTTACTACTTTGAGCCGACAAACGAAACAATCACTCCCGGTCTGACTGTTGAGATAGCGGCTCCTCCCGCTAGTTGTGAGGATGCCGTAGAAGACTACTACTGCTTTATGGTTTGTAATTGCGACAATGGAAATGTTCTGGCCATACCGGCATCCGTATTAGCGTTTTATGGAATTACAGTGATAGAGGGACTGGTAGTAAATGATGGTGTTCACTGCTACGAATTGATGGACATAAATCCTACTTCGATGAACTCCGACAGACAAGCGACCACTTTAAGTGAAGGTTGTGAGTTTACTCGTGATTGTTGCTGGTGTGGTTCAGACGATCCCGGAGTGGGGCCAAGTCTGGTACTCGTCACCTTTGACTGGTACGACACTACTGGTGCTTTAATAGAGGCCGCGATTACTATATGCCTGACAAAGTCAGAACCTACAGAAAGCCATGAGTGTCATGCTGACTGCTGTACGTGGACAGGCACATTGGATAGAGGTGGTGGTGATGTAATAACTGTCACTGCCGGTGCTGGCGACTACGTAGTTGATTCCTTTCAACCTTGTGGATACGCCTTTGAAGGCCCAGAGTGGGTCACTAGTCACTATCCATTTATTGCGATCAACAGCAGAAGCGCTCACATAGATCAAGAAGTGTGTGATGTAGGATTTACGGGCGAGTATCCTTTTACTGAACCCGACTTACCTTATTATGAAAACTATGCCATGAACGTAGCTGTTTGGGACGATGACGGTATTGGGCTTAACCACAAGTTTACCAAGTGCGACGATCCTACTTGTCATCTTATCATTTCGCAGGCGTTGTTCATTACTCTTTTTGATCATAGTGTTTGCACTGATTACACCACCCCAAATTTGTGTGTTAAGTACGGAGGAGCTTGTTACTGCACTCACAAACTAACAGCAGAAGTAGCAGATCATTTCAGTGGAGTGACGGCAAGTACAGGTACAGCTTGTGACGAGGGAGATTGCACCACAAGTCAACTCTGTACAGATGACTGCTGTGAGCCGCTGGTACTTAATTACAATATAACTTTTGACTGTATGGTGCTGTCGGCACTTACAGTCACTAATGTTACTGAGGAGTGTACATGGTTTATCTCTGGATGTTTAGACAGCACTACTCATGTTAATGTATCTTTAACGTATATTCCAGCTACAGGATATTGGACTTTGACAGGATTACTTGCAAAATGCACTCATTGTCCTTCCGCCTGTGAAAACAGCTGTGACATCAATGTTGTCTCTTGGTACTCCCCTTGTGATCCAACAGGGGAGCAGGCATACACCCTAACAGGTGATACGTGCTCTGGTGGAGCCGGTGGCTGTACATCAGGAACGCTGGTGATTTCGTGAACAAATTTACAGAGACATTTCATTGTAAGTCTGGTGCTCACTGTGGAAGGTGTCGTGACAAAGCTGGTGGAAGAAAGTTCAGGACAGCAATGTCTCCTGACGATGTTGACTTCTCCTGCCCTAGAAATCTTCCGTGGCTGGATAAGGAGTCGGAGCCTAAAGTCGTTTCTGCTATAACAGAAAAGAAACCACAGCGACTCATTCCGCTAGACAGAACACCCGTGGCAGAGATTGAAGACAAGGTGAAACAACTTCAGCCTGACAGTGAAAAGAACATGTGGATAATTTCAATGGTGACACAGTGTGTGGATACGAGAGACAACACAAAGGGACTTTCACCTTGTGCCAAGAGTCGCCAGAATGACAAAATCAGGAACTATTGGAAGAAATATATTGTGGGCGAAGTCTGACAAGGGTTAGACGTGTTGTCAGTCCGCCTGCCTGGCCTCTATACGAGGTCGCAATGAATAGAACGGGCACTTGTGTTAATAAACTGCTCGACGCTTTATAGAGGCGTATAGGAAGTCAATAGGAGAGGAAGAAAATGAGTGATCCAAGAAAAGTGTCTGAGATATATGTGGATGTTGACACTCCGCAATTAGTGGACGTGAATAACTCCATCGTACATACACCAATAATCGTGTACAGGAAAAGTCAGTTGATCTTTAAGGTGCACTTGAGACTTGCTGACGGATCTACCTACTTCACTCCTCCTGTCGGAGCAGAGTGGGTCTTTATGATAGACAACTCTTATGAACCCCTTCATCCGGATCTGGTTGTCAGTGACAATGCCCAATTTAATGTGGCTGGCGACTGGGCTAGTATGGATGTGGCAAATGGAAAGATTTGCTTCAGGGTGAACACGGCAACAGCTCAGTTGACTACAGAAATGGGATCTTCAGCCAGTAAGGAGATGACTGGTGAAATTTGGATGCTTCCTATTGGCGGAGATCCTTCGCTAGTTATTCAGTTTTCCATTCTTGTTAAGAACATCGTCGGTGATGTAGGAGCTGACGCGAATCTAATTTACACAGACACTAACATGTTGAAGTTTGACGGGAGTGACGTTGTGCTTTACTTCCCTGATGGATCAGTAGCACAGAGATGGAGTAGAATATGAAAAAGATAATGGCCTTCTTTCTGGTGTTGGGAATCAGTCTTTCGGTTCTTGCTGGGGCAGGAACGTATTCCAAAACGGTCTTCTACAATGATGTGAGTGTGGGCACTTGGTCTGCCATTTCAGGCATCAATTCTGCCAACACGAATGGTGGCACTTATACTAATGGTTCCTATCAAGCATGGTATCGTGTCAGTGGAACAAATCTGCAGGGACGCCTTCCGGTGTCATCTTCTACTTGGATTAACTGGACTGGGGGAGTAAGCAAGACTAATGCTGTGAAAGTCTATTGGACTCCCAAAGATGGTGTAATGAGTTACATCATTGAGAAAAGTTATGATGCTGAAGACACTTGGACGAATTGGCTGGTTGTGGCTGTTGCTTCTACCAACTGGACAGATGTTGGAACGAATGTCTGGTACTCCAATGATTTTCAATCGACCTATGCTGTTATGCCAGGAGTGCTGGTGCCATGGTCCTCTACAAACGACGTGACCAACCTTAACACCCGTCTTGTGGGTGTCGAGAACCAGACACAGAAATGGAATCAGGCTTCTATAGATGCCACCTCTGTGACAAACTGGGTCAACACTAATCTTTTTAATCTGGCAACAACTTTGAATGGATCTAACATTGTCAATGGTACGATAGATTCTGGAAAACTGTCGCCAGCTGTTCAGGTGACATTGACAAACGAAAGGGCGGCAACGTCTGCAAGCCTGCTGGGTTTGATCACAGGCTCTTCAGTGTCCAATGGCTTTGCCACAGTAGGACAGAACACCTCAACAAGTAATCGCACAGAGGCCTCCTACATTGCCGCGACAAATGCTCAAAGTCGTGTTGGAATAGTTGAGACTAATACGGCAAGTATAGCCTTGAACACTGCCACAAGCAACAGAACAGAAGCGGCATATATAGCAGGAACGAATGCTCAGGGAAGAGTTGGATTGTTAGAGGGTGCGGGGCTGATTACAGGGGCGGCAGTGAGCAACAACTTCCTGCAGGTGAACGGTGGCAACAAGATGACTGGCAATCTGAATATGGGTGGGATGCACATTACAAATGTGGTACGGTTCGCGATGGGAATATCAACAGCCAGCCAGGACAATGCGACAGCGCACGGGTATGCAACTGTAGCCAGCGGCATGTCGTCTCACACAGAAGGATACCGAAGTATTGGGAGCGGTTCATCATCCCACGCAGAAGGATATTCAACTACGGCAAGTGGTGATGTAGGTGTTCACGCCGAGGGGCTTTTTACTGTAGCCAGCGGAGCTTATGGGTCGCACGCAGAGGGCTATTCTACTACCGCGAGCGGAGTAGCGTCACATGCTGGAGGATGGAATGCGCACGCGGCACATGATAATAGTTACGTGTGGTCATCTGGTAATTATCGCACGAGTTCGATCATAGGAGAGTTCACCGTTGATGCTGGTGGCGGGATTCGATTGTTCGGCAATGTACTGATCAGTAACGGAACGCTTAGCGTTGCGGGCAGTATAATCCCAACCTCCAGTAATACAGTGGACCTGGGCTCTTCCAACTTCCCGTTCAGGAGTATATACGTCGTCGGCAGTAATTCTATTTACATCGGGAACGGTAAGATGGCGCAGGCCGCAGATGGTTCTCTTACGTACAATGGTGCTGCAATAGCGTCTAGTTCCGGTGGCGCGACAGACCCCACCGCCCGCATAGATGCCACTAATTCTGTACAGCCTACCGAACTTACTCGTCAAATTACCATAAACAATCTGAAGGTAGGAAACCCAGTCTCTACGAACGATGCTGTGAATAAAGTCTACATAGATGGGCTCTTCCCTTATGTTACAGCCGGTGAGATTAAGGTGTCACAACAGTACAACACTAATAATTTCTCCCGATGGTATAAGAATCAAAGCAATAATGTTGCGTCCATATTCAATAAGGTACTGGTGCCGGGTGATGCTTTGTATTCTGGAGTCTTCTCAAACCAGTCAGGAACGGTAGGCGGTGGAACTTCCTTCTATAACGGCGCAACGGCAATCACTTTCGCCTGTTGGGTTAATCAAAGTTTGCGTACCGATTATGCCGGAGTTTTATATACAAGAGGTTCGCCCTCGGCATTGG
>Ga0209777_10001505_pt1 | contig 33354 bp, 30 predicted proteins | sample FrelakmetHBP12HB_FD_187147 | JGI IMG/M metagenome (GOLD analysis project Ga0209777, IMG submission 187147) | Freshwater lake sediment microbial communities from the University of Notre Dame, USA, for methane emissions studies -HBP12 HB (SPAdes)... | ecosystem: Environmental > Aquatic >... | reverse complement strand
GGAGCAGCATCTTCAAGCATTCCTTTTCCACCGGAGAATGAAACCCGCCAATCAATTCGATTCCGGCGTCGCGCAGTACAGCAACTGCATCCAGTGTTTTCAACACCAGATCGCCCGGGATCTTCCGTGAACTGAAAAGCGCGAGTCTTCGCGATCCAACTGAGGATAGTTGTCCCGGGACCGCCAGCCTATTCATCTCTCTTGGTCTTCCTCTTGGACATTGAGATCTCATGGTGGATTAAAAGCATCCATTGGGCACCGAGGACGACATGCCAGCATTCCCGTAACGTCATGCTGGAGAGTGCGAACAGCAGGGTTTTGACCGCAAAGTACGGGCTCTTTCGGCATACCATTGGCCAAGTATCATCAAACACGCGAAAGCCGGCCACTGCCCATGCGACGAGCGTTATCAGGATTGTGAAAATGGCCAGCTGATAGGTGTATATATACTCTGGGAAGCCGCCCTCGCGATATTCTGTAAACTTCTCTAATTCGCTGGTTTGCAGAAGGGCCTGAGCATTCCCGGCCCAAGCAAAGCACAGTCCAATCAGAATGCCAACCAATGGAAGCAAAACTGTGTTAGCGGCAGTCGCCAAATCTACCTTTACGATAAGGGCCAAGAGAAGACCCATGAGAACATGACCGATCAACCAGCGATTGAGTAATCGTCGGTAGCCGGGTTTGCCTCCACTCCCACTGATTAGCCAACTCCAAAAACTCGTTAGCTTCGTGTCCATCATCAAGCGTTTCCGTTTCCGCGGATCTTTTGATAGAGCTCTCTTACGCGGTCAAGGAGTGTCTTCTGTTGATTCTCATCAGCTACTGACTCTTGAGAGACGTTCACAGGGTTTCCTTTGAGCTGCTTCCTGGTTAGGCGGGATCGCTGGTTTCGCTTCAACCACGCGGAAGCGTCGTCTCCTGTCGCAGCCGCAGAGCGAGCCAGTGCTTCTAAAGCTACAGAGTCAAGATTCTGCCCTTTCAATTCAGCTTTGCCCTTCTCACTATTGGAGGCCTCCACCATCTTCTGGAATGGCTTCACGAAATCTTCATCTGCATCAAAGGCGTTGGGGCGCGAGAAAGAGATCCAGAATTTTGATATTGAGTAGGCTTCCTTTAATTGAATAATGAAATCCTCAGGGTCATTGAGGTCGTCTATTTCCAGTGTCACTCGCAATTCAGTTGCTTTCGCAGATTCGCTCAGAAGACGTATGAATTGCTGAGCAATTCCCTTCGTCGTCGGAGACAGTCGCGTCTTCTTGGCTATTGCGCAGACTCCAAGTTCAACGTCCAAGATGACATGGGTATAAGGTGCCGTTTCGAATTCCTCGTCGATAAAACTTCCTTCTTCTTCATCATAGATTTCCACCATAGACGAAGATATTCTGCCCAGCCTGAAGTATAGTCCACTCTCATCAATCGCTGCGAGATTTCCCAAATGCCAGGTCAGACCTGCTCGGAACTCGGCAGAAGGCAACGACTCGACAACTCTCCGTAGAATCTCAGAGCGAGCCAGCTCTGCCTGAAAGAAGTCGCCTTGAGCTAGGGGGAGTACCCTTATCCGAAATAGCTGGAAATCTAGCACAATCTAACCCTCCTCGCCTTCGTGATCTTGTCCCATGCGATACTTGATATCATAATTCATGATGAAGTCGAGCTCATCATCACTGAACTCATAGTGTCGAGCCAGCACCCGGTCTATCTCATCGATGATGGATTTTGATTGATTCACCCTAAATGAAAGGCACTCAACGGACTTCTTCCCTTTGTACACACGAACTGCATCTTCAGCGTTCCTTTTGAGATCTTTCACATACGCCCTTCCCAAACCGCATAGTGCTTCTTGCCCCTCCGCGATCATCTCGCGGAGCTCGAACGGGAAAGTCGCAATATCGCGATTGCCGAGGTGCCGGCAATCGGATGTAATTGTGAAATACCACCACCACAAGTCACTGCTAAGTGCCGCAATAATTCCGTACCTATCAATACCTGGGAGCAAATGGATGACCTTTTCCTCACTGGAACCGGTTTCGAAATCCACAAATACTTTCCAGTAGAGCCCGCCACGGCGATAATACACGCAGTTGTTCGAATGCCTGGTGAAGGATGTGCCAATCTCTTTCGTGTGTCGGCGTAATTTGCTCAGAATGGAAGCTGCTTCGTATGTGCCAAGTTTGGGGATGCTCCCAGCAAGCCGATTGTCGGTTACAACGGCGTACTCAATTTTGGAGAATAATTCGGGACGAGCGACTGAATCCCACATCAAATAACGAGAGGTCTCGATCTCAGGTACTTGCTTTGCTACTTTTTGAAGCACGATTGCAAGTTGAAGATTCACACCATCAAAGAGTCTTCCTGGCCTCCAACTGAAATTAGCAACCTTCAGCCGAGCAGAAGTTGCATGCAGATGCGATATCAGAGGAATCATTCTATCTGTGCTAAATGCGCTGAGTGGGACAATCATACCAATCTCAGCGCCCGAACGGCTCAGCTTAGTACAACGCTCCAGAACAAAAGCAAATAGGTTGCTGCACTCCTCAGTGGCAAAATTACGAAGCACATAGGTACTCCGAATTTCCTTGTATTCTACATATGGTGGGTTGCCGATGATGATGTCGAAACCACCCTGGTTGTGAATGATCCCATAGAACTCTACGAACCAATGAAATGGCTGGTGTGACTCCAACCATGATCCGTATTCCTTCGTCTTAGTAGATCTTATGCCGTATTCATCGGCAAGGTAATGATTCAGCTCTTTGTTGAGAGCGTCCAATCTCAGCTTGACCTGTACCTTGTCTTCCGGCGGAACGGTTCCGTCACCGTCTAGCTGTCTAACGCGAAAGGCATAGAAAGCCTGTTGCAGATCGGCGGCGCGTACCTTGACGGCTTCGACATTCTGCTGCTTTATCAAATCACCTTCAGCGCTCCTTAGCACTTCATTGTATGTGGCAAAACCAACGAGGGTGTTTCCGGCTCTAATGTTGAAATCGATGTCCGGCAATGGTTCGATCTTATCCGCGGCGTCAACCTGAGCAACCAGCTTCAGGAACAGCCGGAGCTTGCAGATTTCCACTGCTTCTTCCATGATGTCCACACCAAACAAGTTCTTGACGATGATCGACTTCAGAATGAAGTACCGGCGGTTCGGGTGCTGCTCAACACGGCCTAGAATCCTGCGAAAATCGCTGAACCTCTCAGGACCGTGCTTTTCGACTGACCGATCGAGTTCGCCAACGAATACTTGCATGCGGTCAAGGCAGGCCTCATACAATGGCTCCAGGATATTGAGAGCTGCAAACAGAAACGCCCCTGAGCCGCAGGTCGGATCGAGAATTGTCACTTCCTCAATAGCTTTCCAGAAGGCTCTCAGCAGTTCTGGCCCTTCGCAGTACTGAATCACGTCCTGAGCGAACTGGCGAATATTCAGGTTGTAAGTGATGAGATCGTTGATGTCTCTGATCTCTCCACTTGCAAGCTTTCCTCTGACTTCAGCGTACCGTTGTCGCCGTGCTACCACCTCGCGCCAGATTTCGGTTGGAAGAGCATATTCATCAGGCGCTGGTTTGTTCCATGCGGTACGCTTTGAAACATCACCAATTCCACAAGCAATTTCCACTGGCAGTGGCAATTCGACGCCCTTGCGGACAGCCGGGTAGAAATAGCGATCCGGATCAGTCTCCAAGAGCTGCCAAATCGTGTGTTCCCCCTCAAATGCGATTCGGCACCTCGGCATAGCAGCATCGAATAGATATGGGACGATAGTATTCTTACTGATGTACTCGGTGATGTCCTCCTTGGTGTAGTAGGCACCCATTTGTTTCTGGTTGATGTACTTCTCAAAGATGTAACCAAGTATATCTGGGTTAATCTCATTCTGGTTGCGGAGCGGACGCTCATCTAGGTGCCAACGGTAATTGTCAAAAAATCCGAAGAGTTTCTGAAAGGCACGGTCGGGAATATGGATGTCTTTGCCGTGCGCTTTCTCAAGTTGATGCTGCTGAAATATGCCGCCGTTCAGATAGGGAATTTGCCCGAGTAAGCTTCTCGCTTTCGCTGAGCGATTGGCTTCCGGTTCGGCAAAGCCCTCGAAGAAGAGAGGACATAGGAAGTCGCGATAAAAGCGGTCCTTCCCCCGTTTCTGGCTCTCTGCCAGCTTGTTCTTCAGATAGTTGAGATCATCGTTGAGAAAGCCCTTCGCTTGAATGAAGTAGATGAACATGAGGCGATTCAGCATTACTGACGCATACCATCGCTGATCGGCCTCAATGGGGATGCCACTCAGGAACTTCATGAATTCATCGTGCTCTTGTTTGAAGTAGTCGTAGAAGCGCTTTGTAACCTTTTCGCGGTCGAGCGATTCCTTCAGGGCGATCGTGACGCCAGTAATGGTCAGTCCTTCTTCATCATTTAGCGTGAATACCAATCCATTGAGTCGTGCAATAAGCGCATCGGCGCTGTGGTTCTTGAAGAATTGGTATTCCCGATAAGCCGCGGGTTTGCCTTGTTGACGCGACACCCACTGCCAAACCTGAGTGGACTTTGCGCGGTCAGTGAAAATGATCAAGTGCTCGTGAGCCAGTTTGCGAACCTGGCGGTCAATTTTCTGTCGTAGCTCATAGGGAGGCAATATCTCGTTGCAACATTGGAATATTTGAACGCCACGCTTTTCGGCCACAGACAGAAGTGAGTATGTCTCTCCTTCGACTTCAACAGTGAGACTGACAGTTAGCCTGTCCCATCCCAGTTCTTCGATGAAGAGTCTCGTGAGATCAAAGATATTCAGCAGCTGGCGAACGCGTGCATTATCAAGTCCCATCGACTAACCCCTGTTTGATGTCAGCCCCAAGGAGCAAATAATCTTGGGCTCCTGAATGGTTTCTTCTTCAGTTATCTGGCACAGGCGCCCCTCAGACCGCAAACCAATGCAGAGCTCGGCTAATGCTTCATCGCTGATTTCCGAACGAAGCTGGCGATTGAGACTGTCAGTAGCAGATTGGCGAAGAGGATACCTGTAAATGTCTTCGATGGTCCGTCGCAGGTCTACCGTGTCCCAGACTTGGCCCTTGATCCGTTCCGCGTAGTTCTTCAACCGCTCGTAAGCTCGAAAACGAGCCCCAGATGGCCTGCCAAGCTGCCCTCCCGCTGAAGGCGCCTCTTTGAGAGCGAGCTTGACTGCTTGTTCGACCAGAGCATGGTGATCCGCTAGTCTGGGAAGTGCGGGTGTGTCGGGCTTGCATTCCGCCGCCTTCAGCACAGCCAACTGCGATTCGGTGATACTGTTGCCCTGTTTGTCCATCCAGGCTAGCATGTCGTTGCCTTGGGAAGTGGACATATAGACAAGAACGCCTTCCGGCTCATTCTCCCTCGGGTTATGGAATTTCGTGGAGTAAACGACGTCGGGCATGTCGGGAATAGTCTTTTTTAGGCTGGGATCAGCCTCGACTGCATTTTGCCAGATCTGGTACGCGTATGATGCGAGATCGACCTCAGAATCGTCATCGCCGTCGAGAATACCAGATTTCTCATTGTACAGATTGACAATGGCCTGATCATCGCGATCATCCTCAAAAAAGGACTCGTCAGCTCCCACAACTTCCGCGTTCTCTTTTAACCGCTGTCTTACTCTTCCGCGCAAATTGATAACACGCTCTACGCCTTCTGCGGGCATAAATGAGTAGCAGATGATTTTCTCGTGCTTCTGACCTATTCGATCAACTCGGCCCCCCCTCTGAATCAACCTGATGATAGCCCACGGCAGGTCATAATTGACGACGATGTTGCAGTCCTGCAGGTTCTGACCTTCACTGAGGATATCGGTAGTCACGATGACGCGGAGCTCATCCCGAGAAGTGATAAATTCCTGTTTCTCATTTGCAACTGGGCTAAAACGCCATGCCACTGCTGTAGGATCCGATGAAGAGCCTGTGACTTCCTCGATTCTCTCAACCTTGCGATTCTTAAGCTCGCAATTTAGATAGTGAACGGTGTCAGCGAATTGGCTGAAGATTAACACCTTCTCTTTGGGATGCGATTTGGTCAGCAGACTATGCAGCGATTCAAGCTTGGCGTCTTTGGCCGAATCCCATTTCCCTAATCTCTGAAGGAGTTTGAGCAACGCGTTAGCATCTTCCGTCAATTGCTCAGCCAAGAGCGCGTCAAACAAGGCAGGGCTGAGCCATTTGAATCGGCTTCTGAAGGAAGTACTGTAATGTGCGTAGACCTTTTCAGCGGCTTGACTGAAGGTCTCTGCGGTAAACCTGTCAACCGAAGCAGAAGCCTGATCATCTCCGTTGCCGTTGTCATCAAGAAGGGGTGTCGTCGAATCCTGATCTTCATCACTAAAACGAGTGTCAAGAAGATCGCTGCCTTGAGTACCGATCGGAAGTGGAAGATCGTTTTCGATAGCCCACAAGTAGATGTAGTTTCTCAGAATGTGTCGCTCGACAGACATCAAAAAGGACTTGCCACTGCTTTCAAGTCTCTTGAAGAGATTTGTTCGGCAGAAGCCGCGTAGGTGATTGCCGGCTCGACCAAGATCGGCCAGTATCTCGTCTTCGACTCGCGTGGGTGGGTGATCTGGGGTCGCCTTCTGGTAGTTTCCTAGACCATATCGAGGCAGATGCAGGGCATTGATGACTGTGACAACATCTGAGTGATACATCTTAGCATATTTGTCATCTGGGTCTGAATCGTCGATTTCGAATTTCGCGGTTCTTGGGTCTCGGTCCGGAAAATAGGAGCGCGTGCCATCGGCAAGAACAAGAAACTTACGGTTGTTGGCCGGATCAGTCTCCGCATAGTTGTCTCTAATAAAGCTTCTTGTTCGCCTGACCATATAAAGACGCATCAAATCGCGCCAGTCGTCGGGGTACTGACTCTTTTCGAATGCCGCAAGTGTACGCGGTTGCGCCTGAAACGATCTCAGGAACTCAGTTTCACCGTATTGCTTTATTAGCTGCTCCGGTCGAACCCCTAGATCAACATCTGGAGGAACAAATAGTCTCAGTTGATTCGAAAGGTCGAGGTAGGTTTTGTTGTAAGGCGTGGCGCTCAGCAAGATCACCTTACAATCGTTCTTCTCGATATATGCCCGGATCTCCTTGTATCGTTTCCCCTCGCGGTTGCGGAGATTGTGACTCTCATCTATGATCAGAATTCTGTGCCGGGTCTCCTTGGCAAGTCTTGTCTGTGCTTGAGTGATTGACATTACGGTCGCGCGCATCCGATAGAGTTTCCGATATTCTTCCCACATAGGGACGAGATTTATCGGGCAGAGTATCAACGTCTCCAATCCGTGATCATCTTCGAAAATGCGAGCCAGCGCAGTCGCCATGAGGGTTTTGCCCAATCCAACAACATCTCCAATCAGCACGCCATTCCGTTTGTTCAAGTGATGAGCCGCGATTTTGACTGCCGCCACTTGAAATTCGAAAAGACGATTTCCAAAATCACGAGGAATTCTAAATTCAGAAAGGCCTGCTCGAGCTTCTTGCGACAAATGATAGGCCATTTTGACGTAGATGTGGTATGGCGCAATTGGTGTTTCACGCGCCCAGCTTTCGTCGATGACCTTAACCAGATCATCAGAAATGTCCAGACACCAACGGTCGTTCCATCTGTCGTTGAACCATCGTTCGAGCTTCTTGCAGGCGTCAAGATCGAGAATATCTACGTTGAGTTCTCCCTGCAACGAAAGGCCTCGAAGTGTCAGATTGCTGCTCCCAAGATAACCCACTATGGGATTGATGGGGTCGGGTCTGAAGAGCAAATACAGTTTTGCGTGGAGGGAATGCCGAAGGAACAACTTGACAATGACTTTCTTTGCCTTGATTTGTTCAGCGAGCTTGCGAAGCCCACGTTCATCTGCATCCGTGGGCACCCCCTTGGTCAACTGGTCTCGGAAATCACGAGCGAGCTGCGCTTTGAGTCGCACTGCCGTTTGTTGGTCAAGCTCTTCGCCGTCCTGGCTCACTCTGAGTACCTTCTCAAGCTCCTCTTGAGGTGAGCGCATCATGCCAACCAGTAGTCGGCAGCATTGGCCGTCTCCACCTGGCCAACGATCGACGTAGTCGTGAAGCTGTTTCCAGCCGCGGAGGTTAAAATAGCCAACGCAGAAATCAGATCGGCTAGACAGCTTTAACGTCTCTTGCAGCGCTTGCAAGAGTTCGAGTTCTATATTGTCGAAAATTCGAGGCATTGTTCTAACATAGTTGATTCAATTCCACAAAATCACCAGAAGCTTACCGTGGTTCATCAGTTAGTCCTTGGTGTACCCTCTCGATTCTTCACCGCTCGGCGACTCTGCTCGGACACAATAACAAACTGTTTGAAAGCAGATTCGTCAAGCAATATCGGTGAAGTTATGGCAAGACAGACGTAATCGAAGAAATGAACACATTTTCCAGTATCCTATAATAGGATCAATTCGACCGATGGAATGACAATGGTGTTGTCGATTTGCACTCGCAGAGCATCACGACTCTCGGCAATGGCAGCGTACTCAAAGTCAGAACGCTCTCAGCCGATCTTAGCTTGGACTGACAAAATCTGACAGCAGTGTTCACATGGAAGAGAATGACCCTATTTCCAATGGTCGGAGCAAATTTGCTGTAGGGATGTGTCTTTGGCATTTGGGTTTCGTTTCCAATTGTGCGGTTTTTCCAAATGACCCTTATATATATTTCTTTTCTATATGGAAAACTATATATTCATATATCACTACTTTCTGCCAACGTTGTGCGTAATGGAAATGGGGTGTTATTCACCCCGGCTGTTGGCCCCACATTTCAGTTTCCACTTTCGGTAAGGTGCGAGGCCTTTGCGTGAAAAAGGTCTGGAGGATGACCTCCTCCAGAAAGAGTCTGAGCACCTCTTGCTCGGCCGGCGTTAGCTTCTTGCTTTGGTCATCGACTTTGATGATGAGGCTGTCTTCGTTTTTGTTGATCCAGATTTTGGTGTCTTTGTTGTTGAAGCTATGGAAGAAGCTGGCTGCCTCTGTCTTGGACGCTATGACTCTGATGATTTCTGCCGCTTCCACATCTTTGAGTTTGGCGTTTTCCCAGGTCCAGTCGTTGTTGCTGCCCTTTTTGCCTACGCCGAGGTAGATGTTGTTGTTTTCCTTGTCGTACTGGACTTTCAGGGCGCTTTCTTTTCCGAAGAAGCACTTGTCCAGTCTGTTTCGCTGTTGGCTTTCCGTTGCTACTTGTTCCTGTTCTTGTATGTTTTCCATTTTGTTTTTCCTCCTGAAGCTCTCACTGCTTTGAGTGGAGTTTCTTTTCTAGCTCTGGCGAAAAAGAAACGAAACGAGAAATGAGCGTACTGCGTGGCACAGGTCAGTAAATACCTTGTTGAAAGTTGTCGACTGATCGAAGAATGGCTGGTCAAATGATCTCGTGATCTTCGCTCTCCTCTCGAAGCAGATCGAGCTCTGATCTGAGAAGGGCTAATTCGTATGGGTCGTCGGTGTTCGCAAGTCTTGTTTGAACTGAGAGTATCTGAAGGCGTCTCGCACGTAGTTTGAGCATATCTGTCCAGGTGACGTCAGGTCCGTCGAGAAAACTCCGGCTGGGTGAGCATGGTGTCATAGTCATTGATCCTCCTGAATCTGGTTCCATAATGGTCAGGTAGTGCAGGTTTATAAAGCTATCGGTTCACCAAGCTGCAGAATTGCCGCACCGTAAGAGGAACCGAAAGATTTATAAAGTCGAGCCGGCTTCGGCAATGTATGACAGATTGGAAGATGGAGTTACTATCGCGTCTTGCACTAGCAGAGCGTGCGATTGATGCTTATCGGGAGCGTGTGCGAAGCTTCTACTTCAGCGTTCTGATGTCGAAGTTTCATTGTCCACAATGCCAGGGTCCGTTTCAGCTTGTTGGGCCGTCGATGGCTCGGTGCAATTGCGGTGCCGCCTTTGATCCCACTGTCAGTTTTCAGAGGAGCTGCTGTTGTGGCGCTAACTTGGTGAAGAAGCAGCTTCACTATGCCTGTCGCGCCTGTGACAATCTCGTCCCTTCGATCTTTCTCTTTGATGAGGTCATCTTTAACAGTGAGTATTTTCGTGAGAAGATGCGGCTTTCAAGGGAGCAGATTAGAAGGGAACAGGCAGAAATGCGTGCCATGTTGATGGTTGCAAGATCGGGTCAGCTTCCACTCATTAACAAGTTTGACCTGGATCATACCCCGGGATTAGAGACTGATATCGATAGGTTGATCGGGGTGGGGGACACTGACCGAGCGACTCAGGAGCGAGAGATGTCTCTCAATATTGATGATTACCGACTACATATTGTCAGTCTACTTGAGACTGAGGTTCTATTCAGTTCCATCGAGCCTTTGATCCCTGAAGAGCGACGGGACAAGGTCTATCGCTTCATCTCCCTCATTTTCATGGAGCAAGATCGAGAAATCAGGCTATCTCAATGTGGCAACGATATCTTGGTGGAGCGAAGATGAATCTTTCAGAAAAGGATAAGATCTTTCTCGAAAGTTTGAAGAAACTCTGCGATGAGAAGCAGCAGGAGATCGAGCTGAAATATGCCGGTGTCAAGTACATGGTCTTGAGGCAGAACTATGGCGACAAGGTCGAGTTGCGTTTTGGGATGACTCGACAAGGCGTCAGATGGCGGTTTCATCGCCTGTTCAACGAGATCTATGTGTCATCTTACGAGACGATCTACTGGGTTGAAAGCAGCTTTGGAACGAGCCTGAGAAGCATGGCATTGGAAATCGTCAAAGAACGAGTCGAGATGCGCAAGAAGGTTAACAAAATGGTGTTTTTCAGTACTCCTCGACGAGAAAACGATAATTCGGAGGATGAACCACAGGGTCAGAGATTGTAAAGGGATTTGCCCTCCTAAGAAATCGAGTGCTTCAAACCTCGCTTGTCGTCTGAGACCCGTTTTCCAATCGCGTGTTTGTTGCTGAAGTGGCTTCGAACAGCAGGGTTTGAACGGTTTCGCACGGTTTTTGGTGCAGTGCGATTTTGCCGAAAGGTGTGTCTGGTCGTTGCGAGTTTTTAACAAGGTCAAGATCAGGGGACTCCCCTGGAATGCGCTGTTTTGATCAAAAAGGGAGGGGTAAGCATGAAAGGTGGAACAAAGATTGAGTTTGGCTTCAACAGAGTTGGTAGAGTTGAGTCTTTGGATGAGTTTGCCGAGCTACTCTTCCCTAATAATCGAAACCACCGAAAGCTGTTTCTGGCAATTTTCGTTGAACTCAAATATGCTGACGGTCAGTACTTGAAGTCGTTGGATTGGCTTGCTGACAGGTATGGCTGTAGTCGGCGGGTTCTGGAGATCGTCAGAGCTAAGATGCGTCGCCTTGGCCTGATTGATCATGTCTCGAGGTTCGGCCAGAAACATGGCTATCGGGAGGGTTGGGTGTTTTCAAGCCGGTTCGCAAAGGCTACCATGGCATTGTCTGGACTACCTGATAGGTTTCGCGAAATCAGGGATGTCAAGCACGAAGCTAGGGACAGGGACTTGTTTAGATACCTTTGAAGTGGTTGTACCCGTTTCGGTCGTACCGGCAATCAGTGTTATCATCGACGCGCGCGGGTTTGGTTTGGTCGACGATGAGCCGGAAGATGATGTGATCCAACTTTTCGTCCATGTCCTTTTGCCTTCTCTCGACAGTTTTCAGCCTTCGTTCCAGGTTCTTGAGCACTCTGATGTACTCCATTAGCGTTTGTTTGCTTCTCATGAATGGTGGGAATATTCACTACTATATAAAGGTTACGGTTCGTGAGGACTAAAGAGAGGTGACGCTTCCTTTGCTGGTGGATTGAACCGATTTCGTAGCTCGCGCTGCAATGCAGAGAGCCGTGCATATTGTGACCACTATGAGACCATTTCACAGGATTTGTAAACGAACCCACAGATGACAGGTGACCTATGGTCTCTTGATCTCTTCGGCTCTCATGATGAGCTGCCTAGAGAGGACATGAAAATGTGTATTTGGTGAGGCTTTACACCAGTTATTTTACTATATTCGCAGGGGAATATTGCCGTTACCTTGGAGTAGATCAAAGAAACGCACTAGAATGAGAACGGGCATTTCATTCCTCATCAAGGCTGCTTCACTTTCGTCAGTCATACTGCTTTGTCTCCATGTCGCAGGGCTCGCGGAATCGCCCCCAGCTCGGCATTTGAAAATCGATTACGGTCGTTCGGCCAAGTACTTGCCTTATGATTACGATTCTTTGCTCATATTCAATTACGGGTCAGATCGCATTTCGCCCGTCAATATTGCGCAGGTGCTTTCAGCATCGGTAGACACAACGGAATGTGTCTTCGTAGAGATTCTCAACCCGAGGTTTAGCGAAGACCGGCCTCCTGACATAAACATCCGAATGATTCCTGGCAAACGATATGAAGGATTCACGAGTTCGGTTACAGTCACCGACTTACGAATCTTGCTCGACTCTTCTTGCCAATGCAAGGCGATCGTGGAAACAGGATTTCGCAGTGATTCTGCTTTTGCAGTTAAGCAGCAAGTACTATCGGACGGAACACGTCTGGGGGGGCATCTCACGGCATTTCTGGCCACAGGGAAGGATAAGACCGGCGACGGTAAGTGGCAGGCAACGACCCGAATCATAAATGCCATGGATTATGATTATGATGGAAGAACTGAGGTGTTTCTGCACGTCGATCCTCTTAGGTACCTGGAACTGTTCCTTCTTGTCTGTCTGGAACTGGAAACCTTTCGGATCGAGTGGACTCTTCCAGTGTCACCCACGATGCTCAACGGGTTTTTGCTCAGCTGCAACGACCATTTCAACCCAGGGGTGATGTTTGTCACCAACGCACCCGGATTTGGTGTAGCAGGCGAGTTCGACGGCCGATTTAGCTATTTGGCCCGAGTCGACAAGAATGGCAAACGCATATTCCGTCATCCAATCGTGCCGTAGCGTTGGGACTGTAGTATGGCAATATTATGGTCCATTCGGGAAGTGGATGGGAGAATCTGTCATACTTCACAGCGATGAGACTTCCACTCGAGTCCTGCTGAGCTATCAATGCTACAACGCTGCCGTCAGATCCGGCAGCCACGTCAACAGCAACGTTTTGTATGTCAGGGTCTCCGACAAAATACTGTTGTTGAAATGTCCCGTTTGGAGAGCATTTGATCAGTACAGCCTGCTGCTCATCACAGCCCCTGGGAAGATTCGGGCTTGTCTCCTCATATTCCGCATATGTACCCAGGAACCAGATGGTACCTCCTGGTCCCTTAACTCCTGCGCGCGGCGTGGCCTCTTGATACTGATTGCAATCAGTCTCCATCAGGAACCGATAAGGATCTGAGAATAGAGTGGTCGGCCAAGTGAAAAACTCGCTCAGCCTGTCATGCTGTTCAAAGTAATACTTGCTGCCATATTTCCCGGTCCCACCGGCTACAAGAGTAATCGATGAAGAAGGTGGAATGTAGGAATTGAATATTTTGTTTATGATTGAACTGCGCCTCGAAAGTGTGTTATCAGTGTACAAGTAATGTCTCGCGAAAAGCGAGTTTCCGTTGATCTCGACGCTGACAGACACCCATGTGCTATCCACCAGGCCACGAAGAAGCAGGGAAATGTCGTTTGGTGGTACGGATCGTAATCCACGATCTCCATTGTGCTTCTGAAATCCCATCGTCTGGGAGGATAATACTCTTCAGGAGTCACCGGTATCACTGAGTATTGACCAGGAGCGGCATTTGTGGGGATCTTGCGAACCACCGCCATATTGATATTATAGGTTTCCTTGCGGCAATAATCCTTAGTTATGAGGAATAAATCTCCGTTATCATTTTGAGTAATTCCATATGGAGTCTCTGAATTGATAGTGTAGGAAGATGGGAAGTCCGTATCCCAATCGAATACCTGTTCAAAACATACCTGAATGGTATCTACTCCCGAACGCAGACACCACCCCTTCAATACAGTTTGGCGCGCTCCGGTAGCTACCGAGTAAAGAAAGCCATCCTTACCCACGTACGCCTTCTGGCCGACTGCCTTTGACCACCTGAGTACTCCTGGCGCGTCATAGCAGTACACGATGCCACACCCGAAGTAATATGAGTTTCCCGCCGTATCGACGGAAAGTATTCGCGAATCAGTGCATGCCGGATGGTCCTTCTCGTAGACTAACGACATCACGTCTTGAGCGATGCCACGTTGACAGAAAAGGATCGCTGCGACGACCAAAGTAACACCGAGAAAGCGAATATGCAAACTAGAGTGAAGAGAATGAGACTTGAACATTCAATACCTCCTACTATTGATAAGGGGCTATTGTGATATCACGAAAGCCCTTCCGAAAAGTTTAGCGCCACGGTTGTCATGCTGTACAAACAAATTCGCTCTGGTCCCAGGTGGTAAGTGGTTCGCAGATGAATGATCTTCTCCTCAATCTCCGTAGCTACCCGTAGAGTCGGGTTCTCCGGACAGGGCTTGTGATTGATCAACCCCTCCTCACCGAATTGCTGATACAGCTTTCTCCATGTGTAATAGGACTGCCGAGCAATCCCGAAATGGCGGCAAGTCAGAGAAACGTCTCCCGACTGCTCGTAATGTTTGAAAACCCTGAGCTTGCGCCTAATATCTCGCTTCGCTTTCGTCATCCTTCGCCTCCTGCTTCAACAAGCTACCTCAAGTAAGTAACGTGTCAACCGAAGTCCGAAGTTTCATACAAAGGTACCTTTCGAGCGTCAACCGGCAGTATAATTCAACTATTCGTTGGGAACCAAGCCTTACATAATACAGGGATAACCTCAATGGCATTATTGTCAACGTCTTTGCACAGGTTTTGACTTATCAGCCAAGAAAATCGGGGTTTTTTTCAGAAATCTCACCCCCTAGCTCATTTCTCTATTTGAAAGCAGTTGACGGGAGGTACATAATGATAGACAGAGACAGTGAAACCCCGATTCGTAACCACCTCTCAGACTTGACAACCAAGTACGCCGATCGTTTCGGCGACATATCGCTCCAAGTGTCAGAGCCATTTCCCATCATGACTTACTCTCCTGATGCAGTACTTCTGAGAGAGAAATATCTGCTGATGCTCTCCAAGGGCGAGAACGCAGTTGAAGGGACTCGCATGACGTTGGATGAATCGTACAGATCCCTTGGCATAGCGCGATTGATTGTTGAGTGCTCAATTGCGATTTATTTCTTCACCTTTGGGGTTGACTATGTCGTCGCCTGCTGCGATTCGAGCAAGAAGGCATTTTATCATATGTATGAGTGGAACCATTTTCAGGGGACGAGTGAAGGAGACTTTGCCGGCTTGGGTGAAAGCTCAACTTGCCTGCTTGGTTCCGCTGTCGGCACCCCGGACAAGGTGCGGCCGCGCATTCTGGCAATGGCACAGGCGTTTCGTGAGACGGGGCGGATATGCTACTTCCCGAACAATCCAAGCGTCTTCATCGAGACGGAAGGCCAGGAAGTTGGAATCACGACGAGAATTCAAGAAAAGGCTGTTGCCTAAGGCCGTGGGATTGCATTTTATGTCGGGCAGTAGAAAAGCTGCTTGAGAAGCTAAGCTCTTGATGAAGAATCCATATGAATTTGGAGGTTGTTCCATGATGGAACTGATCATGAAGCCTGTGTGGCGACAGCTGATAACCATTTGTCTCGTTGTCGTGATCTCAGCAGTTGCCATAAAGTCTGCCTATTCGGCAAGTCGAATTGAACACTCCTTAAACTGGCCAAATGGTCAGGTGAAAGAGAAATGGTCGGAAATCCGTTTGGATGATAGCACTACCGTTAAGGACGGGGACTACGGAGCTTGGTATGAAGACGGGGGCCCGTGCGTAGAAGGTAGGTACGTCAAAGGCAACGAGTCTGGGAAGTGGACGTGGTGGTATCGAGGTGGCCATAAGAAGGCTGAGGGGCAATATGAAAACGGGGTGCTCAAAGGGCAGTTGATGAAATGGGGTGATATTCGCGAATTTGCTTGGTGCTCATTGAATGCTGGTGGTATTCCTCATCCAGTGTGTACAAAGGCTCCAAATTCGTTCGGCATATATGACATGTACGGGAATGCTTCGGAGTACTGTTCAGATTGGTACATCAATTGGGAAGGAACCATGGATTTCAAGGCCGTCATGGGAGGTTCCTTTCTATCATGGCCTTACTTACTTAGGTCTGACCACGTGACTGTGGGCATACCTGACATGCCTGAGCCAGCTCTTGGCTTTCGATGCGCCTGTGATAGCAACGCCTTGAAATCAAATATGGACTTTGTCCAAATGGCACTGATTCCCAGTCGGAACATGAAATGGACAACAGGAGATGCTCATGGAAGTGGATCTGATAGCGGTCTGATAAAGTCTTTTTGGATAGACATTCACGAGGTGACCAATAAACAATTTCGAAAGTACTTGGCTGCGGCTAGGGAAAACCCAGTGTCCTGTTGGTTAGCAAGTGGTTATGACGATAGTAGTGACTCGTTGCCTCGCACCTATGTCAGTTGGTATCAAGCCGAAGGATATTGCAAGTGGGCGGGCAAGCGCCTGCCCTCCGTTGCAGAGTGGGAGAGTGCATCAAGGGGGGTCGACGCAAGTCTTCCCTATGAATTCGGTAATTTGATAGGGGACGATGGAATCGCTGGAGTGACGGAACCTTCGCAGCCTCTGTTGAATATTGATGGGCCCTTGTCAGGACCTTGGATTGCCATTGATTCGCCATCCAATGTCAAGGCGACGATGTTCGACGACACCTTGAATGTATCTATTCAGAAGCCCAGCGGGGCGTTTCCAATGATGGCAGTTGAGAACAGAGGCATTAGAAAGAATCACGCTTCCAACGAGTTTCGCCTGGATTCATTGTCATGTTCATTCGCACGATCCACGAAGTACGTCGAACCGAGTCGTTCCGTCGTAATTGACAGTAAATTGATCACGGATCCCCGTGAGTTTCGCCCCCAGTATAGCACGGAGAAGAATATCAAGGAGGAAGGTGGGGGCAAATTCCAGTTTTTCTTTTCTCTAATACCTGGTTCGCAGCGATGCCAGGATACACTTCAGGTCGAGGTTCGCTGGATCGAATATGGTGGAGGCGGCGGATTTTTCTTAGAGCCACCTTTGTACACTGATCAACAAACCGTAAGTTACCATTATGGTATGAAGTACTTGAGGCAATGTAAATAAGTTGCGTATGTAGAATCATCATAAACGCCGGCACGAATAAGTAGACACGGCCGCCTATCACTTTTGCAGTGATTCGATTACTCGCGATCGGTAACATTCCCGTACTTGATTGTTTTCCAACGTGTTCCACCTGTCAAAGAGTAGTGCAATCGGATCTGAAAGCTGAACTCCACAGAAGTTTGGGGAGAGTGAGGTCGGGGCCGCCATAGACTAATGTAGTCCACGTTAATACCCCGCTCGCCTTTCAACACCCATGTCTTTGTTCATTGTCTTTTGAGTCTTCTGGCGACCATTTCTATTATGGGCGCTATGGCATGCTCTGCTCAGGTGCTCCAATGGGACGAGCGGCCACAGGTGCAAATCGTACACAGCGGATCGGTGAGAGTGCTATCCCAGTTTCCCACCCCTCCCAGGGTCTTGAGATTATCCAGCGAGGCCCGCTGAGTGGAGGTGAGGGATCTGACGACACCTCCAAGTAGCTTGGCTCGATCATAACTGATCTCGCCGTCAATTTCGTACAGTCTCGCGGAGTACGCCATGACGGAGTCTTTGTTGAGTCCGGTGCTCCCCGCAGGCAGGTCACCGTCCAGCAGCCGGCGAAACGCCTTCATCAAAGGAAACCGCTGATAGGCATATTCGTTGATGAGGTCGATTTGGCTCTGTGCCCGCGTGACCATTTGATTAATCTGGTCGGTGGTCAGGATGTGGAGTACATTGTAGGCCACGATTGTCACGAAGCTCGTATTGTGCCCTAGACCGGTCGGGTCATTATCCCGCAAGTACTGAAAACCGGAATAGTCCGCCACCTTGCCTGGTGGCAGAAATGACTGGCCGCCGAGATTTCCTGTCAGGAAACCCAAACCATCAAAAGCGATAGTGTTCAACTGCGCGTTGTCAGAGAGGGTTCTTTCGATGTTGTATTCGTCGCCGCTACTTCCGGAACTTACGGTGAATCCACCAGCAAGTGAAAAGACCAGAGTGTCCCCGGGAATTGAAAATGCGATAGCCACGTCTTTCGCTCCCGTCGGTTCGCCCGAGGGAATATTGAAGATCGCGGTTACGGCAGATTGGCTGGTATGGGTTATCGAAGTTCCGACAATGCTGCCGATCATGACGCTCTGCGGCCCGTCACCGGCGGGTGGCGGTGGCGGGAAATCAGTATCCAACGTAAAAGTCACGAGGAGATTCGCTGTGCCGGCCTGAGCCGAATTCGGGCTGATTTGAGTGATCTGATTCGACTGATGTCCGACCGCGACGCCGTGGAATGCAAATAAAAGGGCCACGACAAGTATTCCCCACAGCCACCCCGGCCACACTCCGCTTTTCCTCCACCACCAACCGCACCGCCGCCTCCTTATACCCTCGGTCAAAACCCCGGCGCTTCACGCTTGAACTCATAACAGAACCTCCTCCACCCACAACCATATCTCTATCCTTTCTCAGTGTCCACTAAAGAGGGGGAGGTTCACCAAAATGGTAGCCCTGATGGCCTGTATGAAAAAACTGTTGCTGATGGCTCAGGCAATCCTGATCTCCCAGCAACCCTTCAACCCTGACCTAATACCATTGACATGAAGGACGGTATCTACAAAACTACAGTTGGAAGGCTCTGATTGTATCCATAACAACCGTCGTATCTTTCGAAATGGATATTCCAGATAGAGTCTTTCGACTCAGCTCGGCTCCCCCGAAGACTGGTTCGCCAACTATTAAGCTAACTCGTATAGAATATGTGCCCGTCGGAACAGACGATAATGTGAATTCCCAAGTATACGGGCGTCTACCTGAAAGAAGTGCAGTGCTCAATCGTAGGCCATGTGTTGATAAGACGTTATAGCCCCAATCTCTACCGTCGCCTCCCATCAGAGCGCACCAGTAGATAGTGTCTTCGGCAGGCCAAGTGGAGTTCTTGACAAAGAACGTCGCACAACAGCCTTCTGTATAGTCCCCATAAGGGTCTCTGCAGACAGCACAACTGCCGTTCGTCTTGTCAACAAAATAGGGTACCTTGATAGTACCCGAGGGTTTCTCGGGCTGTGGCGATGCTGACTTGTCCCCTTTGCTGCACGCCATTAGAAGTGCCATACAGCAAACTGCAAGGATCCGAAACATTTGACTCTCCTTTCTTACCTGTGGGTGTACGTCGTCAAACCAATTTGGATACGAGGTATCCGAAAATTAGTATACGGTTTGAGCGTTGGCAATCACTTTTCGGTAAGGTTTCCTCTTCAGTTTTAGGGTTCGTTCTTTGATCTGCTTTCTTCTCGCCATGATCTCTTGATCCCGACCAAAGTAAGCATCTGCCGGCGTGACATTATTGAGCAATTCGTGATAGTGCCCGTTGTTGTGGTAGTCAACAAAGGCTCCGATCCGAGTCGCCTCGATAGCCATGGGTATCGTACCTTCCCCCGTATGCATGATGACCGGAAGGAGGGAGTTTGCCGTGAGAATCGATTTCAAGATGCGGACGAGTAATGTCGTCCAACTCCCAGTCAAGATCGAGGGTGACCAGGTCAAACTTACGTTCCTTGACTGCTCGAACGACCTCGTCCATGTCAATGACGACAACAGCTTCAAATCCTCGTTGCACCAGCATCTGGCGAAATCCAGCCGCAAATGCCGGTTCGTTGTGGCAACTAATATCAAATCTTTGTTGTTTCCTATGACGTCGTTCATCTCTTGATCCTATCCGCCGGCAAGCGTACCGCGAACCGCGTTCCCTCGCCGGGCCAGCTTGCGACTTCGATCTGACCGTAGTGGTTTTCCACTATCTCATTGACCTGTGCAAGTCCAACGCCTGTACTCCCGGACTTACTGAAGCCGGGTTGGAAATTCTTCTCTAGATCAGCGGCAATTCGGCTCAGCGAGAACCTGACGCCCGCTTATGTGCAATCTCAGCATACTTGCGATAGTTGTCCACCATGCCGCCGGCGATGAATCCATAAGCGGCGCTCGACTTCACGAATGGTCCAACTCCGACACCTGATCGATTGATGGCAGTCCAGGCAATAAGGTGTCCGTCCTTAGCGGAGAAGAGCTGAGCGGAAGTATGTAACCAGCCTTTGTCTTTATCTGAGTATTGGACCTTACTCAGATCCTCTTCATCCGTCAACCATCGGGCCCAGATAACCCAAACAGCATCAACTTTGAGCGATTCAGCCAACGCGGCGCAGTTTTTGCATTCTTCCCAGTCCAGTAGCTCCAGGGTTATTTCAGCTTTCTTAGGGTCCTTGCCGTTTAGCGCCTTTGCTTCCTTACGACTCAGAAGGTAATAGGGATCGACTAGTTGAGCCATCAGACTAGTATCATTTTCATTTGCGGAGGACACGACGTCGACGTCCTTCGCTTTTTCTCGCAATTCCTTGCTGAGTTCGCCGCGCATCTTGTCAGTACTTCCCATTAAAACAGATGAATACTGCTTTGACTTCTGGTCGAACCGCCGGCAAATCCCACTGACGATTGCGACCCTGTTGATTGTCCCTACACCTGCGGTATCGACTGCTTCAAACTTGGTGTTTGCCATCTTCAGTGAATCTTTGATGCGCGACAAGATACCTGCATCGGTGACGGCCGCGGTGAAGAGGAGTATCACTACTCCGAAGCAGAGACCGATAATTCGTAGTCTGTTGTTTAGCATTTTCTCCTCCTATGTCAGCCAATTTGAAGATAGAACCGTAACAAGCCAGCTCACGCGCGCAGCCGCCTTGTTCAGGTTGTCACATGTCGTGATTTTGCCATACATTCGCTCATCCGCGTCCCTTGCAGATTCACCCAATCAGAAAAATGAGAATCAGCCCCAGACTAATTCTGTTTGTAGTTTCGTTGTTCTGTCCAACTCTCAGAGTATATTCTCCACCACCATTGTCCGCAATGCTGCTTTTCTTGTACATCAAGTCTAAAGAAAAGCCGATGTGGGAGCTGGGTAAGAACATGACGCCTCCTCCAACAGCAAACATCTGCGCTAAGTCACTGTCGGCGCCACCATTCTTCGTATTGATCCCAAGCCACGACCAGCCATACTGCAACTTTGCGTATGGTTGCCACCGAGCTGTACTGGAGAAATAGTACTTTAGCACGAAACCTACATCTCCCACAACCAAGTTGTCAATCTTGAGCGGTAGCGTATCGAGTAAGACAATTTTGTCTTTTGCGTTAAACAAATCTGAGGAGAAAAAGCCTCCGATGGAGAGTTCCTGTTTCGGAAAGGCTTCTATCTCAAGTCCTGGCCAGCTGAATCCCATAGTTGCCCTGTACTTGTTCTCATTTGCAAGGTCGCCCATTGGGAAACTTAAGCCAGCCCCAGTGAATATTGACAGCCCTACTACCCTGGCGGCTTGAAGAGTTGAGGTCAAGGAGACTGCGAAAAACAGAGCCATGGTAAGTAATTGCAAAACTGTGAGTTTCTTCATAAGTTCAATCCTGCTCTAACGTTATTGCTTTGCGAGACTGTACAGATCCTATGGAGTGGCATTGCTTTGACAAGGTGGAACCTCCTATAGTTTTCATCAAATTCGAGAGGCACATCGTCATGCTATGTGTCTTTCGTCCTGGCTTGGCCCTGATCTTGTCCTTGTTGGCCAAGTCCCCCATGGGAAAATGAACTCCACTACCGACAGATAAGCCGACAACTCGACCGGCACTGCAATCAGAAGTCGGCAAAGCAAACAAAAGCGCCATTAGTGTTGTGATCAAGGCGTAAGGAATTCGATTCATTGTTTCTCCTCCTATGGGAAACGATTCTGTTAACGCTCTCAGCGAATCCTTCCAGTGTTGCTTCGTCTGCGGGAGCCGCATCTTCCGGTATTTTGGTAGTCGCGTCAAAGAAGTGACACTCCGAGACATTCCCAACTTTGAGGAAGCCAACGACTATTTCGTCATTGCATTCGATGTATTTGAATCCTAGAGTCATCTGACATTCTCCTCGCAGTGATTTCTCCAAGCAGTGTCTGAAATCGATCCAAGCAATCTCCAGAGCAAATGTCGTGCCGGCTATGATTCGACAATCAGATCACAGCCCGGAGTCATACTCCGATTGAGTGCGGAGAGAGCGACGCGTCCAAGAGGACTGAATTTGATGCAACTTTGCGACAATGGGAACATTCATCTGTGGCAAATTTGCGACAAGTCTGTTGGGATTATGCTATCAGATGCTTCAATTCAAATTCGGCGAGATATCGGTACAGTGTCGTTCTGTCCATACTAAGAAGCTTGGCTGCCCTCTCAACCTTGCCCTCAGCTTCATTCATGGCCTTGATGATTTCAACTCGCTGAAATTCCGACATCTTCACCTTAAGCGGCTTTGCGGCAACCGAGGTCCTTGATTGAAAAACGCTTCCCTGCAAACCCGTGAGGTCGTCCGGTGTGATTTCGTTCCCGGGTTCCGAACAAACCAAGGCCGCCTGAATCGACAGCCGCAGTTCACGGACGTTGCCGGGCCAATCATGTTCAAGCAGGAGCGAAAGGGCTTCCGGTGACAGCAAGCGCTCGTATCCCAGCTGCTGAAGAGACTCCTGTCTGGCAAAGTGCTGAGCCAAGATGGGTATGTCCTCCTTGCGATCCCGCAAGGGAGGCAGCCTGACCTCTACGGCTTTAAGGCGGTAATATAAATCTTCGAAGAATTTGCCATCGCTGACCAATTCTGGAAGGTTACGGTTAGTGGCGGCGATGATCCTGACGTTAGCGATGCGCTCTTCGTTTTCACCGACACGCCTAAAGACCTTGTTATCAACGAGAGTCTTGAGTTTTGCTTGGAGATCTGGTGATGCGTCGGAGATTTCGTCCAAGAAAAGAGTTCCCCCATTCGCTTCCTCTACCAAACCCTTGCGATCCTCGATCGCTCCCGAGAAAGCACCCTTGCGATGACCAAACAACATCGAGTCCACGAGGTCTCTGGGAGTGAGATTCATGTCTAGCCGAACAAGCTTCTTGTCTCTGCGCTTGCTATAGTAGTGAATCTGCCCCGCTACCAGAAGCTTTCCCGTTCCTGTCTCACCAGTAATCAAGACAGTGCTTTCAGAAGGTCCGAATCGCCGGATGTTCGCCATGATCGTTTGTATGGCTTGGCTATTGCCTTTGATGTCGTATTTATCGCGCAACTCCTGTAGAAACGAGTTGTTTTGTCTCCTAAGCCTTCCGAGCTCGATGGAATTCGCGATGATGAGCATGGTCTTGTCTCGGTCAAAATTCTTCTCAATGTAGTCAAGCGCTCCCCCTTGGATAGTCTTGACGACATCCCTCACATTGCTAGAACTTGTCAACACCACAATTGGAGTCCATGGATCAGATGTCCTCAACTGTCCAAGCAGGTCGATTCCGCTAAACTTGGAGTTTTCCCAAGTGAGGTCTAAAGTAATTAGATCGAAGTTACTTTCCGAAGCTGTCCGGAGCACATCCTTGGCAGATGTCTCAGTTACTGCTTCGTATCCACGAAGTTGCAACATAGAAGAGAACGCTGAGGCCCAAACTGGGTCATCATCTGCTACGAGAATCAGTCCCCTCGATGTCTCCTGAGTCTTGTTCACTTTCCTCCAAAGTCGACCGGGATTCTGACTGTGAACAGCGAACCCTTGCCGACCATGCTTTCGACACTGATGGTTCCGCCGTGATTTCGGATGATTTCTTTCGCCAGTGCAAGTCCGACTCCCGTGCTGCTCGACCTGCTGAATCCCAGATCCCAGATTCGCTCCAAGTCCTCTCGTTCAATACCTGTCCCGGTGTCTTGTACTTCGATCTCAACCATTCTGACCGACGGTTTTTCCAGCAAATTGCATGCCATGCGCGAGCGAACCGTAATCACTCCGCCATCTTTCACTGCCCTGACTGCATTTGACAAGAGGTTTTGCAGCACATCTCCAATTTGCTCGCCATCTATCATCAATAAGGGTAGGCCCGCTTGTAGCTCTTTTGCGACAATGATCTCTGGTGACAAGAGCCGGACTTGCTGTATTACTGATACGATTGCGAGTTCAAGAGCGATGTTGATGTCGATCAACTCCAACCTGGGCTTTCTATTGGAAGCGTAGTGGAGGATACGTGCGCACATTTGAGCTATCTGGTTTGTCTGATCTGCTAGGGAACTCAGATGATATTCGCCCCGCGGCATGGCCGCCATTTCTGATAGGGCAGGGTCTTCTCTCATATTGCCAATTCCGCAAGAGATCGCGCTTAAACGAGTCTTCATCCCATGCACAATTCGCTGCATGTCGTCGCTCAAGAATACTTTACGAAAGTTCGACTGTGCGCCAAGATCCTCGACGAAGATGATTTTGCCGCGAAATCTGCGATCTTGATCCAATCGCGGATGAATCGATACCCAAACTCTGATAAGGCCAGCATCTGAATCGATCTCAAATTGCTCCTGTGATATGTTGAAATGCTCGCGAAACGATTCATCAAGGAATTCCATTATTTCTGGATACCTGGTCAGACCTGATTTAGACAGTTTCTGCCATCTTTTGGTACCATTTCCCAGCAGCATGGAAGTCACCGGGTGGTGGTTGTGATAGACAATTCTCCTCTTCTGATTGACAATTATCGCTGCTGCATCTAGAGAGTTGACCGATGGAAGTCCTTGCAGAGATAGATAGATACTAATCGACCGTTTAATCACGATGAATGTGATGATTAGGATTGCCGGAATCAACGCCATGGGCCACTTGTATCTTGAATAAAACACTTTCCAATAGGGCTTCTTGATCAAAGACAAAATCAGATAGTTGTTCCATAGCGGCACGACCAAAGAGCGTTGCCATTGTTGGCTATTTGAAGGAGAGGGGGGCTCACCTGAGGTTCTACCCAGTAGGTTGAAATCATGATCCAAAATTGCAAATCGACCCTCATGTGTCATTACCAGGAGATCACGACGCCTGTCACTGGTGATGTTCGTCAGTGAAATTAGGTTGGCGCCAGAGCATGACCTTGTTATTTGAAGAGAACTATCAAATCTAGTTATGACTTCAGAGCCATAAGCTGACCCCGAGACCAGGATCGAGGTTTTGCCCAGACTACTATCCTCATCTGCAAGTATCATTGCCCCACGATTGACAAATTCCTGGGACCTTTTCAAAAGGTGGCCACTGAATGGGTTATAGCAGTCCACTGTCATTATCTCGTCACCGAGCTTATCTTCGATTCTGTGTGTAACGAGAATTTCTGCGAGGCCATCGCCATTGATGTCGGCAACAACGGAGGTGGGGTAAAAAAAGGCATCTCCGACCTCATTTCTCCATAGTTCACGACCCGTGCTGTTGATAGCGATCAGGTACGCATGCTCACTGTCCATGCCATTTGAAGAGTAGGCATTTGCACAAGAAATCGTATTGAAAACGAATATTGGCACTCCATTTGATTGACTTATGATATGGAAATCCTGAGGACTTACTACATCAGCGGTAGGATAGAACCACAACTGTTTGTTATTTTTCAAATCATATGCAACGACTCCTCGTTGAAAGGCAGAATCGGGTTTTGCACTTCGGCTGTAAATCAGCTCTTTGGAGCCGTCGCTGTTAACGTCGACTGCAGCCAAAGCATTGACCAACACCGCATTCCATCCTCCGGCGGCATCAATGTTGCTCCCTATAGCAGCCTGAATTACTGTTGAACCAGATTTCCTGCCATGGAGGCTGTAGCTTATGATCTCAAGTAAAATTGTGTCAGCCAATGTTCTCGTGATTACGATATCCGTGGACGAGTCCCCGGAAAGAGCGAGCGAACTCCAACCCCAAATTCTTTCGTGTGAAATCGGTCCTCCGTATTCATCGACGGGTTTTACTCCGCCTGGGAGCTCGTAGAAAGTAATTGCACTTAGATACTTACAGTCCTCACCCGACTTGCAATAGTATTCGAAGAATCGATATGTTCTGTTCCCACACAAGTCAACTGCAAGATAGAATGCACCCGGCACATTCGCCTGCTGATCGAAGCAACTCACTTCATACGGGAGTTGATCGACAGGAGTTGAAAAGTCGATATTCTCGATCTTGAGATCTGAAGTTGCATTAACCACACTTGTTAACATCAAGACAACTATGAATATGGAGAGATATTTGAACTGCAAGAACCTATCCTTTGTCCTTTTGTGGGATAACATATCCATTTCGGCACGTTTGTCAAGAGAGTGTATGGCGAATTCCCTGACCCACCACCGCAACCTAATTGCAGGTGCGTTCCGACGCTCCATGTCGCAGGTCCGCGACAGAAGGGGGCGCCATTTGTTGCGGCTTTGCGACACTCTGATCAGAATGACGTGAATCCCTTCCATACAAAACTCTGACTTTGTCCAATTTGAGTCGGCGCTTTCTGTCAGATGTGAGAATGGAGCTGAAATGGCAACAGACTTGTGTATGTAATGTTGTACCAGAAGCATGACTCACTACACTTGAAACGATGATCAAGCGACGAACCGAATCCAGCGAGAAGAAAACAGTTCAAACAACGAACCCTAAAACTGAGGAGGAAGTACTACAGAAAATGGTTGCCACGGCTCACACCGTATACCAACTCTCATTGCCCCTCGTCCAAGTTGCTTTGACGACATACACTTATTTCTTTGTGCACCTATCGTAGGAAAACGACAATCTAGGGACTTCGCTGTCGCACGTTAACGACGAACAGATCAGGCCCTCATGGAGTGGAAAATACTGATTGATCTCAACTCTCGAAACAGGAACTTCTTCAAGATACACTTGGCACAAGATTTGCGTTCCTCGTCGTTGAAGATAGAATTTGACGGCTGCAATACAGACGACCTAATAAGGAGTGAGACCATGAAAGAAAACCAGCGAATGAAGACGTTGACTCTGTTAATCGCCATACTTGTCATCTGTACTTTGTCGGCAAGCGGCGCCACGTTTTGCGTCAATCCCACCGGCACGGGCGGATGTTACAGAACGATTCAATTAGCTATCAACGCTGCAGCAACAAAGGACACAGTCTCGGTAATGCCGGGCACTTATGCCGAGAACCTTACTCTAAACAAGAACATTGTTCTGTATGCCCAACAGGGTACACCTTGTGCCACCAATATTATGCCGCCCACTGGGACCGGCGTGACCTTTGCTGCAGGGTCATCAGGGGCAACAATGGTGGGATTCACGGTAGAAGCATCGGCGGGAACCGGTGTTTTCTCTAATGCCTACGTAGATACAATCGGGATTTACAACTGCACTGTGCAAAACTGCATGTCAAAAGGAGTTTATTTCTCTGCCGGTGGCGTTCGTGTGCAGAACTGTGTGATTCAGTCAAATTTAAACTGGGGCATAGACATAGAGGGAATGAACGCTCTCGTCAGCGGAAGCATCGTCGTGAACAATCACTCCGGTCTGTGCGCGTTACCTGGGCTCTACGCATACAATTGCGTCTATGGCAATTCCCTCGATTATTTTAATGGTCCCGGAGTCGGAGACATCAACCTGGACCCGAAGCTTGTCGATCCTGCAAACTGCGATTTCCATTTGCAGTCGATCTCACCCTGCATCGACAAAGGGCGTCCAGGGATTTCCAACTTCGACTGCGACGGCACTTTCAACGACATGGGTGTCTACGGTGGACCTAATGCCTACTGTGGACCGGGCCCAGTAGTAACAGATCTTCAGCTCATTCCGGCAACAATTGTGAAAGGGGAAACATTCAAGATTCAGGCGAAAGGCGCTACCAGATAGAGGAGGCGTACGATGATGACTCGGACTAAAGAAATGATCCTGTTGTTAATCCTTCGATTTGGCATAGTTTTCCTTTTCGCAGGCTCCACGGCAGCGAGCGCGAAGCAGCTGGTCTATACCGAATACTTTTTTGACACTGATCCTGGTCAGGGAAACGGTATGAGCATTCTGCCATGTGACGGCAAATTCAGTGATTCTCTCGAACAGTTCTGTTTCAATGTTCAAGGACTCAGCCTGAAAGACGGCAAGCATACGTTATTTCTAAGGCTCAAGGACGACCAGAGCCACTGGGGAATGAGACGGCTTGACTTCTATAGCGTATCTTCCAGCCCCTATGTCAACAAAACTATCACTGCGGCCGAATACAAGATCGACGAAACTGGGCCTTGGACAAATTTACAAGCAGCAGATGGCAGCTTTGACGAGGCAACAGAGCAATTGATCGCCGATGTAATTGATACCAGCCTCTCCCTAGGCCAGCACATGCTATATGTGCGAGTGAGAGATTCTTATCAAGTCTGGGGCACTCCACGACAATGTCCGTTCGCAGTCACTGCCTCAAACCCTTACAAGAAGTTGACCGGGGCAGAGTATTTCATCGATACCGATCCGGGTCAAGGCAAAGCGATTGCTCTGACGGCCAAAGATGGCAGTTGGGACAGCTCTATGGAGGGAGTTCTGAAAGATTCAATCAGAACTGGTACGCTCACTACTGGTGAGCACAGGGTTTGGGTTCGTTATCGCGACAATTGCACGACCTATACTAAGTTCAATGGCTGGGGAGAACCAAAGGGGGCACATCTGCACGTGAGCGACCCGCATGCAATTCGGGGAACTGCCTACGAGACTTGTGCTGGCACACCTCCCAAGCCCAATAGAATCATCGTCCTGAGGTTAGACTCACTTGGCGCTGATTATAGAAGAGACACAACTGATTCACAGGGACATTACACCTTCAGTGGACTTGCCGAGCAGCCCTATTACATTTATGTCATTAAGGACAATCAGTCGCAGGTGCTCATTTATCACCTCTCCGAACTCTTACGAGACACGTCCGGATTGAATGTCAGGTATCCATGCTCTGTAGATCAGCCTACGAATGTGGAGGAAATCCTATCGGCGATTCTTCCGACTGACTTTGACTTGTCTCAGAATTACCCCAATCCCTTTAATCCATCTACGCAAATTGTGTTTGCTTTACCAAGGCCTAGTTCGGTGACACTCACGATCTATAACATGCTGGGACAAGTTGTTCGGATTCTCGCTTCAGGACGGATTGCTGCGGGCACCTGGTCGGTCTGTTGGGACGGAAGAAGTGATCGCGGAATAGATGTGGCTTCAGGTATCTACCTTTATCGGATCACTGCTGGGGACTTCAGCGCAACTCGCAAGATGGTCTTGTTGAGGTAGACCATGTCTGAGAGGGGGGAGAGCCAGCGGCAACAGTACCGCTGGCTCTTTTCTTTGCAGGGAGAGAATAGAACGCTGCAAGGAAGAAAGGTTTCACGTGCTCTTAATCGGGGGTTCCTGCGATTCTCCGATGAATCTTGGAATCTTCATAGCTATTACTGTGTGATTCCAAGATTCTTCTTATCAGGGGTTTGAAAACGCTTGTTGTTGGTGCATTCGCGGGTTTTGGCCTTGGAAGCAGTGAAATAGGCTGGTCAATCAAAGTTTGATCAGTTGTTGAGCCGAGGTAAGCAGGACCTTCAATTGTTCAGAATCGGTGGTGAGTTGGTTCTGAATCTGTATTAGGCATTCTGGAGTTGTTGCCATGATGATTATTGATTCGAAGTCTTTTTTCAGGTTTTTCTCCAGGTTTTTCTTCCAGTCTGATTTTCCAGTTTCGATTTCGACTGCTGTTCTTTGTCCGTCTTTTTCGATGATGATGTCTGTGTAGCCGTTTACTGGTTCTTCGATGAGGACCTTGTATCCCAGAGCTTCATAGTGTTCGGCCACTTTCTGCTTCCAGAATCTGTGTTCCAATCCTTCGTTGAATCGCACAGGCGGCTTTTGGAGTCCGGATTGTGACAATTGCTGCCACCCAATGTCGGTGATGTCGAGTAGCACCATTCTTCCGCTTCTTGTCAAGATGCTGACTGGTTCGATCAGTTCCTTTTCGATCAAGGATTTCTTGATTGTGTCGCCATTTCGCCTGCTGACTCTCAATCTTCTGTAGCGTTCTACGACTCCCGAGAAAGGATGACTGGCGATTTCCAGTAGCAGTGCTTCTTCTCGTTCGTTGAGCTCTATGGTGAGGACCTTTTGCGGAGGCGGCTCGATCTGAACTACTTGATTGCGGAGAACGTTTCTGGACGCCATCATCGCCTTGAGCCTTTGGTCGTCTACTGCTCCCTTGGGTACCTTGCAGTGGGGAATAACGACCTCAAATGGCTGAAGCCATCTTCCCTGCAATTTGACTACTGCCGCCCCAATTGGCAGTCGTCCGAGCAGTTCGTTGTCTTCGTCCTTCATCAGCATAGCCGCAGCTACGGCATTGACGTCGAGTCGGTGTTTCAAGTTCATCGTGATGGTCGTGTAGGAGTTGCCCAATGCGGGTATGGAGATGAGGCTGGGGTGCTGATCTACCAGAACGATGGCTTCGCCTAGTTCCCTGATCTCTCTCAAGATGGTGTCGGTTACTGCTTCTCCTCCCGAGCCTCCGGGCTTTTTGAGTAGTATGTGGTGTGCTTCTTCGATGAAGATTACGTGTTTGAAGCACTCCCTATCCGGCTGAACCAAACGATAGTGATGAATCCAAAGAAGCATGGATTCGATGATCAGGTTCTTGTCATTGTTCGTCAAAGCATCAAGCTCGAGAATAACATTTCTGTCAAGTAGGCTTGCCAGGTTTGGCTGGTTGGAAGTGTTGACTACTTCTCCCATGGGGCCGAAGCAGATTGACTTGATTCCTCTCATGGTTGAGTCCATCCAGAGTGCTTTTCTGCCTTTGACCGGGTTGTCCTCCAGCCATTTCAAGACGTCAATGAACGTGGGGTAATTTTGGGGGCTTCCATCGTAAACGCCAAATTGCTCGTAAACTGCATTCAGTGCCTCCTGGAGCAAGAACATGACTCCCTCACCGAGGTAGTAAGCTCCAGCAATGATCTCGATGAGCTTTTTGAGCCAGACTTTGGGATCAGTGCCGTTTGGCGGGATCAGTGGGTTGAAGACCATGGGGCAAGTGTTCCTGCCAACCGTATACACCAGGATGTTCTCGTCTGTCATGGCTAGGAGGTCTCGGTAGTTGCGTTTCCAGTCAAAGATCAGAAACGGCTTCTTCTTTGCCAAGAGGCTCTTGAGTAGTATGAAAACCGTGTTGGTCTTGCCGGCACCACTCCTGCCAAAAATGGCTGTGTGCTGGATCCATTCGTCTTCCCGCAAGCCGAACACATGGTAGTTTCGTCCGGAGTAGTGAACTGTTCCGACTGGGTATTCGCCGTAGGCTGCGTCTTTTGGCGGGACTGAGAGATAGGTTTCGGGGCTGTCGACTGTCGAACCGAGGCGTTTTACTGCCATCAGCCGTATGGCCGCTTCGATATCTCTTCTCCCCTCTTGGTCTTCGGTGAGGTACGCCAAGTAGTACTGGTCGGCTTTCTTGCCGATGAGTGGCTTTAGTTGTCTGCAGAGTTCTTGTACGTCCATTTTCAATCATTAATCAGTTTTTGTCTGTTCGATTGGGAGTCGATCTGCTGCTTGAGCTCGAGCAGCTGCCCTTGGAGTCTGCTCACATCTCGCCAGCACGCAACTTGTTCAAAGCGCTTTTCTTGTTCGAAGGTTATCAGTTCCTTTTCGAAGAAGGACTTGCGCTTGTCAATGACCGGCAAAGCCCCGAGCTCGAAAACGTCAAGTTGATCCAACACCGAATTGGCACGACAGATTCTTCCATCAATCTCGTAAAGATTGCTGTCACGGATGGAAAGGCGCTCATAGATCTGCTCCAAAATACCCTTGGAGGAGTTCAGCAGTACTTCCTTCTTGGAATCAAGAAACCTATCAATAGGGTCACCCCGTGTAACAAAGGAATCGAGACCAACATTATCACTGGCCGATTTTAGACTTGCGACTGGCAGGTAGTGGTCATCAATGCCGAGAAGATAAGGGTAACCGAGAAGTCTTGAAAAAGTGGAGAAAGTCTGTGGAGCAATATCCAAAGCGAGTTTCTCGTGTCCCGTGGGGTTGTAAGGATTGACATAGTTGAAGATCATGGTTACCACCTGAATTGTCTTGACTATCCAGTGGTAATCAGCCGGAGTATATAAATGTTGTGATTCAGTAGTGATGACACGCCACTAGGTGTCGCACAGCTTCAATGACTTGCAAAAACAAAACCGGGAGTCTCTTTTTGAGATTCCCGGTGTGTGCGCGTCGTGGGCGTGACACGCGAAAGGGGGGATCTGGTTGTGCTTACTTGCACCCCGCACACGGCGCAGCACCGTGGGAGAAGATGTAACTGATCAAATACACACAGTCGGCAATGTTAATGTCACCGCTGCAATCAGCATCACCGGCTGCCAATGGCGATGGAACCGGGCCGTGGGAGAAGATATAGCTGATCAAGTAGACCGCGTCGGCAATGTTGATTGTCCCTTCGCCATCAGCGTCACCGCACACGAAAAGTCTAAACTCCGCAGCCGACTTGTTTCCAGCAATGTCCGATGCTTCAATCCTGACCAGATTGGGCCTTAGCGAATCCTGACATGGCACCGCAACATGGTGCTCAAGCGTGAGTGTGTCAAAGGTGACAAATTGCTCTTTCCCATCCAAGAAGACTTGGACACTGCTTCTATCAACTCCGAGACCACTGTCCTGTACGAAAAATGACAGGTCGAATACCGAGACGCAGGTTTGAATGCCTGTGATATCCGGTTTCAGGATAATTGGAGGCATCGAGTCGATGGCCTCCGACAATTGCGTCATCGATACCGTCATGCAGGAATCGCCTTCGCAATTCGCCATGATTTTGCAAACCAACACTTGACCAGAGTCTATTGCTGCCAAAACGCTGTTGGAATCCACCGCGTTGAATTCAAGAAAGACTTTGGACGAAAGCTTGACTTGTCCAGCTCCCGTGCCCACAACCTTGACAGTGTAGTCTCCCTCGGGATAAACTACGAAAGCCGTTTGCGGAAAGCTGTCTGCGGTCACCTCATCTACAAACATCGAGTAAGGAATATCCCAATCGAAACCGCTTCCGCTCCGACTCGCTCCGCAGTGGAAGCCAAATTTGTCATAGACGTGAAGCTGAGCCGGACAGGCAAGCTGAACCTGGAGCATTGGCCCGGCCCCGCCCTGATTCGCCCAGGTGATTGGATGTTCCCAGCGATCCGCTCCGATAAGTTTGTAAGTCTCATCACCGTATTTCGGCCCCATCGGTCCAGAAAAAATGGCGGAGATGAAGTTATCCGGGTCATTTAAGACTCTGGTGACTTCACCCCAGTGGCCGTTGTAAGCAATCCAAGGCAGATTGTCGCTCAGAAGAGAGAGATCATACTCGTTCGTAATCGATGTTCCGTAGAGGCGATCGGAGCGAATTAGGTTATCATTGCTTTCGTTAGG
>Ga0209777_10001504_pt1 | contig 33362 bp, 17 predicted proteins | sample FrelakmetHBP12HB_FD_187147 | JGI IMG/M metagenome (GOLD analysis project Ga0209777, IMG submission 187147) | Freshwater lake sediment microbial communities from the University of Notre Dame, USA, for methane emissions studies -HBP12 HB (SPAdes)... | ecosystem: Environmental > Aquatic >... | reverse complement strand
CCTGGCATATCGGCGACGACGGCAGCATTGAATATTTCTTCAAAGGAGTTGTGGACGAAGTCCGAATAGCGAACACCTGCTCATCAACCGGATGGATAGCAACCTATTATCGAAATGTGAACAACCCAGCCTCATTCTATCGGGTCGGTACTCAGGAGACACAAGGCCTATATGTTTTAACACTTACTACTAGTGGAACGGGTTTCGGAACTATTCAAGCTAGTCCGGTTGGTCCATACAATAACGGCACAATAGTAACTATCTGGGCGAATACAAGCACGGGATCAACGTTCACGGGTTTCTCCGGCGACCTCACTGGGATGACTACACCACAAATCCTAATCATCAATGGAAATAAAGCAGTAAATGCTGTATTTACGTTAAATAATGGGTACTCTTTAACATTGACTACCAATGGAACGGGGTTAGGAACAATTCAGTCAAGCCCCGTTGGTCCATATTATTATGGAGCATTGGTGACTATATGGGCGAACGCAAGCACGGGATCAACGTTCACGGGTTTCTCCGGCGACCTCACTGGGATGACTACACCACAAACCCTAATCATTAATGGAAATAAAATTGTGAATGCTGCATTTTCGCTGGATGGGCCATATACCTTATCGTTGACTACCAGTGGAGCGGGGTCAGGGACAATTCAGTCAAGTCCGGCTGGTCCATATTATTATGGAGCATTGGTGACTATATGGGCGAACGCAAGCACGGGGTCAACCTTTACGGGTTTTACCGGTAACCTGACTGGGATCACCACACCACAAACACTTACCATACATGGTAACTCTAACGTTGATGCGCAATTCACCTTCAATAACCCTCCAGGTAACTGGTGGAACACTAAGTGGATCTATCGTAAACAAATCAGCATTCCTCATACTCTGATCAGCCAGAATTTAACTAACTTCCCTGTTCTTATCGACATTACCAGCCAGGATCTTAAAAATCATACACAATCAATCGGGAACGACATCGTCTTCACCAACCAATCAGGCGCACAAGTCTACCATTATGAGATAGAGTCCTATAATGCAAGTAACGGGCATCTAATTGCATGGGTAAACATCACCCATCTTTCAACGATCGCTGACACTATCCTCTACATTTATTATGGCAACAGTACCTGCGGGGCTCAACAGAACATTACCGGAACGTGGAACAGCGTTTATAACGGGGTATATCACCTGAAAGAAACTTGGAGCACGGCAACTGGGCATTTTAAGGACTCTACTAAAAACCATCAGGATGGTACTCTGGTAGATGCGAATGGCAATTCAGCCAGTGACACTGGAAAAATCGGAAAAGGATTCCGTTTTAACGGGGATGCTGACTACATCAATATCGGCATAATCGACCACAATTATCCTATTACCTACACCTGTTGGTTAAAAGCCGATACCGTGACACAGGCTCGAGGCGCGCTCGGTCGCTGGAATGATGGATATTATCTTGGAGCCTCAAGTCAGGGTGGCGGCACACTACGTGAACAAATATTAGTCAACGGAAATTGGGGATACTATAACTCCAAAACTGGCGTGAACAACAATGTATGGTATCTCTTGACCGTGACTTACGATGGAACCACTATACGGTTCTACACCAACGGCACTCAAGATGCAAGCATTGCTGCGACAGGAAGCCTCTCCAGGACAAGCTATCCCTGGCATATCGGCGACGACGGCAGCATTGAATATTTCTTCAAAGGAGTTGTGGACGAAGTCCGAATAGCGAACACCTGCTCATCAACCGGATGGATAGCAACCTATTATCGAAATGTGAACAACCCCTCTGAATTCTACAGTGTTGGAACCGAGGAAACTCAGAGTCAGCAGAATCATCTTCCACAAGTCTATTCTCCTTATCCCTCAAATTTAGTACTTGACGTGCCGGTAAAACCAGTAAAGCTATCCATAACCGTTCAGGATCCTGATGTTAACCGGATGAACATTACTTTCCGAACGAATGCAAGTGGAATGTGGAGTACTATTGGAATAAATGCATCCCAATTTAACGGATCCTATTCTCAACAATATTACTTTGGACAAAGTGAACACTCGTACTGGTGGAGCGTTAATTGCACAGATGGTAATGGATGGACCAATCATACTTATTCATTTTCAATTAAACCGATTAATGTCGGAGATCTCCTAAGTCCTCTCCAAAAATATTTTAATACAAAGAAAATCGTTTGGAGCTTGGACGATTATTTAATTGAAGGGAATGATTATCCTCCCCATAAAGGGTTCGACAATGTTTCAAAAGAAATAACTTCTTATAATGGAAATGTTGACATCATGACGTATTTTACTACTGAAGGTTTAACTCACCCGTACGGGAACGCGTTGAGGAACTATTCAGTTGTTAATGAATTTGGTGTCCCTCAGAATATCATAAATAAAAGCCTTCAGTTTTTCCAGAGAAAGAATATTTATCCGACAGTTCATGGATGGAATAGCTCTGTTGATTTGAATAACTATGCAACGTTAGCAAAAGCATATAAAATCATCAATTTCACATTTTGGAACTGGAAAAATAATTACAATATTCAACCATATATTTTCATTGGTGAAAGCACCAGTGGTAATTATAATATAACTCTGGCTCTTCAGAAATTTAGCTGGAACTACTGGAATGTGTACGGCCAGAATTTCCGATGGTATAATTCCTCGCTCTTCCCAACTCCATCCCGTAACGCCCCTGCGGTTGAATATACTGAAAAACCAGCATATGCCACAGAGTTTGATCCCTTATTTGGGATGGGCTGGGGTAATCCTTGTAAAAATCTTTCTGCAGCCCAAAATCTATTCAACCAATCGTATAATAATTCTAATATTGAAGTGATGTTGATTAGAGGACATCCGGAATTACTGAATCAAACAAGCCAAAAACAAAATCTTACGTTATGGATTAACTGGATCGATTGGATTTATAAGAACCATAAGCTTATCAATGTCAATGACACCCAAATTATTCAATATAACCTTGATCACAACAGTTATAAAATTAAAAGAAATAGTGAGTTCAATTTCACTATTGATTTGACCAACTGTCTCTATAACCATTATCTCCAGTTCTCAAACCCCTATAATGGAACAAACATCATCTGGAAAATCATTGCAGCAAATGGAGGAGTCATAGGGTATATCCATAATAATACCTATCTCACCTTGGAACCAGGGACGAAGTACTATATGGTCGTCTCAATCATTTCCACTCCGCAACCAAGTAACGGTGCAACGAATGTCAATACCACACCGATCCTATCTGCCTACATCTTAAATCCGAAAGGTGAAGCAACCTCCTGGCAGATTATAAGTAATGCGAGCGGTAGCTGGAAGACGTTAGAACATGGGACACTAACTAACGGGATAGGCACGATTTCAACCTCTAACACCACTACAATAAATAATTATAATAAACGATATTGGTGGAGCGTCAATTGTACGAATGGAACAAGTTGGACGAAGGAGACCTTTTCTTTTACTACAGTTTATCGCCAATCCTACACACTTATTCTAACCACTAGCGGAACCGGAATAGGAACCATCCAAGCGAGCCCGGCGGGTCCGTATTATTATGGAACAATGGTGACTATATGGGCGAACGTCTCAAACACCTCTATCTTTACAGGATTCACGGGGAACCTAACCGGGACCACATCACCACAGACCCTCACCATACACGGAAATTCAAGCGTGAATGCAGCATTCATGTCCAACGGCCCATACACACTCACACTCACAAAGAGCGGGACCGGAAATGGAACAATACAAGCGAGCCCAGCAGGCCCGTATAATTACGGAATTGTCGTGACTGTCTGGGCAAATGCCTCCTCGGGATCGACTTTCGCTGGGTTCACCGGAAAACTCACCGGGACCGCCACCCCACAGACTTTTACTATACAAGGCAATACATACATCAATGCGACATTTATGCTCAATGGCCCATACTTACTTACGCTTACCCAAAATGGAACTGGATGGGGAACCATCCAAGCCAGTAACAACGGCCCATTCTCCTATGGAGATACAGTAACTATCTGGGCGAACGTCTCCACTGGGTCAACCTTTACAGGATTCACCGGAAGCCTCACCGGGACCGCCACCCCACAGACACTTACCATACACGGAAATACAAACATTAACGCACAATTCACACGAAACGGACCTTACACCCTTACCCTTACTACAAGCGGAACGGGGACCGGGACAATACAAGCAAGCCCCTCTGGGCCTTACTTCTACGGAGATGCAATAAAGATATGGGCAAACTCCTCCACCTTCAGGTCAATCTTCAATGGGTTCACAGGGAACCTCACTGGAACGACCACACCACAGACACTTATTATTTACGGGAACTCAAACGTCAATGCAGTGTTTACACAAAACAATCCAGGCCCAGGAAACTGGTGGAACACTAAATGGCTCTACCGCAAACAAATCACCATCCCTCATGCACTTATCAGTCAGAATCTCACCAACTTCCCCGTCCTCATCGACATCACCAGCCAAGACCTTAAAAACCATGCCCAAGCAAACGCCAACGACATCGTCTTCACCAACCAATCCGGCGGGAAAGTTTATCATTATGAGATTGAATCCTACAACTCAACCAACGGCCATCTCATCGCATGGGTGAACATCACCAGTCTCTCCACGCTCACCGACACCATCCTTTACATGTACTACGGTAACAGCACTAGTGGCGCCCAACAGAACATCGTAGGAACATGGAACAGTGCTTTTAATGGCGTTTATCACCTAAAAGAAACATGGAGCACAGCTACTGGCCATTTCAAAGACTCCACCGCGAACCATCAAGACGGCACCCTGACAGATGCTAATGGAAACTCAACCAGTAATACCGGAATAATCGGTAAAGGATTCCGTTTTAATGGGGATGCCGACTACATCAATATCGGCGTAATCAACCATGATTATCCAATTACGTATTCCTGTTGGTTAAAAGCGGACACTGTGACTCAGGCTCGAGGTGCACTCGGTCGATACGAGGCTGGGTATTATCTGGGTACCTCAAGTCAAGGTGGTGGTGTACTGCGAGAACAAATATTAGTGAATGGTAATTGGGGGTACTATAATTCAAAGAGTGCTGTGAGCAGTAATGTATGGTATCTACTAACAGTGACGTACGATGGAACAACCATTCGTTTTTACACTAATGGATCTCTGGATAAAAGTACCGCAGCGACCGGGAGTCTCTCTCGGACAAGTTATCCATGGCATATCGGTGACGATGGCAGCATTGAATATTTCTGTAAAGGTGTTGTTGACGAAGTACGAATTGCCAATACCTGCCTCCCCAGCAGCTGGATCGCTACCTATTATCAAAACGTAAACAACCCATCTTCGTTTTATGCAATTGGAACGGAGGAAACACAAAGTGGTGTGCCTCCTGTGATTTCCAATCCTCGACCACTGAATGCTTCAATCAATAATTCATTTAACCCTCTCCTCCAGGCTGATGTGTACGATGCCGATGGCGATGTGATCAACTGTACCTTATCGACGAACGCGAGCGGCACTTGGCAGACCCTCACTAGTCGTTACTTCATTACTGGTTCAGACACCATCACCGGCACTTCGACATCTATGCATACTCAGTTGACGAAGTACTGGTGGAGTGTGCATTGCACTGACGGGTTGTACTGGACGAATAAAACGTATTGGTTGAAAACAGGGGTGGATCAACCGGTCGTGTTAGACGCATCGCCTCATAATAACATACAGACGACGTTTAATCCACGTCTAAGCGTCAATGTCGTTGATTATCAAAACAAGTTGCTGACTGTAAAATTCAGATGGATCAATGGTTCCGTCTGGCAGGATTTAGGAACCTATACTGGTTATAGCGGTCTGTTCACCCAGAATACGACTAGGATGAATAACACAAATCTGACTTACAAATGGAGTTATAACATCACCGATGGAACAACCTGGGTCAATGCGTCATTGAGTTTCCATGCGCAAGCGTTTGTTCTGAAATGGACGAACTATGATGCGCCGTTAAACACGGTTGGTCCTGTCGCCGCTGATATCAACAACGACGGCATCTACGAGATATTCCAGGTCGGTGAGGGGAAGGTCATCTGTGTGAATGGGTCGACCGGGAACACAATCTGGACGTATACCGATAATCAGCTCGCTCAGCACTCGATCCCTGCTCTTGCTGATTTGAATCATGATGGCATCCCTGAGCTTGTCATTGCTTGTGATGAATCTAAGGCCGGTATCGTTGGGAAGACGCTCGCGTTACATGCGAATGATGGGTCGGTGTATTGGCGGGTGGATGTTCCTTCGGACCATCGGCATCTTATCGTCGCTGACACCGATGGGACCGGGTACCCGTATGTATATGTCGTAGCCCATGTTGAGCATGGGTGGATTTCGAAGTTACGCGGGACCGACGGGACAGTGCTTGCTCAGACACGGGTGTACTACCCGTGCCATGGTGGTCTCTCCATGGCTGATCTGAATAATGACGGTCGTCTGGAGCTTATTTTAGCGGATTATAACGGGGACCCTGGGAAGGGGATGCAGTGTTATGACGCGGATACGCTGAAACTGGAATGGTACGTCCGCAATAGGGGAGACCCTCAGATAGGGATTCTTGCTGATGTGAACAAAGACGGGATCCTGGATGTCATCACAGCCCAGTACTCGGGCGGGCCAATCCAGGTCATTAACGGAGCGACCGCGTCAAACATTAACGGGTACGGCAGTCTGAATAGTCCGACGCATTCGCCGCTCACGATTTATGACATCGACAAGGACGGGAACCTTGAGGCGCTGGATTGCGATAACAGCCTAGTGAAGGTGTTTGACCTATATACCAAATCGCTTGATAAGACGCTTCCTTCCATCTGTGATGAACCCCCGTTCATGGCTGACGTGATCGGTAATAGCAACCTGGAGATCATCGCAGCCAATTACACGAAGATTACCATTTACAATAATAATTATCAGAGAGTAGGTTTGCTCAACATCGGCGCGGAGCGCTGGACGCTTGTCCAGGATATTGATAACGACGGGCAGAACGAGTTGGTCACCGATACCGGGGGTGACGGCATTTTACGTGCCTATGACACCTCGGCGTACTCGCCGATTCCGCAGGTGCGCACCGGGATGTACGGGTACAGCGAAAAATGCACTGGCGCTGGTGTGTATACGCCGCCGCCGGGTGCGCCGCAGCCTGTTCTAAAACAGGTGTCCCCAGCGAACGGGTCCCTGGACGTCCTCCTCAACCCCGCGTTATGTGTACATGCGGTGGAGTACCAGGTGCATAATCTCTCGCACAACCATATCGTTGACTACAAGTACGATAAGATGAACATCACGGTTAGCACGAATGCCTCAGGGTCCTGGCAGACCCTTGCCACCTTCACCAGCGTGGGCAATGCGTTCTACAACGTTACCGAGTCCGTCATGAACCACGTGGACACCACCTATTACTGGAAGGTCGTTGCGGTTGACATCAACTCGCAGGCAGGGGGTATCTCCACCACCGCGATCTATCACTTCAGGACGAAGTCCGCGCCGAAAATACGCAGCGTGAACATCTCCCCTACAACGCCCTATCAACAGCAGACCGTCACCTTTACCGGGAACATCACCGAGGATGTCCACATGGACGTCACGAAGCTACGAATCACAGGCCCCTCGGGCTTCACCCCGGTCAACACGACCGTCTATCAAAACCAATGGACGACCCTTGCGCACGATACTTTCGAGACTGGCTGGGGGAACTACACCTCCGGTGGAGGGTATTGCACGAGATATCAACAACAGACCCCAACCGGGGATTACACGACTTGGGCGCTCGTACCCAAAGGGTCCTGGGCAGCTAATATCAAAAGCAACTCAAATGTAGCATCGTCCTTCAACCTCACCCACCCAATCGACGTGAAGACACCAGGATATAACGCCATCAAGGTCGATTTCTGGATGAATGCGTATCTGATGGGTGACGGGGCCAAGTACTACCTTGAATATTTCAATGGCACTCAATGGGTCATCCGGAAGACGTACACCCAGAATAGTGGGTCGTTCGACCCCAGTGTCTACACCAACACGAACTATAAATTCGCGAATTGGATCAACTTCTATGACAGCGTCTTGATCAATAAAACCACCTACAATTTCCCCACCAATATGAACATCCGCTTCCGCAGCGACTCAACCAGCAGCAACGTCTTCATTGATGCTATCTACATCAATGCGACTGTGGTGCAACCAGTACTGTATACCTTGAAGCAAAGTTTCGCTCTCACTGGTGTCTATCATTGTTCGTTCTGGTGTAGGGACGTGAACGGGAACACCAATAGCTCGGCTACCTCTGATTTCACGATCGTCGCGGATACCGTTCCCCCGCAGATCACTGCTGTCGGAGCCTACCCGTCCTCTGCGTATCAGAGAGCTCCTATTAACGTCTCCTGCAGCGTCACCGATAATGCCGGGGTGCAGGACGTTCGTGCTGTCATTACCGACCCGAACGCCAACACCAACAATGTGACTATCATCGCCAACAAGGTCAACCCGAGCACCTACTACCTCACCCAGACCTACACCACCGTCGGCACTTACCAGTATCATATCTGGGCGAAGGATGTGAATGGGAATTCGAACACCTCGGCGGTGTATCAATTTACGGTTATTGCTGACACCAATGCCCCGCAGATCACTGCTGTTGCAGCGACTCCCTCCTCAGCATATCAAGGAACGCCGATTAATATCTCCTGTGCTGCTCAAGATAATGTTGGGCTCCAGGACGTCCGTGCTATTGTTACCGATCCGAACGCCAACACCAACAATGTGACTATCATCGCCAACAAGGTCAACCCGAGCACCTACTACCTCACCCAGACCTACACCACCGTCGGCACTTACCAGTATCATATCTGGGCGAAGGATGTGAACGGGAACTCTGCCGCCTCAGGGACGTATACCTTTACCATTCTTCAATTGGCGGCCCTGACCAGCTGGCAGTACCGGAAACAGATTACCATCAACCATACACAGGTGAGTGCGAACCTGTTGAACTTCCCAGTGCTCATCGACATCCACAATGACAGCGATCTTGCGACAAAAGCGTTAGATAACTACAGTGACATCCTGTTCACCAACGCCTCGGTGAATTGGCTCACTGGGCATTCCAACGATCGGCTCGCTCACGAGATTGAAAGTTCCAACGGCGTCACCGGGAACCTCACGGTCTGGGTGAAGGTACCCTCTCTCTCGTCCACTCAGGACACCGTTCTCTACATGTACTACGGCTATGCACAGTCCATGAATCAGCAGCAGCCGACCCTGGTGTGGAGCGACAACTATATGCTCGTCCAGCATCTGAATGAGACCAGTGGCACAGCGTACGACTCCACCTCCTATAACAACGACGGGGCCATCCAAGGTAGCGTGAACCAGACCGCGATTGGGAAGTTAGACGGCGCTGATTGGTTCGACGGGGTCAGCAGCCTCGTCCATATCCAGCATGCAAATTCCTTGGATCTCGGCACAACCGGGACGATGAGCGTATGGATTAAACTCTCTTCATATGAAAGCAATGGTGGGATCATCCATAAAGGCGATCTCTCCTCCTGGACTGATGAAGCGTACGGTCTTCAGCTTTGGTCGAACAACAAGTTACGATTCTATATCTGTAATAGCAACGGGGATAACTATCTGGAGACGACCAATAACCTCGGCTCCAACACGTGGTTCTACATCGTCGGCACCTGGAACGCCTCAGGGAGGTACTTGTACGTCAACGGAACGCTGAACGCATCCTCATCCAGTGCGCAGTCGCCGCGCATCACCACCGGTGGCGTCAACATAGGCGCGCAGATCACCCAGAGCAGTTACTACTCCTTCAACGGTGTTATCGATGAAGCCTGTATCTCGAGCGTCTCCCGTAACTACGGCTGGATCCATACGAGCTATCTGAACCAGGGGAACCCCTCGTCCTTCTCCTCGGTGGGATCGGAACAGACCCATTGAAGAAGAAGTACCAAAACTCCTACGACGAGAATTCCCCTCTGATATGCATCGAATGTTGGGATCCCTTCATTGTTTCGTCGGGTCCCAAGCCGTTTTTTTTATCATTAACCTTTTTATTTAAGGTGTCGTTTCTCAGGATATTGGTTGGCTCATGGCTTCGTTGATCTCTGTTGCTGATCGTTGGATTTCCACTGGCGAGCGTATTCGTCCTCTCTGGTTGAGGAAACTGCTGTTTTCCTCGTTGTTTTCTTTGTATACGCAGGTGCGTCGGATACGGGCTCTTATGTTGCAGCTTCGATTGCCCGTGTCGAGGGTCTCAGGGGATGGCAAGAACGGTGAGCGTTTGTGTCTCTTGTTTGTTGGTCGTGAGGCGTTTTCGCTGTATCTGGGTGATCTGCTTTTCAGGGAGCCTCCGCGTGTGGAGCGCACAGGAATGATGTGTGTGTGGAGGCTGAGGCATGTTGCTCGTGTGGTTCCTTCTGATGTGGACGGGGTGCTGGTGAGTTGTGATCGGTTCTACCAGCGGTGGCTTGAGAAGGCCGGGTTGTACGTCTTCCCACATTTTGTTGATATGGTGCTGGATGTTTCTGATTCGCCTGATGTTTTTTTTAAAAAATCAAATAATAGTGCGAAGGCGGATATGAATAAAATGAAGAAATACGGGTATTCATACGAGGTGTATTCTGACGTGGATCACTTGCGGTTGTTTTATGAGCGGATGTATCTGCCGTTGATTCGGACGCGGTATGGGAATGCGACTGTTTATACGCCTCCGTTCCTGTTTTTCCGGTGGTTGCTTTTAATTAGGTATCGGTTGATGTTAGTGAAGGATAAACAGGGTGATGTCATCGCCGGGTGCTTTTTTGATGTGAAACAGGGGACGGCGTTTGTCCGATATCTTGGGGTAATTGACGGTGATGTCGGGTTGGTTCGCAAGGGTGCTGAGTCAGCGATTTATAATTTCTTTGTCGTTCATCCTGAGGACCCAGGGGTTCGTGTTGCGAATTTCGGTGGTGCTCGACCATTTTTCCATGACGGGTTGTTTTGGTACAAACAGAAATGGGGGATGACGGTCGAAGTCACTGATGTTACACCGGAGGTTTTCGGAATACGGCAAATGCGTGATAGTGAACCGTTGAGAGGGTTTCTGTTGAATAATCCGTTCGTTGGTATCAACGATAAAAATAAGTTGGTAGGATTTGTGTTTGTTGATAAAGAATCTTTTACTGATGCTGTAGGTGGGGAATTAGAAAGACGTTTTCAGACTCCAGGGTTAGCTGGGTTTCGGTTTATTAGGTTGTAGCGAGATTCCTGGCCAGAATTTGAATCATGACGGGTGGTATTCATACGCCCCAATATCATAGCCGCTGCCCTGTGGTCTTGCTATTCCAATAACATCGATTTGAGCATGCAGTGATGATGTTGCAACGTTAATGCACGGCGAGGTACTATTCAATTGAAAATCAAATGGTTTATTTGGGGATTTATAACTGGGTTTTATGAACAAGGGATGGTTCCCCCATTTCGAAGGAGAACTCTTAGAGTACGAACCATCGTTCCATCGGATGATCATTTTGCCCTTTGACCCTGGAAATGAGTTGTTATATAGATTATTGTTGAATTTGATGTACAACGAGGAATCAGTACTGTTTAACCCATAAATTGAAATTGTGCTATGAAAATTACTGTAGCTGCTTGAGTTATCCTGGGTGAAGATGTTATTTGATATGTTCAAGCGTCTGATATAATTCTTGTAGGTTGGAATTGAGCTGGATCCAATCATGAGGCAGCTGAATTCATTTTTTACTCCAAGATTGACGGTATTCATGTAGATTTTAATGTCCTTGTATACGTCGTGCGTTGTTGGTGTGTCGGATCCTCTGGTGAAGAGAATGCCGTACCGGCCGTCTGCCCGATATTTTCCGCCTGTGGTGTTGGTAACATTGATGACGTTGTTATAAATCGAGATATTCTCTAAGTGCCCTGTGGTGCCTTCATTATTGAGTTCTATTGCTGTGTAGTTCCCCCATATCCTATTGTTATAGATTGAGATATTGTGTTCAAGTCCTCTTGCATCGAGATAGATGCCGACGCCGCCGTAATACCAGGCACAGTATTTGTATACCTTGTAAGTACTTGTGTCATTGATGTTGTTATTGTGGATGTAGCACCTGCTGCATCCGCCTTTGAGATCTATCTGCTCACAGTGGTTTTTATACAGCGTATTGCCAAAGACATACGCATACGTTGTACTCTCTATGGAGATGCATTCTTCGGATATTCCATCGTCTCCCCCGATTGAACTCCAGTTGTTTTGGTTGTTATAAATATAGTTGTTCTCGAGGTAGATGTATGATCCTGATTTGACTTTGATGGCAAAGTCAGAGCAATTTCCGATGGTGCAGTTGTCGATTCGTATATGGTTCCGGGAAGGTCTAATCGTTATCCCTCCCATATAGGAATGGTTGAAACGCAGGCCGGATATTCTGACGTAATTGCTTCCTTTGATTTCTAGTGAGGAATTCAGATAGTTATAGTGTGGCGCGTAGGTCCCGTCGATGATGGGATGTTCGCCGTTGTAGTTCTTTATGGTGAAATACTGTGTCGATGTACCACTACGGTTGACACTAATCAAATGGTGATAGGTGTATACTCCTCGCCGTACGTAGATAATACCAGAATTGGCGGAACGGTTGATCGCCTTTTGTAACGTGAGGAGTGGATGGTTGATATCCCTGCCAGTGTTGCGGTCAGAGCCATGGTCTGCGGCAGTAGCGACATACCAGGACGAAGTATTAGCTTTGACAATTGACAGACCTGTTGGGATGAGAGAAAAAATTGATATCAAAGTCAGCATCCATACAATTAATTTCTTCATTATCTGATCCCACCAAAACTCTTACACCCCCGTTAAGTATCGCGCATTCTTAAACTTTTTCATATATCTCCAAATTAATATAATCATACTTAAAAACATATAGAAGGCTTTCCTTTTCTTGATAACTAAAATCAATTAAAGCAGAATTTGAACTAAAAAGGGTACAAGCAGAAATGGGGGGATGATGGTGAGTGGCTCTGATTTTATTAAAGAGGTCTTTGAATTAGAAATGACGATAGACAACGAGTCAATCCAAGAGTTTTTTTTATCCTGAATCCTTTTCTTGGTGTTACTACTAAAGAAGAGCTGATAGGATTTGTGTTTGTTGATCTGGATGTGCATCAGAGTTTATTTTATTCCCATTCTGGTGAATGGTAATAATGGTGATCATGTAGTATCTGCATGAGTTTATCGCAATCCCAATATTCTACACCAAGTTTCTCTGCGATTGTTGAGGCGTGTGTGGTGAGTTGACTCGTAGTAACGACAATGGCATGATTTGCATTATAAATTTTTATAGCTGCATACGCGGCTTGCACTGCTTCTGGCCCGATATGAGCTTTGTGTCGTTTTGCTTGGATTACGACCTTTTGCCCGTAAGGTAGGGTGATAATCAGGTCTGCGCCCATATCATAGGATTGTTTTGTTAATTCCACAGGATATCCTAGGTATTCGATAAACCTTTTAAGGTATCTTTCAAACGCATGTCCTTCTAGCTTTTTCAGCTGTTCCATGAGTTGAATGTACCAAGGATCGCTGATGTAGCTTTTAGAAGGAAGAGGGTTGTAATTCCAAGCTGCTTGATAGAAGCAAGGTTGATAGAGGGTTGTTATGTTAAATTGTGACCCTGTGATCTCGGCATGGCTACTATAGTATACCTTTGCGCCTTGGGTTTCCAAAGTATTTGTTTCGATGATTACCTCGTTGTTGATGTCGGGTTGCATCGCGTTATTCTGCTGGCGTGTGAAGACGGTATATCCGGAGGAGTTGTTGTCTCCAGAGGTAAAATAGGAGGCTCCTGTATAGGGGTCGCCAGACGTTTGTGTTCCTAGGGTCGCACCGTGTTTGATGTCTTGGCTATTGGATCGTATCGTCGTGTTCTGCGGAGTTGGGAATGTAGGAGATTCGTTGGTGGCGTATTCTGTGTCATTCTGGTCGTATGTTCCTGTGTATGGGCTGCCTGATGTGTTTATTTCTTTCACAAGGGGTATTGGAACGATCTGTCCAGCGCCTTCTCCAAATCCTACATCAAATGAGGGGGTCACCTGTTGCATGAAACGTCGTGGTGTTCTCTTAGGCATCAACGCCACAGGTTTTTTCCAAGAATTATTCAGGTAGAGCGCTATTAGTTGCACTACTGTAATCCCGACCGTTGCTAAAAGATAGTTATCTATCTTAATTGATGAATCATCTGTTTCCTTGTCGGCGGGTGCGGATTCAGTGATTATCGGAACATCGTGCGGTGATTCTGGGGGCTGCGTCTGTTTTTCATCAAGAAGCTTTACTGCTTCATTGTATTTATCTTTCCACTTTTTTATCTCCCGGTCCTGGGCTACAAAAATGTCATTAAGTTTTTCCTCACCCTTCTGCCATGCTTGCTCGATGTTGTTCAATTGTGTATCTTTCTGTCGAATCTTTTCTTCATCTTCTTCAATTTTTTTGTTTTTAGTTTCAAGTGATTTGTCTTTTTGATTAATTTCTTGTTCTAAGTATTGGATTTTCCGTTCGTCTTTGTGTTTCTGATCACTAAATTGGGTATCATGTTGTAGCAATTCCTCGATTTTCTGTATAAACAAATTACGTTCCTCAGGCCACGATGCAGGATACGAATCCGCAGTGGACTTTCCGAAGAACTTTCGAGAACTGGGAGGCCCACGCTTTTTATAGTCTTGAACAGTGCTCTTTGCAACATGACAATATTTGCTTATACTTCGTACAGAGAATCTCCCTTGTATCATATACATAATTTGTGATTGTTTTTTAATGGAAATCTGTTTCATTATGACCCCATCGTCTTTTTCAATCAGACTACCACTATAAATAACTATTTCGCATCACGATGTCATAAAGAACTGCTTCCCTTTCCCAAGTCATGTCGAGGCTCATCCAGTGTGGTGGGTGTACCGATATCTGTACCTGATCGTCGTTTCTTTCTCCTAATGATTTCATCCAACCGGTACACCATCCGGTACACCTTATGGTCCATTAGGTTCTTCCAGCAGGGGGGTTCTACCAGGCGAACCGGGCATTGGTTATCACCAGTAGCGGATCCTGCAAAAATGCGGTGTATCCTGCGAACCGACTTTGTGTGCAACTCTGGGATTGGCAGCGACTTCTTGCGGAATTGAACACCTTTCAAACCAGTTCTTCCCAGTGATAATCGTCAGGCGTTGTCAGCCTGTTTTCCTTTTGATCACGGGTGAATTTTATTGATGTTTTACTGACATCTAATGATTCAGCAGCGTTAATGCAGTGGGTGGTATTATTCGTTACTGATGGAAAATAAGTCATAGGTATCGACGAGAAAAAAGAGACGTATGAATTTGTTTTCGTCGATAAAAACACGTTGACTGACGCGCTGGGCGAACAGGACGAAAAAAGATTTCAGACGCCGGGGTTAAATCAGGTTCGACGTATTTCTTTATAGGACTAGTCATTTCACCGATTTAATTATAGTATAGTAGAATTAAAATTTATGGTTTCTTTTTACTTTTTCTTCTAGTGATGAAAAATACTATTGTAATTATCAATAATAAACCTCCTACCTCAAGATATAGGGTTTGATTATTATTATAATTCACATTACTAATGGGGGATGCTAATTCAAACGAATAATTATAGCCAGGTTGTAGTAGGATGGTTTCTGGGCGTGATGTGATATTAATTTCCCCATATCTTGTTTGGTTATTAGCGTACTTGACAAACCAGTCACCTGGTTCGTTCCATGTTATATTCATAGGGTTGAACGCACTAGTAAAATTCAATCGATATGATGTATTGTTATTTTTATCCAATTGGATTGATTCAAGATCATGTTTATAGTTATAGGCGTTGGTTAAATTCATATTTATTAGATTATAACTGTTATAGACCCACTCCGTGAAATTTGCGAAAATTGGAAGTGCACTGTCATTCCAATCTCCAGGATGAACCATAACCTGTAAAATATTATATTTATTGTAGTCCTTTGTAAACCTCGTTTTAATATTATTTAAGAGACTTTCATTATCTTGATAACTGATATCAATGAGAACAGAATCTTTACTTGATGGAAGTGTAAGATATCGTAATCTTTTATCAGGTGGTTCATAATTTGTATCGCCATATAGTAACAATATACCCCTTTCAGCCAAGACCACCGTTGTATTGGTATTACCACGAGACCCTCCCGCTGAGAAAATAGGTGGATAATATCCAAAATTATTATGAAAAGTCCAAATGGTATAATTCAATGCTGCTCTTTGCTGTACTATGTCTTTTTCCCAGACCGAAATACCGTTATTACCAGTATACCATGAATGATTCCAGCAATGAAGCCAAAGAGAAACTTTCTCATCCGATGTCAAATTTTTAAATTTATCCACATTTTTCTTTGTATAAGTCAAATTTTGAGGGGATGCATACCCTTTAGTTTCGTTAATACCGGAAACAAAACCCCAACCTACATAACCTCCATATTTGGTAACATTCTCTGTCATTTTAACAAATCTATTAATGATACTATCACTTGATGTTATACAAATATCATCAAATCTCCATACGATAACCTTTTTTTCAAATGTGTCTTTAATTGGACTTATATTAGAAATAGGATTAATATTTTCAGCTAGAACACAATTTAATAAATTTATATTTACAAATAACGAAATAATCATAATAAATATTAATATTTTTTGAATCATATTATAAGTAATATTCTCTTTAATATTTTATTCTTTCCCTTTGTTTATAAAATAGTTCGGTATATCTTATATAATAAATTCATTATCAAATTTCAAAGGAATTATATTCTAGAGTTAGTATCTCATGGGCTGGTGTAAGAAAATAACGAAAGAATTAGACGTAGTAAAAGACGATAGCAATTACGATGAAGGGTTGATTACCCATTCGCTTAGTACCGTTGCAAAAGGGGCAGGAGTCCTATTTTTTGCAATGATTATGGGAATAATTTTCAATTTTATAGCTAGGATTATCATCGCTCGCTTTTACACACCTGATGATTATGGATTATTCAATTTGTTTTTCACCATTTTAACTATTTTTACAGGGGTTGCTGTTCTGGGTCTTGGATCTGGAATACCTCGATTCATTGGTTTTCATATAGGTTCTGGAGAAAAACATAAGATAAAACCAATTGAAGGCTGGGCCCTATTAATTGGAATGGTAAGCAGTATCGTTTTTAGTGTTCTTCTATTTCTACTTGCGCCATGGATTGCACCAATATTTTCAAAAAAAAATGTTTTTATTGATTATTTGAAGATAGCCGCAGTCGCCTTACCATTCTCAGTATTACTTAATTCTTTGATTACGATTTTTAGAGGGCATCAACGTGTCAAAGAACGAGTTTTATTTTATGATTTTGGTATGAATATTGCCTTTCTTATTTTTTCTTTTATTATAAGTATTCTAGCTCTTCCGTTTGTAGGAGTAATTTGGTCAATGTTTGCTGCTGTAACGATAATGTCAATATTGTTTTTAATATATTATTTAAAAAAACAAGAATCATTATTGAAGAATGTCGGTTCCTATTCACTAGATCTATCTTTAGGTAAAAAGATACTTATGTTTTCCCTACCCCTTATTTTAGTTGATTTTGTTCAACAAGCGGTGGGATGGACAGCTACTCTTATGATCGGATATTATATTTCAGCAAGTGCAGTTGGTTTTTTTCAAGTAGCTAGCCCATTGGCTATTTCAATTATAACTGGTCTTACAGTAAGTGGATTTATGTATACGCCTCTAGCATCAAGTCTTTATTCACAACATAAAATCAATGAGAACAAGCAGATTTATTCAATTTTAACCAAATGGATTTGCTTTTTAACGTTACCACTTGCTATGGTTTTATTTTTCTTCTCAGAAGTAATTATTTCAACATTTTTTGGGGCCGAATACATTTCAGCTTCTATACCTTTAAAGATATTAACCATTGCATTTTTCTTTAATACAGTAACAGGACCAGATGGATCTACTCTTATCGCTTACGGGAAAACAAAATTTCTCCTATATGTTTCTTCGCTCACAGCCGTTATCAATTTTATTTTATGCTTAATCTTGATACCAACATATGGAATCATAGGTGCCGCTTATGCTAATGGCATATCTGTGGTACTCATAAATATCTTAAGAATCTCCAAATTGTATTCAATAAGTGGTGTTCATTCCTTGAAACCTGAAAACATTAAACCGATAGTCTCCACAATAATTTTTGGTTCTATCCTCATTATAGCTTTGATGTACTTACCTATTCCAAATATACTTCAAGTTATAATCGCCTTTGTTTTATTGTCTATCTTATACTTCATTTCGATTCTCTTCACCCGCAGTGTCTCAAAACAAGACGTTAATCTTCTAGAGCTAGTAGAAAAAAAGATAGGAATTAATCTCTCATTCCTTAAAAGATTGTTGATTAAATTCGTATAATAGAATGAGTGTTTAATTATTTTAACGTTTTCTAAGCGAGAAACCCCCATGCTTTAGCATGGGGATGAATCGCGTCATTTTTCTTCAAAAATTCGTTACCATGTACTGGATAAGGCGCGCCCGCTGGCGCGGGCGCTCTGAAGCACCTGCCCAGGACATAAATTATGGATCTTATTAGCAGTAGCCATAGCGTAGGCCAGAATATATACCATTATGTGCTGCGCGACGTCGCGCAGCGGCATCACATCACCATAATCGAGCTCAGTGTGATGCCGGACCACATCCACATGGTCGCCTCACTGCCGGGCGACCATGATCGTCTCCTCAGCCTTCCACCTCCTCAAAGGAGCCTCCTCACACGAGATCTTTAAACAGAACCCGGCCTTCCGCCGGCGGTACCCCTGGGGAGCATTTTGGAGCCCCGGAAAATTCTTCCGCACCGTCGGCGACGCCGACGCACAAACCGTGATCAAATACGTCAGAAACCATCGCTTCAAACAAGCCATCCTTGACGGGTTTTCGGGGACAGCCTAACCCCCGGAAGCCCCGGCATTTATGCCGGGGAGGATGTCACAAAAAATTTATCAATAGTGGCCAAGAATACTGCGCGATCTGAACAACAGTGAAGACTCGCAGATGAAAGGCCGCTCATCGTCTTTTTCTCAAAACATTCGATACGTTGTTTTTGTCGCCCGTATGCAGGCATTCGCCTGCCACCTTTGGAGCGCGACAGGAGATAAAAGATTATGTAGAACGCATTGAGCGGTAGTTCTAAACGGCTTGCGGGTGTCACCCGCAACAACTGGGTGACCATAATGTTTGTGACCAAGAACCGCTATCACTGTTTTGGGCGACAAAGCCACATCCAGACCCGTACTCAGGCGTTCCACGATTTTGAGCACTACGGGTTCGAGTTCGGCGAATTCGGGTTAATCGAAAACCACGTCTACCCCCAAGTCAATCTCCCCAAACATTACTCCCTCCAAACAACCGAGATCATGTTTAATTCCAACAGTACTAGAAGGATATTGAAGATTCTTCCCGGGTTCCGCAAATGCTATCAAAATGATGGAATCTGGAGCGGATGCGAACATCACGAATCCGCCGACTAAATCAACCTTGACGAGTCAATTGCCTGACTCCGCAATCAGCAACAGCATCACTTCGTTACCATCATCGATAACCGACACCAACACTCCATCGCCGAGAGAAATATAGCAAGATTACAGGGGGGCTAGTCGAGAAGTGAAGGTGGAACAGAGTTATAGGGGCGAAGCCTCTATATCATTAAAAAATGTTTCATTTAATATAACCATTGACAGAATTACATGTGTAAATCTTTGAAAAATATTGAGAATCTAATAATTTATATATATTATAGTTTAATTTTATTACTATTTCTCCGCTATCAAAAGGATTTTTTGTAATTTCATCTCTTATAACTATAATTCCATTAATTGTATTATAATTTCTATTTTCAAAATAAATATCTAAAAATTTAATTCTACTATTACTAACATTAAAAAAATTTTCTGGAACGCTACTACTGGGATTGGAGAAGTAATCAAAATCTGAATATAGGTTTGAAGTGGTTTTTTTAGAAAAAAATGATGCCGCTGTTATCTCGGATTCATACAATCCATAACGTACATCATTATTTGTAGAAAAAATTGGATTATAAACCAATGCTGCTGGACTTGTAATCATAAAAAATGTTATAAATATACTAAATATAAATAAAAAAATCATCTTCGAATGAACTTTTTTTATTAAATTTAAAAAAATCATAATTGCTAATGCCAGTGGTATTGCTAACAATATTTGAGCAAAATAGTACCATCTATGTTGAATTATTGTTTGTCCTGTTAAAATTGGTATAAATGCTGTTAAAAGAATTATAAAACCCATAGTCGCAAATATAAATTTTTTTGCATTTCCAAATTTATTTGAAATCATATAAAATATCCCGATCAATGAAATTGAAAAAAAGAGAAACATTCCGATTTGATTAAAAAATTCTTCTGTGAATGAGATTGAAACTGCTAATGGTAATATTATTTTAGAAGCTAAAAAACCTCTACCTAATAAAATAGAAAATTGAATCAAACTTCCTGAAACATAAGTCCACCATGAAAACATGATAACTATAAAAAAAATTGTTATATATATAGGAATATAATTTTTTATTTCATTTTTATAAATATTTTTATAGAAATAGAAACTTAACCAGCCAACAAGTAAAATAATAGCCAATGCCATTGAGACGATTGCATGAGTCAAAATTATTGACATCATAAAAAGCAAAATAATTACAGTAATAATAATACTGCCTTTTTTGTTATAAAATTTAAATATTAAATAAATTATTGGAATAATAAAAATTGCTGCAATACTGTTGGGTATAGTATAAATTAACATATATATCTGATGATTTGCTATTATTAAAAATAAACTAGCAAATAAACCAATTTTTTCAGAAAAAAAGTATCTACCAAGAAGAAAAATAAATAATACATTTATAATAATTAAGAATAAATCTGAAGATAATAACACCGACATTTTATAATTTAAATTATAAAATAAAGAAGCTGAAGCAATTTCAAGATGAAATAGGGGAAGCTGTGAATATTGGGATATATTTAAAATTCTACCTGTTTTTACTATACTATTAGTAAACATTTGATGCGCCCAAGGATCTATTCCAACGACGCTAGGAAATATAAGACTCTGCAGGTAAGTGATACTTAGTCCAATAATAATTATTTCACTTAAAATTATTCCGTAATATAATTGTTTTTTTGGTAAAAATAAAATTTCAACTGAAATAGCTCCAGCCATCAGAGGTAAAATAATGAAATATGTCAATGGCATCTTATAGAGATAAGGCCGAAAATATAATGAAATTATAAGGCAATTTAAAAAAATGAAAAATAGAATAAATAATATTATAAAGATTCTTTTAGACTCATATACAATATTAATATTTAAATTGTTTTTATTATGAATTAAAAAATAAAATGTACATGAAAATAATACCAACAAACTAATTATAACAAAGATTATTTTAAATCCTGTTACTAAGAGAAAAATTATTAATAATAATGACATAAATATACAAATAATTGAAATATTTTTATCGAAATTATCATAAAGATACTCAATATTTTTTTTAAACATGGTTTTTATCACCTTATTTTAACGTTTTCTAAGCGAGAAACCCCCATGCTTTAGCATGGGGATGAATCGCGTCATTTTTCTTCAAAAATTCGTTACCATGTACTGGATAAGGCGCGCCCGCTGGCGCGGGCGCTCTGAAGCACCTGCCCAGGACATAAATTATGGATCTTATTAGCAGTAGCCATAGCGTAGGCCAGAATATATACCATTATGTGCTGCGCGACGTCGCGCAGCGGCATCACATCACCATAATCGAGCTCAGTGTGATGCCGGACCACATCCACATGGTCGCCTCACTGCCGGGCGACCATGATCGTCTCCTCAGCCTTCCACCTCCTCAAAGGAGCCTCCTCACACGAGATCTTTAAACAGAACCCGGCCTTCCGCCGGCGGTACCCCCGGGGAGCATTTTGGAGCCCCGGAAAATTCTTCCGCACCGTCGGCGACGCCGACGCACAAACCGTGATCAAATACGTCAGAAACCATCGCTTCAAACAAGCCATCCTTGACGGGTTTCCGGGGACAGCCTAACCCTCGGACGCCCAGGCATTTATGCCAGGGCGGGTGTCACTCAAACTATTATAAATATTAATTATTTCTAAAATATTTTTATCCCAACTATATAAATTCTTTATTTTGTCGACATTCGAAGTTTTAATTCGTTTTAAATCAATCGGATTATTAACAATCCAACGTATTGAATTTATTAATTCCTTTACATCATGTGGCCTGATTAATAACCCATTCTCATTATTTTTAACTGCATCTGGAATTCCTCCAACCGGAGTTGTGATTATAACTAATCCACTTGCCATCGATTCAAGTATAGAAATCGGCAATCCTTCATGATCTGACTGTAAAACAAATACATCACTATTCTTTAAAACATCAATTTTTTCTTCTTCTAATATTTTTTTTCTTCTGTCAACAATACTTGTTAATTTATTTTCTAATAAAAAATTATCAATATAATCATCCAATTCGCCAGTTCCAATAATCGAATAAGATAGATTGATATTTAATTTTTCATTTTGAAAATATTTTATCATATCTAGAAATTCTATTATCCCTTTCCTTTTTGTCGTTGCACCCATATAAAGAATACCAATTCTATCATTAATTATATCTAAATTCTTATTTAATCCAATTTCAAGAATATGTTTATTCACACCATTTCTTACCACGGAGACTTTCTGAGGTCTACCAAGTAGAGATACTATTTTACCAATTTCCTCCGAAATAGCAATTACATGATCTACAATTGAGATAACAAAACGCGGCGGATAGATATATGCTAATTTTCCACCGTTCAAATAATTACTGTTAATAGGGATGCCATGTTGATGAAGGATGACCTTTTTTCTATATACTTTAGCTATTAATGCATACGTGATATGTTTTGGCCACCCGAAATCATAGCTTGTTTGTATATGAACAATATCTGGTTTAAAGTCAATCAATTTTTTATTCAAATTAATGATATCCATAATAAAGCGGCTTATCTCGTTTTTTCCACTTGGTTGAGTTCTAAGCAATTCTAAATCAAATTTTTCTTTAAGAGGAGAATCAAGCAAATCTCGTACGACAATCGCAATTCCGCCATATGGAGGCGGATAAGGACCAACCATCAATATTTTACTTTTACGTAATTTTTCGGAGTTGGAATCATGCAATGTGCTTATCGCCCCATTTATGTATTTAGAATTTATGTTCCAGATTAATTCCAATCATTTTGAACTTCTGAAATTACCGCCCTAAATTTATTCTCAGGTCTAATAATCGTTTCCACAACATTTACTGTAATTGAGCCGTCTCCAACCCGATTCCTAATTATCATTTCTATATGAGCTATATCCAAATCTGAAAATATTTTTCTATCAACAACAATATTTATGATATATTCTTCTTTGGATTTCTGAATGAACTGCCACTCCTTGATTGATTTAATATATTGAATTCCATCTATTATCGAACCAGTAGTAAAAATTCTCCCATCACTAGTCACAATAATATCACGTGTACGACCTATGATTGATGCAACTACAGGAAGATGTCGACCGCATGAACATTTTTCAGAACTAGGGACAGCTAGATCTTCCATATTATACCTAATCAAGGGCATTGCTTCATTAATAAAACCAGTACAAATCATTTCTCCGGTTTCACCAGGAGAAACTTCGTCTCCATTTTTCATAAACTCAATAATTCCGTACTCAGAATTGATATGGTACGTTCCTTTTTCACATTGCGATATTGATGAAACATGTTCATTATTTCCGTAATAATCGAAGATAGGACAATCAAAAACTTCAGTCATCAGTTTGGCATGATTCGGAAGCAACATTTCTGATGAGGTGAAAATTGCCTTTGGATGAATTATTTGTCCATAATCCATTTTCTTAATAAAATAGGCTATGAGAAAAATTTTTGATGGATGACCACGTAAAATCTCAGGTTGAAACGATTTTAATTTCTTGATATAATACGGTAAATTCTTTTTACTAAGGTGGTCTTGTGAAAAATATACAATTCTCTCAGAAAAATTCTCTCTCCAAAATGGTGGCTTTTTGATTTTATTATTGAAAAAAAGACGGTTTGCTCCAAAATGAGCGACTTTTGATGTCACGTTCAGTCCTGCCCACTCCCGCATCCTATATCCGAAGCAATCTTCAATCATTCTCGATTTTTTACTCCACAATATATCAAGCGGACGACCAGTGCTACCGGTAGTTGTAAGCTGAATATTAGGAATATTTTTTATATTGATGGGAACGAAATCATGCCAATTATTTCTTACAATTTCTTTCGTGATCGTGGGTAATCGTTTTAAATCTTCTTTAGTCCTTATATCATCAGGGTTGATATTATTCGAACGAAAAATTTTATGATAATAGGGGACATTTTTATATGCGTATTCAACAAGTATCTTGAGGTTTTTATTTTGAATAGAATCAAGGTCTTTTTTGCTGCACCATTGTGTCTTTAAAAGACTGGCATAATACTCGGTAAAAAAAGGATTGAAATTTCTTTGAAAAACTGTATTCAAACTTATTGTGGATATTTCTATAGTTTGTAGATAGCTAGGCGATACATCATAAATTTTTTTATAAAAATTGATATTCATATCACATCTGCCTAATCAACTGATTATCAACACGTTGCACATTAATCAATTTAGAGGATTTGCCGTTCAAAATAGTTTTCACCAAGTTCATTTATCACAAATCTTTTTTTCTGGTTCTTCGTTCTATGGATATTATTAACGTATTCGATTTTCAGGGTCATCTCAGTCCCAACAATTTCCCTCATTGAGTGAATTAATTGATTTTCATTTTGTTGCTGGAAAGAATCGTTTTTCACGATTCTCAACAATATAGAATCGGCATTCTTTTGAATGATTTGCGATTCGATGATATCTTTCTGATCCTTGAACGGAAAGGTTAGTAAACTAGGAGAAATCAAACGACCATCAGATGTGATCACAAAATCTTCCTTCTTAGTCTCAACAGGGTAAACGAGAGATAATTTCCGGCCACATCTACAATCATCTTTCAATACACCGGTATAATCATTAAGCTCGTACCGAATCAAAGGCATAGCATAATTATGAAGTGTAGTTGTCACTGTAAAACCTTTTTCACCGGCATCAACGACCTTTCCATCTTTTACAATTTCCAAGACGCCGTCGACCTGCGTTAAATGATAATTCCCTTGTTCGCATTCCACTGCAGAGACAACTTCCTCCGCCGATGAATAATAACCAAAAAGCTTTGTTGAAAATCGTTCCTCCATGATATTTCGCTGGTATTGATATAATGGCTCCGAGGAATAAAAAACAGCCTTAAGAGGCAAAAACTCATCTGCACTCTCTAAATATTTCGCAAGGAAATACCCTGTCGAAGGATAGCATTGTAAATATTCCACTCCTAATTTTTTCATGTCCGCAATAATTGTTTTTATCTTTTCTAACGAAAGGCAATATGACGGGAAAATCACTCGTCTCATGACATACGACTTTCTATACAGCGGGTCTTTAGAACAATCTTTGACAGGTCTATCCCCCACCAGACGAGCAATGTATCTCCCATTGTAACCGCCCCAAAGGTCCCTTCGATACGAATTTGCTTTGTCGATAATATCCAACTCATAAGAAATTCTTATCGTCAACGGATGGCCTGTCGTCCCCGACGTACTTCGAATAATGTAGCGTTCCCTTTTTGTTGAGATGAATCTATCCCAATTCTTTGACACATCATTTTTATTAATAATCGGTAATTGTTCTAAATCTTGGACGGTTCTTATTTTTCCTACATCAATGGATTTTTTCTTGTATAACTCGTGATAGAATGGGACATGTTCATACGCGTATTTCACAATGTTTCTCAAATGCTCATTCTGATAGTCGAGTATTTTTTCTTCACTCCATGTCTCAGTTGACTGAAGAAATCTCAATGACTGAGAAAATCGTTTAGTTTTTCGCATTGCCCACTCATCGAGTTCAAAAACATTAATTCCAAGTGTTTGGAACGGACGAGGAAGATGATCGTAAATTAAAGATGTGAAATTATTCATTATTAGATATCTCCAAAAGTCGGCTGATAAAGGATATCTGAAAGGGAGAACATCATCCACGCTTGCGCCCATCTCATATAATTAATTTTATTCGTGAACAAGGGCCATCGTTGGTAGTAAAAGAATCCTTTTGTATCCTGCATATTCTTTATAGACCATTGGGCAATAGTGCTCGCAAATCTCAGGTATTCACGATCATTTGTAAATGCGAACACCTTACTAAAAGATACAATCCCTTGCGCTAAATGATGGATGTCGACTGGATATTTTTTAGGATACCTCCATTTTGCTCTCCCATCAGATTGAAACTGATTGATTTTGTAGAATAACACTGCTTTTTCCAAGCTCCTCCGATATTCTTCATCGTTCAACCCTGTATATCGCATAAAATCACATAAAGAATCAATGATAAAACCTTGATGAAAATCGATTTGATTGCGCTCTTCCCCTGTCTCAGGATTCAATCGATACGCCCATGACCCGTCTGTTCGCTGACACGAAATCGTGTAATCGAACGCTTTTCTTGAATACTCGAATAACATCTTGCTTTGAGTAATACTGTACACCCTTGAAAGAAAGGCTGCCCCGAGACAGTTCGCATTAAAAATCACATGCGAATCTAATGGTGTATAACTAAAGCAGAGACCATGCTCAAACCATGAGATGTGAAGGTCCTTCAGGATAAATTGCGTAATGCTCTCGGCAATCTTGAGATATCTGTCTTCCTTCGTAATATCATACAAATCAAGAAAACCCTGACCGATATACGACGAAATCACAGCCGTCGGCGTGTTCCGTGGTGCATACCGAACAAGGTCTTGCCAATCAAAAGGAAACCCCCAGCAATACCCTGAATATCCAGAGGACTTGGTTTCATCAAGAATCCTAACTAAATTTGATGAGATCTGATCGAAATCTTTTTTCTCAATCAAACCAGATTGGTACATCCTGCAATAGGCGCTTAACAATAAGCCGATTGCTTTTAGATTAATCTCCGGTTGAATCCCGAAAAACGGTCGCAGATTCAAAGGGGAATACACAAAGAACTGGGTGAACAGCAATTTCAGCCATTTGTTTGGCATTTTCTTGATCTGCGGCGCGTTCAACGCATCATAGGGATCATATCCCTTGAACTGCTGCGCACGCACATAGGAATCCAATCGTTTCAAAGAATCAACAAAAGCAGGGTTCATAGGCCACAAAACTTACTGAAGAATATCTTTAACTATCCCGAGGACTTCTTTTTTCACCTGTTGAGACCGACGATAACTGGTTAAGTTCTTTTTCCCCTGATGCGATAACACATACTCGCCGATCTCCATCACGTCACGCGAGTGAATCATCTTCCCGTCCTTTATCAGTTGTTCATCGACACCCAGCAATTCGTCCCCTGGGAAGAACGACACCGCAGGTTTTCCCATACACGCAGCTTCACGAGCCATCGTCCCAGACCCAGTCAGCACAGCATCAGAGTAATAACACAAATCAAGACCATTCAGAGGCACCTTCGGGATGAACACCTCATACCCAGCAGCAAGATCCACATCCTCCTTTGCACGGGGCAGATACACCACAGGGATGCCACTCCCCTCAAAGAATGAGAGCAACACGGGAACTAGAGACGAACCATCATGAACGTAAAACGACAGGGATGCTTCAGGTCGGATGACGACATACCGATCAAAGGGTATCTGGTCTTTTATTGAGGGGTTTGGTTTGAAATCCGCTAAATACACGTCTTCTTTGTAGCCGTTAAAACTATGAACCTTCTTCCGTAAATTCGTATCTGCGAACATAGATTCCGCAGCTTTCGGGACAATGATGTGAGTTGCTAAGAGTTTCACCGTGTTCTCAGCGAACTGAATTACCCCATTACGTTTCCTATACTTCAGATCGTTGTCAAAGAACAGAATCGATCGTTTGAATTTCAATCGCGAGACTGCGACACAATCACTATCCTCAAGGGAAATGGACCAATCAAAAGACGGGACTTTAGTGAACAAGGTAATGACCCGGTTCACAGTGGCAGCCGTCTTCATGCGTTTCTCATCATGGAACGATCCGAGCACCGACGCCTCAAGGCCAAGTTGTTCCGCCAATAAGACAGTTTCGGCTCTGGGCCGTACTGTAATCTGGATATCAAACTCTTTCGCAAGTTCATCGACAATGGGTTTGAAAAACAATGGATGAGACGGGTTTAACAAATCAACCCACAGCGTTGTCATGAAGTGGTAATCCTCCTCTTCATACTCATTGCAGACGCCCCCTTTTTTTATATGAGCGGAATCGACTAATTTTCCGTATGGAATTCTCTGCCCGGTTTAATATCCTGATGATATTTATAATATTTATCTAAAATAAAAAAGGGCAGATAGGGGATAATATACCATAGATTCTTCGCGTCACCAGGAGATTGTTGAAGCGTGGCATCACTGGGTTTTATGATCCGTTCGTCGTGTTCAAATGATGTGGCAAGGGAACTCACCACACCAGAAACCCCGTATCTGTTGAATATCTCTACCTGCCACGAAGCACCAGTACTCATCGACAGTTTCCTTTTAGCATACGTGTCATACTCTGTAAGAAAATTCAATGATTCATCAGGAAGAAACTCATTTTTCTTCACAAAGCCTGTTTGTAGTGCTTGTCGCCTCTTATTTATATACTCTTCTTTCGAGATGGGGGTGTCAAATCGCTTGTTTTCACCAATCGCTTTCACCATAGACGCAAGCCCAAGAGATTCATCAAGCGTAATCTGAGAATCCATCACCTTAACCTCGACCGTCCCCAACCCCGGGTTATAGATGATATCCGCATGACGTTCCAAACCACCTTTCGGCAAACTCACATGGGGCGAAAGCATCATCCGCGTCGACATCGCTTGGACCTGCCCGTCTAAGAACGGCGAATTTGCAGAAAGCGCAAGAAGGAACGGAAGAGAGGCAAACAACCGATCAAAGCGCTCCTTCGAATAATCCAGATGCACATGAAGCGCAGCACAATTATCGATGAGATCCGACCTCCGATGACCTGGGTGAAGGCCGCAGGGAAGGATCCATAAGTGATTATCCCGCGCACAATCCACGAGATTCTTCCGATGAGACCCCAGTTCATCCCTCAACCGATCGATATCCTCGAAGGGATCGGTTTTGATTTCAAACACACAGAACGCTTCACGCAGACGACGAAGAATCGTCGCAAGCGACCCAGAGTTTAACGGGAGCTCAACACTACATTTTCGGATATAGCGCGCATCCGAATAAATCAATCCAGTCGCCAGCCGAAAGGATCCAGGGTCGCACCAGAGCGTCTCAGGATTGACGACGATGAACTCCTCTTCAACGCCCACTTTCATGCGGCTGTAATCTCCGCGATTTTTGTGACACCAGCATACACACGGTCATGTACCTTCACAAGGAGACGAACATCAGTTGAATAGAGGACAACATCCACTTGAGAACCTAGTCGAATCATCCCCAGCGGTTCCCCTTGCATGACACGGGTTTTTTCCCGCACAACACTTTTCACGGTTCGCGTCAGAACTGTCGCGATTTGAACCACAGCGATACGAAAAACTGTAGAACCTTCCACTTGAGCATCATCCTTCTGAAACAGTACAGTCTCACGGTCGTTAATGGATTCGAAATCCGGGTTGCCCATAGCGACAATCCGCCCGGAGACATGATAATCCAACAACTTGACTCCCGTAATCGGTGCACGAGTGACATGCACATCGAACAGCCTCAACTCGACACCAATGATGTACCCGGTTGCAGACGACGAATCCGCATCGTTGACACCCAACAGTTCGGTTAACTGCATGTGCTTTTTCTTTTTCACAGATTCGATGATTGTCCCCTGTTGGATTTCTTTTATGTACACGATCCTTCCGTCCGCAGGAGACAACACCGCCCGAGTATCAGACACGACATGCCGTCTCGGATTCCGATGAAAATACAGATAAAAAACAACACAACACACCAGAAAAACAATGACGGTTGCTACCACCGATACAAGGAGCCCAACTCCAATACTATAATGGAACACCACAATACTGATAATCGGTACCATGAACACCAACAGCACGACGAGATAGAAGGGGTTGACGTCCCACCGCCAAAATAGATCAGCAAGCCTTGTTGATTCCAGAGTCCAACAACTCCTCAAAGGGTGAAAACTTTATTGAATCAATCTTTTTCCACATCTTGATAAGGAACCGTACCCGCTTCAACATTGGGGCGCCCGTGTTTCGGAACACATGGAACGGGATACCTTGATGCGCCGGATTGTGTTCACTGATTTCCCAGTTATGGAAATAGATGTTCGCGTACCCCGTGTTTTCCAGTTGGGCCGTGATGACATAATACGTCCAGAGAAAACCCGCATTCCGCAGAAACCATCCGCCTGCGCCAGGTAACCGAAATAATGGTGAGACTGAGATAGGGAATTCAACGATATCGTGATGATTCTTCAAGGTATGAACACGGGGCTCTCGTGGCGCGTGCGGATCTCCATACCAGCCAGGGATGTTATAACTCGGAACCATGGAGGAATCATACAAGAATCCCTCCTCAGCAAGCACATTGAGCACATTTGCCTGAAAGATATAGTTTGGGAAACGAAACCCCTTCGGGTGGGCATAGACATTCTTTTTGAATTTTTGTAAATGCTCACGGAAGATATCCATACTTCTCCCGTTGAATTGATGAAAATAACCATGCGAGGCAATCTCGTGCCCCGCATCTTTAACAGTATCGATAATGCTTGGATACCGCTCCGCGGTACCACCAAGGAGGAAGAAGGTCGCTTGTACCCCTAATGCATCAAATATACTGATGATGGTATCGACGGTTTCGACGACATCGGAGCCAGGTATCTTTCCGTCATAATTCCTTTGGATGATGGCATCGGCATCAAACCAGTTGCTATGAAACCATTCCTCGACATCAACAGTGATTGTCAGATGCTTCTCTTTTTCCACTTGTCTCGTCCTCGTACTATTATGCTGTTTTTTCTATGGAACCCGTTCTCCCAAGCACAGAGACCCTAAATCCAGCGTGCCTCCAAACTTGGTGATCGAGTATATTGCGTGTGTCAACAAGATTCTTTGACCTCATGTTGGTGATTTGTGTTGGATTGATATCTTTGAACAGGAGATGATCGGTCACCAGCACCAAACAATCAGCATCCTGGGTCGCATCAGGAAGCTTTGTAGACATTCCAGGCTCCTTTTTTATCAAAGGATCATAAAGCCGAACCGCACATCCTTTTAATTCGAGGAGCTCCTTGATGGCATACGTTGGACTCTCCCGGTCATCATCCACATTCCCTTTATAGGCGGCACCAAGAAGGACGACGGTAGGATGCTTCACGTGACGAAGCATTTCTTCAATTAGGCCAACAACAACCGACGGCATTCCATCATTGATCATTCGAGCCTGACGGATCAGCGGGGTATCATCGTTCACCAGGAACCATGGGTCGACTGCGATACAATGACCGCCGACACCAGGCCCAGGCTTATGAAGATGGACACGTGGATGAAAATTAGCAAGATCAATCGCTTCCCAGACGTTGACACCCTGCCTTGATAAACGAAGGGCGAGTTCATTCGCAAGGGCGATATTCACATCCCGATACGTGTTCTCCATGAGTTTCACAGATTCAGCAGTCGTACAATCCGTTAAATGAATCGGCGCCGTCACAAACCGTTCGTACAACGCCTTGGTCCGTTCCGCTGACTCTTTATCGAACCCACCGATGATCCGATGATTTTGCTGCATCTCTCTGAGGGTATCCCCAGGAATCGCCTTCTCGGAGACATACGATAGATAGAAGTGTTTTCTCGTAGATTCAAGAAGCGACTTCACGACTCCCGCGGTGGTCCCAGGGGCGACCGTCGATTCAAGGACTACAAGGTCTTCATCCCGTAACACTTTACACACGTCTTTAATTGCAGCGATGACAAAGGAGTTATCGCAGGTTTTTTCCTCCGTGATCGGTGTGGGAAGCGCAAGAATAAACGCATCTGAAGGCTGAAGATGTTCCGTAGGAACAAAGAACCGCCGTGCCTCCTCGAAGCATTCCTGTAACCCCGCCTCCTCAAATGGAAGCCTCCCTTCCTTTAGCAACTGAATCTTCCTCGTATCGATATCATATCCGTACACGGAAATCCCTGACCGGGCAAGAAGCAATGCGGTCGGAAGCCCCATGTACCCAAGACCGATGACGGTCACAGTCTTGATTGCAACACCTCTAAGATCTTTTCAGACGTATGTCCATCCCCAAAAGGATTCTCCCATGGAATCGCATGATCCGTAAAAAATTCAACAGCATCCTTGAATTGCTCAATGCTCAAGCCCACCAACTTATTCGCACCCACAAAAAGCGTCTCCGGCCGCTCCGTATTCTCCCTAATAGTGATACAAGGAACCTGCAAAATACACGCCTCCTCCTGGATACCACCAGAATCAGTCACAATGAAACGGGCATTCTGTTCCAACGTCAAGAAATCAAAATACCCTAACGGCTCTGTCAACATCACATTATCAATCGTCAAGTGAAATCTCTCAAGTTTCTCCTTCGTCCGCGGATGAATAGGATACACCACAGGAAAACCAGTAATGGACGGAATAGATGTAATAAGACGAGTCAGTTGCTCCAACGATTCTTTCGTATCGACATTCAACGCCCGATGAGCAGTCACGACAACAAATTGCTTCGCAGTAAGCCGTAACTTCGCCAAGATCGATGAAGAGTCTCTCGCCAGTTCTTTATGCTGATACACCGCATCAACGATAGTGTTCCCTACCACAAAGATACGCTCTCTTGGAATTGCTTCAGAAAGAAGAATTCCCTCTTGCACCACGGTCGGAGCGAACAAATAATCTGCAAGGGCATCGCAGATCACACGGTTTTTCTCCTCAGGCATCCGACGATCATAACTACGCAACCCTGCCTCCACATGACCAGTCGGGATGTCAAGTTTCGAAGCAGCAAGAATCCCGGAGAGCACCGTATTCGTATCCCCTTCCGCAAGCACCACATCAGGGTTTTCCTTCAACAAT